>Ga0208357_1001172_pt1 | contig 19545 bp, 20 predicted proteins | sample NGESurdeep092012_6_FD_184487 | JGI IMG/M metagenome (GOLD analysis project Ga0208357, IMG submission 184487) | Arctic peat soil microbial communities from Barrow, Alaska - NGEE Surface sample F52-2 deep-092012 (SPAdes) | ecosystem: Environmental > Terrestrial > Soil > Wetlands > Peat ... | reverse complement strand
CTGGCTGGAGAGCGGAGATGGTGGCATCTTCACCTTCGGGACTCCCTTCGAGGGTTCGGCCGCGGGGGACCCCACTCTCTGCCCGGCCAATCCTCCAGGACGCGCCATGCCCAACGGGTCGTGCTGGTCCATAGCGCCCACCGCTGACGGCGGTGGGTACTGGATTCTGAACGCCTACAGCGGGGTCATATACCCCCACGGCGATGCCGTCTCTTACGGTCAGCCCGCCGATACGTCGTCCTACGGCGGAGGGGCCGACACGTGGCCCACTGCCACATGCATCGTCGCCACCCCCGACGCCAAGGGGTACTGGGTGCTCGAAGAGGGCCTAAGCGGGCTTGGCTCCGTGCAGATCTTCGGTGACGCCGTCAATTATGGCGACGAGGCCACCATCGCCCACGTCGGGAAGCCAGTCGCTCTGGCCCCTACCCACGACGGTAAAGGCTACTGGATCGTCGATTCTGACGGCGGAGTGTTCAGCTTCGGTGACGCCGCCTTCTACGGGTCGATGGGTGGGAAGCCCCTCAACGCGCCGGTCGTGGGCATCGCTGTCACGCCCGACGGCAAGGGCTACTGGCTGGCCGCTGCCGATGGTGGCGTCTTCAGTTTCGGCAGCGCCACCTTTGGTGGATCCATGGCCGACACCGCGCTGGTCAGGCCGGTGGTTGGCATTGCTGCCAACGCCAGGGGGACCGGCTACTGGCTGGGCGCCGCCGATGGTGGGGTGTTCGCTCTTGGTGGTGCTCCCTTCCTCGGTTCTCTGGGAGGGCAGCACCTCGAGCGGCCCGTCTTTGCTATCAGCACCGTTCCGCCACCGATCGACTGAATGTGATCTCTGTGCAGTACGGGTCGCACAAGCAATGTCACGACCGCCTACCGAGAGGATAAGAAAGCTGACTTTTGCCAGCGAAAAGACCCTCACGCATAAAGATAAAGGGTCAACGGCCCGGCGGCCGAAAACAACCAGAAACTGTAGTGCGGCTGTGGTGCGCGCCGCCAGACGCGCAGCGAGAGGCCGATTTCGACCCCTCGCACCGCCACTACCTGGACTTTCTCTGGAGCGGACGACGGGATTCGAACTCGTGACCCTCACCTTGGCAAGGTGATTGTACGCGAGCTTCCTACCTGCACCTTTGCCAATTCATGCAGCATGATCGGCGTATTCGGCTGACCGCAACAGACCGCTATCGACCGTAGTTAGCAATGGTGCGTGCGTTTTTTGTGTAGCGCGGAGCACCGACTTCCGAACCACGCGCACCACGGTTCTCCGCTATCACGGAGTCCTGAACACATCATGAGTACCTACGCGTCGCCAGATGATGTGTGTTTCACCAGGGGTGATCTCGCTCCCGTACTCGAAGGTCGCCCGCCCGTCGGCGGCCCACGTCATCTCGAAGATGCCGGCGGCCCCCTTCACGCCCCTCACCCGAAGCCTCGATCGAAACGCTCCCTCTTTGAGGTCCGCTACGAACTGTGCGACCGCCGCCAGAAATACTGCCTGCTGGTCAGCAGAAAGCGCGTCGAAGTCGGCGCCGAAGCGGGCCAACCAGGCAAAGGTGGGCACGCTCTATCAGCGAGCGCGCCGCGGCCGCCCTGAGGCCTTTGCCCGACTCCCCAAGGCCGTAAGGAGCTCCTCGCCGGAGCCGAAGATTTCCAGACGATCGCCGGCAAGATCGGTATCCGCTTCCCGCTCCCCGTCCTGCCACTCCTTCGTCCAAAACCACGCCTGGGTGGCGTCGATGACCTTCTGCGGCCGGAGCAGAATCCCCTCGGCCGTGATCTCGGCATCCAGGAGATCGCCTTCTTCGAGATGCGCAGCGGCGCGGATCTCCTCCGGGAGCGTCAGTTGTCCTTTGGCCCGCAGTGTGGTTCTCGACACAATCACAGCCTAGCAGATGTTCCGAATATCGGATAGTCCGATTTTCGTACTTTCGTGCGGCACAAAGTGGATCCAGCGGGTGTGCCCGACTTGATACGCAGTCCCAGCTCAGCGCCCTGATCGACACTCTGCGGCCCTTCTGCAGCACAACCACACGCTGGCCCTGCGGGAGGGACTCCAGCGGTAGCCCGCACCGAGTCAGTCACGGCGAGATCCTGGGCCAGGCTCCGGAGAACACCCTCCTGAGCACCGCCGCCGGCGAGATGGATCTCCCAGCCCGATTGGGCCAGCTCGGAGCGCTGCCAGGCACGTAAGGCGATGTCGGTGTGCTTCTCGGTCTCCAGCCGTTGGGCTACGAGCACGACGGGCCAGGTGTCCGTCGTCTGTGTCACAGTCTGTGTCACTCCTGGCGTCGCTCTCAGGACGGGCTCGAGATCTTGTAAATGGCTCCGTCCCGAGCGTTGCGGACCAGCGTGAGTCCGAGCGACCGCCTGAGATATGCCTCCGTGGGTAAGAAACTATCTCGACCGACACCCCGGACGTAGACGACAACTCCGCCACGGGTCAAAAGAGTGTGCCGGATCTGTCCGAGCTGCTGCTGGAAATGAACATTCGGTTTGAGGGTGGAGAAATCGACCGTTTCCGGCACGCTTGATGTGGTTCGGTCGGCCAGGAGATAGAGCGCGTCCGGTGCGTCGGTGTAGATGATGGTCCCCGCGGGCAGGGCCCGGACGTCTTTTATGATGGCGCTGTGCCTCCAGTTCTGGTCGGCATAACCGGAGACGGGATGCGATATCTCTTGGACTCCGCCGTGCACGATCGAGGCGGCCACCAGAGCCACGGTGAAGACAGTCAGCCATCGGTCATCGGTCATCGAACACACGGCGATCAGAACGACGGCGACGAAGATGGGGATGAACTCGTAAGGATCGAGATTGACCCCCGCATCGAAAAAGGTGATCGCCACCTCGAGGAACACGATCTGGACCACGATGAAGAGCAGTAGCAACGCCGGCACGGGGCCCGGATGGCGGAAAAGGAGCCAGAGAACGATGACAGCTATGACCACGGCCACCGGTAGGGCCAGCTTCGTCGGAATATTTGACGGTACGACCCAGGCACTGACGGACTGGATGCCCGTACGAATCGTCTGGGTTTCGATGTGGAAGCCGAGGAAATGGCCGGTGGACCTCCCGGAAGTTGCTTCGTAGAGGAACCACGAGACGAGCGGGAGACTACTCAGGACGAAAAAGACCAACGCGTCTCGTCGCCGGTGCCGCAAGGCGATGACGCCAAAAACGATGAGGGGGCCGGCGGAGAAGCGGTCGAGTGTGGCCAGGCCCACGGCCACCGAGGCGAGGATCAACCAGACGTACCGTGGGTTCGCCAGGTGGCGTATGAGCGCCACCAGAGCACCCACCGTGAAACAGAGCGTGGTTGCCAGAGTCCCGACGTCGGCGATCATGACGGCCAGGGAGAAGCCGATGAGCAGTTGGGCGATAGCGGCCAGCCGCAGCCGGTCGGTGACCGCCACGACCAGGAGACCGATGAGGAGAATGGTCAAGCCGAAGAAGATCGTGTCTTCGATACGCGCCGCTTCAATGGGGTGCCCACCGACGGCCAGCAGGATGGGGGCCAGGGGTGCGTAGATGATCAGCGGGGTGGGAAGAGGCGACGATCGTCCCACCGGCGGTGTGCCGATGCTCACCTGGCCGAGCGGATAGAAGTGAATGGGGACGTCGAGGCCATGACCCGATGCCACGCTCCGGGCGGTCCCGACGTAGACGGCCGAGTCGGGTGACATCGTCACCCCGTCTCTGGTTGTGAGCAGGACGAGACCGGCAGCGAGGAGAGCCAGCGCACTCAGTACCATGAGCCGGCGCCCGGTGACCGCCCCGCTCGTCAGGAGCGGACGGCCGGATCCAGGGCCGACGGCGCGGGAAAGGCCGGCGAGACGAATGCCGGTGTGAGCAGGTCCGCGGGGCGTGCTGCGCGGTGAACCGTCCTCGGCCATGGCCCAGTCTGTCCGTTTCCCATCGTTGGCGCACCACCGGGCAACGGACGGTGGTGAACGCGGACGGAACGGCTATTCAGGCGAGGCGGCCAGTGCGACAATGCGGTCCCACACCGCCGACCATGGCAGTGTCTCCGCCCGTCGTCGAGCGTCCTGGCCGCGCTGACGGCACATGTCGGCGTCGTCGAGCAGTTCAGCGAGAACCATGGCCAGGGTCTCGGGGTCGTCCCGTGGGGTGAGGATCCCAGCTCGGCCAAGGACCTCCGGTATCCCCCCGGTAGCCGAGGCCACCACCGCCAGTCCCATAGCCATCCCTTCGAGGAGGCTCAGGCTGAACGGCTCGTCCCATCGCGACGGGACCACATGCATATGGCACGCGGCCAGAGCCGAGGGGGGCTGTGGCGGTCGACGTGACCCAACCGGGCCACGGCCACCCCGGCGTCGGTCAGGCGATTCGTGAGTTCGGTCAGTTGCCGCTGGTAGTCGTCGTCGGTCTGGCGTCCCAGTGGTTCGTCCCCACGATCTGAATGGAGAACCTTCGGCCGGGGACCAGATCGAGGCAGGCCGTCAGGAGGACGTCGAGGCCCTTCTCGATACCGGTCCGCCCCACGAAACTGATCACCGGAGGACCGGCCGGTTGGCGGGGCGCGGACGGAAACGCTCGAGGTCAACCCCCGTTGAGCACCGCCTCGACCATCAGTGGGCCGAGGACGTAGGACATCTCCACGTTCCGGGCAACGGCTCGACTGACGGCCATGGTTCGCAGCGGCGCTCTCCGGTACCGCCGCCACCGGTCAGTGGCCAAGACGGGCCCTGTGGCCCTTGCAAGGGAGCGGGATCGATCCTCTTGCGTGCACGATCGGGCTACCGGAAGGCCTGAATGCTGTTGCCTGCGCCACCACCGGCTCGTGCGTGGCGGCGGGACCCGGCGGCTATGTCTTCCCATACGCCCAGGGACATTGGCCAGCGCCGACCGATGCCGACGGCGCATCGACGATCACTGCGCTCTCGTGCCCGACCGCCTCGACGTGCCTGGCCGTCGACACGAGCGGCGGCGTGCTGACCGATTCCTCGGACTCATGGAGCGCTCCGCTGTCCATCGACCCCGGCCATGCGCTGAGTGCCGGGTCGTGTCCGAGTCGGGGCTTCTGCCTGGCCGCCGATACGACCGGCAACATCGTCGTGGGTTCCTAACGGCGGGGAAGAAATGAGACGATCTTGATCTCACGTTCGGTGAGTTCCTGGTAACGACCCCAGCCCTCGTAGTGCTCGATCAGTCGTGGCCACATCACCGTCTTCTCCCGGCTCGTGAGCACGTGAGCGTCGGCCTCCACCCGTCGGCGTCCCACCTGTATCTCGACAGCCGGCGTCGCAGACAGGTTCAGCGCCCATGCCGGCGGCCGGTCGCGGCCGCCGTTGGAGCCGACCACGACGAAGCGAGGACCGTCGGGCATGTACAGAAGCGGCGTCGTCCGGGACTGACCGGTCTTCCGTCCGACCGTGGTCAGCAGCAGCATCCGACCGGCCGGGGAACGGTGACCGATCAGACCACGGGTCCGCCGGTAGACGAACCGGTGGACCCGATAGAACTGGCGCCCGACGGTGCGATCGAAAAGGACGGACAACTTGGCCAACACGACGGCCATCGTAGGCGTCGGGTCGCACCCCGGCCGCCGGCGCAGCGGTGTGTAACCTCGCCGGAGGACTCAGATCTCCGTCTGGCAGCGAAGGGAGCGGCATGGACGTGGCGGACATGACCGGCAAGACCGTCGTGGTCACAGGCGGCAACTCCGGTATCGGCAAGCAGACGGCGTTGGCCCTCGCTCGTGCCGGGGCGAGGGTGAAGGTCACGGCCCGTGATCAGGCGAGGGGGGAGGCGGCGGTCACGGAGCTCCGCTCCGACAGCGGCGGCGAGGTCGAGCTGGTCGTCTTCGACCTCGGCGACCTGGCGGCGGTGCGCGCCGGGGCAGCCGAACTCCTGGCACGCTGCGATCGGATCGACGTGCTGGTGAACAATGCCGGAGTCGTGCTCTCACAGAGGCGCGAGAGCAAAGACGGCTTTGAGGCCACCTTCGCCGTCAATCATCTCGGCCCGTTCCTCCTGACGAATCTTCTTCTCGACCGCATGAAGCAGTCCGCCCCCGCCCGCATCGTCACCGTGGCGTCCACCGCCCACAAGGGCGCACCCATGGGCGCGACTTCAACGACCTTCAGACCACCGCGCGATACCGGGGGATGCAGGTCTACTCACGCGCCAAGTTGGCCAACATCTATTTCACGACCGAGCTGGCCAGGCGTCTCGACGGCACCGCCGTCACGGCGAACGGTCTCCACCCGGGCACGGTGGCCACCGGCTACGGACGCGACGGCGACACCAGCGGGCTGCTCGCCCTGGGCCTGAAGGTAAGCGCGCCGTTCTTCCTCACGCCCGAGAAGGGGGCCCGCACGTCGATCTATCTGGCGAGTTCTCCCGAGGTGAGCGAAGTGAGCGGCAAGTTCTTTGTCAAGGGCAAACCCCGACTTCCATCCAAAGCGGCACAGGACGATGCGGCGGCCAAGCGTCTGTGGCAGATCAGCGAGGAACTGGTCGGCCCGGAATGACGACATCGTCCATCGTGCCTGGTCAGTGCCATCGTCCATGGGCCGGTTACCGGCGGCCCCGGGCGATTCGGGTCTTTGGCCCCTAGCCATCTCAGGCACCGGCGACCAAGCTTTCGCTAGTGGCTATCGGCGTGTTCAATCGAGAGACAATTGGTGGCCGGGCGGCGAAACCGTGGTACCACCTGCGCCCCGGCAGGGCGGTGGGGGTGGCCGTCGCCCTCTTCGCCGTCGTGTCGGTTCTCCAGTGGTTCGACGACGGATCCGGCCAAGCGATCGCCGTGCTCTATGTCCTGCCGATCGCGCTTCTGGGGGTCTCACTGGGTGAACGCGGCGGTCTGGCCGCAGCGGCGGCTGGCTTCGGCCTGTTCGCCGTTTTCGAGGTCGTGCACAGTAGTGGCGATATCGATGCCACCGGCTGGGTGGTTCGGGCGATAGCGATGTTCTTGCTCGGCGGTCTCCTCGGTCATTCCACCGATCGGGCGACAGCCAGCGAGAAGACCGCGCTCGACGAACAACAAAAACGTTCTCTGGCGGAAGAAGCGAACCACCGCTACGCAGAGGCGATCGAGATCAATGACTCGCTCATCCAGGAAATGGTGGCGGCGAAGTGGTTGGTCGAACAGGGTCGAACCGACCAGGCGGCCGAGATTCTCACCACCACGATCGCCACCGGTGAGCGGTTGGTCGTCGAGCTCCTGCCCCGGCGGGCGGCGGTATAACTTAGCGACCGGGTGGACGGCGGGGACCGCCCTGTTGGTCCCGGTGGTCATCGCCACGGCGGAGGCCCCGAAGCGACGCCATGAGGGCCGAGCCGAGCCGCAACAGCCGCACGTCGCCGATGGGGCTGCCGGTCCCGCGGTTGCAGACCATGGCCAGAGCCAGCTCCCGCGAGGGTCGGCCCAGCCGCCGGAACCTCCGAACCCGAAGTGGCCGAAGGCCTCATCGATCCGGCCTCGGGTGGTGCTGACCAGGTGGTAGCCGTAACGCCAGCGCATGGGCATGACGAGCACAAGGTCGCGGCGGTACGACCGGATCACACCCATCTCGGCCACGGTCGCTGGTGACAGCAGGGTGGTCCCCTCGAGAGTGCCACCGCCGGCGATCACGGCGTACATTCGGGCCAGGGAGCGAGCAGTGAAGAACCCGTTGGCGGCCGGGATCGCCGCGTCCATGATCTCGGCGCCGTACAGGATGTCCTCCAGCCCTCGGGGCGCCAGGGCGTTGATCATCCGCCGGGGGTTGACCGGCGAGTGCACCAGGGAGGCCGCCTTGCCCAATTGCACACCGACGCGACGACCGACCGACGACGACAACGGTCCCCGGCCCGGCGGGAGATGGCCCATCGGTTCCAGCGGCGCCACCCGGTGGCGTTGGTCGGGCGGGCAGCCGAGGTAGAGCCCGTCGAGGTCCAGAGGTCCGGCGATCTCGCTCTGCACGAAGCGTTCGAGCGGCTGACCCGACACGCGGCGCACGACTTCGCCCACCAGCCAGCCGTACGTGAAGGCGTGATACCCGTTCTGCGTCCCCGGCTCGTAGGCCGGGGTGGCCCGGGCCAGGGCGTCCACCATGTGGTCCCAGTCGAACATCCGCTCAGCCCGGTCGATGATCGAGCGGATCCGGTGCAGGCCGGCCGAGTGAATGAGCAGGTGAGCCACGGTGACGCTCGCCTTGCCCGCCACCGCGAACTCGGGCCAGTACTCGGCCACCGGCGCGTCGTAGCGGACGAGTCCCCGGTCGGCGAGCAGGTGGAGTGCCGTCGAGGTGAGGCCCTTCGTGGTCGAGAAGCACATGGCCAGCGAGTCGCGTTCCCACGCCGCGCCGGTGTCGTCTCGCCGTCCGCCCCAGAGGTCGACGACGAGTTCGCCGCGGTGGTACGCGGCGACGGCGGCACCCCCGGTGGTATGGCTGATCTGGTGGCGGAAGGCGGTGGCCACCGGTGTGAAGGCGGGGTGCACGTAGCCGTCGATCATCTCGGAGCCTCCGGGGCGGGGATCAAAGACCGGTGACGAGTCGGGTGATGCGATCCCTGATCCTGGTGGGGATCAGTGGCTGAGTGACGGCGATGGCCAGGGCGTCCGCACCGACGAGGTAGCGGGCCCGCGGCGAACGCGCCGTCAGTGCCTTCCCGATGGCCTTCGCCGCGTCCTCCGGCTCGCCCATGAAGCCCGAGTACGCCTTGAGCAGGGTACGGGTCCGTTGGTAGCCGACCTCGTAGTTGGACCCGGCAAGGCGGGCAACGTCCTCTTCGAGGTCATTCCAGATCCCGGTCTTGAAACCACCGGGCTCGATCAGGACCACCTTGACGCCGTCGCGGGCCACCTCGAGACGCAGCGCGTCGGACGCAGCTTCGAGGGCGTGTTTGCAGGCTTGGTACCACCCACTGAACGGCGTCGTGGTCAGACCGTAAATGGAGGAGATGTTGACAACCCGCCCCCCGCCTTCGGCGCGCATGTGGGGCAACGCCAGGCGGGCCAGGCGCATGGGCGCGATCACCATCGTCTCGAGCTGACGCCGCGCCTCCTCGTCGGTCGTATCCTCGATGGCCCCCATGCCCGAGTATCCGGCGTTGTTGACGACTCCCCAGGGACGCAGGTCCTCCATGACAGCGGCGCAGCTCTCGGCGTCGGTGACGTCCAGAAGGACCGTGTCGACCGCCACACCGGCGCGCGCGGCCGTCTCGGCCACCTCAGTCGCCTTCTTCTCCGAGCGGACCGAGCCCACCGAGCGGAAACCGAGTCGGGCCAGGTGCACGGCGGTCGCCAGACCGAAGCCCGAGTTGGCCCCCGTGGTGAGCACCGTCCGCTCGTGCCGACCAGCCATGGATCGACCATACTCACCCACGTCACCACCATGGCCGGGCCACCCGGGTGGTCGGATCAGCCGGACTCCGAGACGGCCCTGTGAGAAGGGCGGGCTGCTCGTGGGCGGCGGGTGGTCGACCGGGCGCGGAGGGTCAACTCACGCACGGCGGTGACGAAACCCGTGCCGATTTCCTCGACGGCCGACACCAGCTCCGGGCACGCCATGATGCCGACGTTCAGGTGGTGGGCCTCGCTCAGCACGGTCAAGTTGAGACCGGCGCCCTCCATGACGGGACCCATGGGGAAGATCCCGGTCACCCGGGCCCCGGCACAGTACAAGTCGACCGGCGGGCCAGGCACGTTGGAGACGATCAGGTTGAACACCGGCGGATGCAGCCGGGCGAGCTTCAAGCCGGAGTAGAGGCGAGCGGCGGCGGTGGCGAACGTCGGAGGGAGAAAGCCGACGAGCAGCTCGAGCGACTGCGGTCCGAAGGCCGAGAGCAAGGCTTTAGACGCCACCGCCTGCGTGTGGACGGCCTGGAGTCGATCGACGGGGTCGGCGGGCTCGAGCCGCAGCGGCACCATCATGTTGGACACCTGGTTTCCCAATTCGCCGCCGGCGACGGCCCCGTCGGCCCGGACGTTCACCGGCACGGCGGCGATCATGGGTCTCGCGGGCACCGTCCCGTGTTCCTCCAGGTAGGCGAGCAGCGATGTCGCCGTGGCGGCCAACACCACGTCGTTGATCGTGGTGTCGAAGGCGCGCCGGATCTCTCGCACGTCGTCGAGGTCGACACGCGTCAGGCTGACCGACCGGTGCGCCGTGACGGGACCGTTCAGGATCGTACGCGGCGCGGTGAGCGGCGCGGCGGTCCCCGACGCTCGTTGGCTGGCCCATGTGCGCGCCGTTCCCGCCAGATTCCGTGTGGTCTGGGCCATCGCTTTCGGCGCCTCCCACAGATACCGGGGAAACGACACGATCGACTGCACCGCCAACATCACCGCCGTGGGAACCGCATCGGGCTGCCATGGTGAGCCCTCGGGCGCGACGTCGGCGATCTCGGGTGTCAGGTCGAACAGCGACGCCATGAGATCTCCCCCCGCCCCACCGTCCATGATGGAGTGGTGCAGCTTGGTCACGAGGGCGACCGTGCCGTCGTCGAGCCCTTCGACGACCCACATCTCCCACAGGGGCCGCCGCCGATCGAGTGGTCGAGCGGCCACGGCGCCCACGAACCGCTCGAGGTCCTGCCACGTGACCGGCGCGGCCAGTGGGGCGGCCAGAACGTGATGGGTGAGCGAGAAATCCGGGTCCTCGACCCACACCGGATGGCCCATGCCGGCAGGGGGAGAGGCCAGGCGTCGTCGCAGCGAGGGGATGAGGTGGATCCGCTGTTCCAGCGCCGCACGTACCCCGACCAGACCGACACCGCCGGGGACGTCCGAGCCGTCGAGCACCAGCACGCCCACCACGTGCATGTGCATCGTGGGTGTCTCGAAGTAGAGGAAGGCGGCGTCGGTGTTGCTCATGGTTCGCATCGGTCGTCCGTCCTCAGGTCCCGCCGGCCGTCAAGGCGAACGCCTTGGCCCACCGGTAGTCGGCCTTCCCGCTCGGTGAGCGGGTGATGGCGCTGGTCAGCATCACCTGTCGTGGCACCTTGTATCCCGCCAGCCGGCCCCGGCATTCGGCCCGTAGGGCGTCGCCGTCGATCCGGCACCCGGTGCGCAGCTGGACGACCGCCACAACCCGCTCGCCGTAGCGCTCGTCGGGCACTCCCACCACGACGACGTCCTCGACGCCCTCACAGCTCTTCACCGCGGCCTCCACCTCGTCGGGGAAGACCTTCTCCCCTCCCGTGTTGATACAGAGCGAACCACGCCCGAGAACGCTGATCGCACCGTCGGCGTCGACGGTCGCCATGTCACCGGGAAGGGCCCAGCGCCGGCCTCCGGCCTCCACGAAGGTGGCCGCCGTCTTGTCGACGTCGGCGAGATACCCGATCGGAATGTGGCCACGGCGCGCCAGGCGACCCACGACCCCCGCACCGGGGACGACGGGCCGCAACTCGTCGTCCAGGACGTCGGTGAGCTCGTCGACATGCAGCCGGAGCGAGCCGTAGGGGTCGCCCTCCGGAGCCTGCCCACCGAGCTGCCCCGTCTCCGAAGAGCCGAAGGCATCAACGACCATGCGGCCCGGGAGCAACTCGACCAGGCGACGCTTGGTGGCGGGAGACAGCACGGCCCCACCCGAGCCCACCGCCATCAGCGACGACACGTCGTAGCGGGCCGCGTGGGTATCGAGCTCGTCCAGGAGGGGTCGTGCCATGGCGTCACCCACCACGACGAGGATGTTCACCGCTTCTGTCCCGACCAGACGCCACGCCGCGGCGGGGTCGAAGCGGCCGCCGGGAAGCGTCACCAGCTTTCCGCCACCGAACAGGATGCTGAACGCCAGCCATTGGGCACTGGCATGGATGAATGGCGGGGCGGGAAGCGCCGTCATGCCCGGCCTCATCACCCGCGCCGTGAGTTCCTCCGGCGACGTGATGGCGTTGCCGAGCTGCAGCGCGTCCCCTCCGCCCATGGCGGCGAAGAAGATGTCCTCGTGGCGCCACAACACACCTTTGGGCATGCCCGTCGTCCCACCCGTGTAGACACAGTAGAGGTCGTCCGACGACCGCGACGCGAAGTCGCGGGAGTCCGCCGCTTCCTCGAGGGCTTGCTCGTAATCGTCTCCGAGGCCCGATCCACCCGTCTCGTCGCGGACCTCGAGAAAGGTCCGGCTTTCGGGCAACGCTGCCCGGGCTTCGCCGACCGCTTGAGCGAAGCGGCTGTGGAAGACCAGTCCGACGAGGCCGGCGTCTCGGTACAGGTAACCGAGCTCCGAGGCGACGTACCGGTAGTTGACGTTCACAGGGACGGCGCGGATCTTGAAGCAGGCGAGCATGGCTTCGAGGTACTCGGTCCCGTTGGCCAGCTGCAGACCGAGCCGGTCCCCCGATCCGACACCGGCGGCAGCGAGGTGGTGGGCCAGCCGGTTGGCTCTGCGGTCGAGCGAGACATAGGTGAGTCGACGGTCGTCGGCCACCAGGGCGGGCTGATCGGGGACGACGTCGACCACGCTCTCGAAGAGGTCGGCCAGATTGAAGTCCATTGCCGTCCTTCCGGGCCCGCTCTCTGTTCACGTCCCAGGACGTAGTATGGCTCTGGAACGCGCGATATGCCGGACGGCTCGGATGTTCGTCAGAGGGGGGCCCGTGGAGCACGCCGTGGAGGCACTCGGAGAGGTTGCGGCTGTCGGGGGATCCCCTCCCGACTCGACGGGTCACGGGCCGCCCTCGCTGGTCGAACGGGTGGCCGGGACCTATCGCGCCGCCATGAAGTTCCTGGGACGACGAGCCCTCGCCCGAGCCACGCTGGCCGTGCCGCGCACGCTGAAATTCATGGTGACCACGGCACTGAGCGGCGAGGTGTCCGATGCGGTGCCGGCGCCCAGCCTGACCTGGGGGCTGGCGGGCGGAGTGGCCATGGACGAGGCCCTGCTGGCCATGGCCATGGCGCCCAGCCGGTTTCCCCGTCGGGCCGACTTCGCCCGGGTGAGCGCCGAGCTCGCCGATGCCAGGCAAATGTTCTCCCGTCGGGGCTGGATCGCCCGGCCCCTCTCCTATCACCGCACCCCGCCGCCGTTGTCCGAGCCGGACGTCGAGATGACCCGTGGATGGGCACTGGGCCAACGCTACGAGCGGATCACCTACGACAGCGGGTTCTCGACGCGTGCCGGCGAACCGGGCGGCGAGCAGTGGATGGCGTACGCGCCGAACAGTCGGGCCACGGCCACCATCGTCCGCCACCGTGGCGATCCCCGTCCATGGATCGTTTGCGTGCACGGATTCTGTATGGGCTACCCCTTTATGGACTTCGTGGGTCTCCACACCACCAAGCTGCACCGTGAGCTCGGGCTCAATGTGGCCATGCCCGTGCTGCCGTTGCACGGGCCGCGCAAGGTGACGCTGGTGAGCGGTGAGCCGTTCCTCGGCTTCGACATGATGAACACGGTCCACGGATTGGCGCAGGCCGTGTGGGACATCCGGCGCCTCGTGTCATGGATCAGGGCCCAGGGAGCGACGTCGATCGGGCTCTACGGAGTCTCGCTGGGGGCCTACGTCGTCTCTCTGCTGGCCGGAATCGACGAGGGGTTCGACGCCGTGGTGGCCGGGATCCCGGTGGTGGACTTCCCGGCGCTCTTCCACGAGCACAGCCCGGTCCATATCCGGGCTCGGTCGATCGAGCACCGGATCATGGGGGGCGTGGCCGAAGACGTCTACCGCGTCATATCGCCGATGAGCTTCGAGTCGAAGGTACCGCACGACGGCCGCTACATCTTCGCCGGCTACGGCGACCGCCTGGCGTTCCCAGAACAGGCCCGCATGCTGTGGGAACACTGGGACGAGCCGCGTATCAGCTGGTACCCGGGAAACCACGTAGGCTATCTGTGGTCGCGCCAGGTGGAGACGTTCCTCGGTGAGTCGTTGGCGGCGTCCGGCCTCAGCTGCACCCGCGCCACCGCAGGGGGCTGATCGTTGGAGCCGATGCTCGGGCTCGACGCCAAGTTCCTCTACTCGGAAACCCACATGACGCACATGCACACCTTGAAGGTGGCGGTGTTCGACATGTCGCGCCTCCCCGACGGGTACTCCTACGACGAGATCGTCGAGCTGTTCGGCCACCGGCTGGACCGGTTGCCCCCGTTCCGTCGACGGGTCGTACCGGTCCCGTGGGGACTCGGACACCCGGTCTGGATCGAGGATCCCTCATTCGACATCAAGAGGCACATCACCCGCCGCCGCGCCGGCGAACCGGGAGGAGCCCGGGAGCTCGCCGCCGTGGTGGGCGACGTGGCCAGCCGGCGCCTGCCCCGGGATCGACCGTTGTGGGAGATCGTCGTGGTCGATGGACTGGCCGACGGTCGGCTCGCCGTCGTGGCCAAGGTGCACCACGCCGTGGCCGACGGTGCCGCCACGGTCGCTCTGCTGCTGAGCGCGTTCGGCGCCCGGGGCCCTGACTCACCCGTCGAGGTGTGGCGTCCCGAGGCCATCCCCACGAAGCCCCAGCTCCTGAGGCTGGCCGCCCGTGCGCACGTGACGCGCCTACGGCAGCTGCCCCGACTGGCCACGAGATCTCTCCGGGGCCTGCGCGAGTCCGAAGTCCGGAGGCGTGCCTCACCGGTCAGGCCGCCACTGCCGTTCGATACGCCGAAGACGCCGTTCAACGTGTCGCTCACAGGGCAGCGCACCTACGCCATGACGACCCTGGCACTGGAGGACTTGAAGGCCGTTCGCCGGGCGCACGGGGCCACGCTCAACGACGTCTTTCTGACCGTGTGCGGCGGTGCCGTGCGGACGTACCTGATCGAAACCGGAGCACTGCCCACCCGCCCGCTCGTGGCCAGTGTTCCTGTCTCGACCGACCCGAGTACCACTCGCCTCGGTGGTAACCGTGTGGACAACTGGTACGTGTCGATCGGAACCGACATCGCCGACCCCCTCGAACGTCTGCAGACCATCAGGGAGGTGGCGGCCGCGGCCAAGGCTGTCCGCTCCCTGCTCGGCAACGACCTTCTGGAGAGACGGGCCGACATCGTTCCGCCACAGCTGTACGCCCTGGTCGTGCGGACCTGGGCTCGCACCGGTCTGGCGAACCACACGCGGCCACCGGTCAACCTGGTGCTCTCGAATGTTCCCGGACCACGCGAGCGGCTTCATATCGGACAGGCCGTGCTCGAGGCGATCTATTCGGTCGGTCCCATTCTCGAGGGAATCGGCCTCAACATCACGGCCTGGAGCTACGCCGACGACCTCAATGTGTCGGTGCTCGGCTGCCCGACGAGTGTCCCGGATCCGTGGTTGATCACCGACGCGCTCCAGCGGTCCATGTCGGACATCAAAGAGGCCTCGGACCGCTCGGCCCGCACTGGTTGACGAGGAACCCTCGGACCTCGGTGCCTGGGCACCGAGGTGTCAGCGGTGCGCCTTGGCCTGTCGCTTGTCCTCGTACATCAGTCTGTCCGCCTCGATGAAGATCGCTTCATCGTTCTTCGTCTCGCCGTCGATCTGGACGAGGCCGATACTTATCGAGAGACGGACGGCTTTGTCCTCCACCTCGAAATTGCACCGGCTGATCACGCCTCTCAGATCGGTGGCGATGACGGCTCCCTGGTCGGCGCCGGCATAGGGAAGGAGAACGGCGAACTCGTCACCTCCCACGCGCGCCACCTGGTCGGTGTCACGCAGTCGCCGCATGAGCGCCGTGGCGATCGCCTTCAGCGCCTGGTCCCCGACCCGGTGTCCGTAGGAGTCATTGATCTGTTTGAACCCGTCGATGTCGATCATCAGCAGGGTCGAGAATTCTCCGTAGCGGTGGGCGCGCCCGACCTGCTCGCTCACCGCACGCTCGAACTGCCGTCGGTTGAGCAGACCGGTCAGGGGGTCATGTTCGGCCAGGAATCGAAGCTGCTCCTGGTAACGCAGATGAGCGCCGATGTCGCGTCCGATCAGGGAGGTGCCGACCGCTCTGCCTTGGCGATCACAGATCGGCGAAACCGTGAGAGACACGTCGACCTGCGTCCCGTCCTTGCGGACCCTGACGGTCTCGTGGTTGTCGACCTGCTCACCGGAGCGCACCCGATGAGTGGGTTCGCGCCTCTCATCGTGGTGACCCGGCGCCACGAGCATGGAAATGGGCTTCCCCATGGCCTCGGCCGCCGTGAAGCCGTAAAGGCGCTCCGCCCCGACGTTCCAGCTCGTGATCACGTCGTCGAGGTCCGTGCTGATGATCGCGTCCTGGGAGGATTCGACGACGGCTCTGAAGAGTGCGGCATCCTGTTCGGCACGCTTGCGTTCGGTGATGTCACGGATGGCGGCCGACACGAACGTGCCGTCCTCGGTCTGCAGCGGGCTGAGCGAGATGTCGACAGGGAACTCACTGCCGTCCTTGCGACGGCCGTAGAGCTCGAATCCCAGCCCCATGGGACGGACGTGCGGTTCGGCGACGTAGTCCGAGCGGTGGGCGGCATGGCTCTGGCGGAAGCGCTCGGGCATCAAGACCTCGACGGGCTGACCCAAGAGCTCCTCACGCCGGTAGCCGTAGAACTTTTCCGTCTGCGCGTTGACCAGGACTATCGTGCCCGCGGCGTCGACCAGAACCATGGCGTCCGGCGCCGACTCGAGCAGTTCACGAAAACAGTCCTTCATCCCCACGCCCGTTCCCCGTCGCTGACATGGCCCACCGCGCTGACTGGGCAGAGCGTAATCCACGGCCTCTCCGTAGCCGGTGACCGTCGTCTTCAGTCCATGGCCGGTGATGTCTCGACGCCGCCTTCCGTCGTCATCAGGTCGGTCTCCCACAGGGCCTCCAACAGGGCCAGACGGTTGAGCTGGTTGGTGCCCTCGTAGATCTGATTCAAGCGGCCGTCGCGCAAGCGCTTCTCGACGCCACCGGCGACGAGAGCTCCTTCGTCGGCCAGGAGCTCGATGGCCCGCGAGGCCACGGCCACGGCCCGGTCGCCGCAGAAGGTCTTCACCGCGCTCGAGACACCTTGTGTGGGTGGGATGTGACGGGCCCCCTGCCACACCATGGCGCGCATGGCCATGGTCTCGAGCCACAGGTCGGCCAGGGTCAGCTGGACCTCCTGGTACGCGAGCAGCGGCCTCCCACCGAGGCGCGTCCGGCGGCAGTAAGCCGGGTCGCTGCTTCGGTAGCGCCGCGGGCGATCCCCACGGCGATGGCGCCGACAGGCAGCCGCGAGTAGTTGAGCACGTTGCGATTGATGGCCCAGCCTGACCTCTCGGCCGCCACCAAGTTCTCGGACGGGACGAAGACGTCATCGAGGAACAATTCGGTGGCGTCGGCCGCCCTCTGGCCCAGTTTGTGCTCGCTCCGGCCCGTCCGGAAGCCCGGTGTCCCCCGTTCCACCACGAAGCATGTCCAGTCCCGGTCGACACGACCCGGCCCACCCCCGTCGGGCTCCAGGACGGCGAAGACGGTGACGAGGTCTGGGTGGGCATCTCCGGTGATGAAGACCTTCTGCCCGTTCAGGACATAGCCGCCCCGGACCCGCCGCGCCGAGGTCCGGAAGTGCGCCGCCCGGGCGCCGTCGGTGTCCTCCACATCCGACCCGGCGGCGGGTTCGGTGATGGCGTGGGCGGCCAGACAGGGCCGGCCGACCCGATTGTCCCGACACACCGGCACCAGCCATCGCCGCATGGTGGCCAGATCGCCGCATAGCTGCAGGGGAGCGAGGCCCAACCCGTGGGCCTCGGCCTTCAACACCTCGTGGAAGAGCGGCCCGTCCCTCGCGGCACCGAGCGGCATGGTGCCCCACCGCGGCGGGAGCTGCTCGGACTGGAGCCCCGCCCGCGCGGCCGCGCCGAGGAGGGGTCGGGAGTCGAATCCGACCGGGTCGACATCGGCCTCCGCCACCAGGGGTGCGAGCCGTTCCAATCTGGCGCGCGTCGAGGTCAAGCTCGCTGCCTTCGAGCACCTTGAGCACCAGCGCGAGGACGAGACGAGCTCGCTCCTGTTCGACTAAGGCGAGACGGGTGTCGAGGTCGAGGCGGGCGAGTTCGTGGAGCAGGCCACCGGTTCTGTCCAGCGATCGTTCATACAGGGAAACGATCGCTGATTCCTTCTCGGCGCCAGCGCGGTCGTAGGACTCGAACCGCGACAGCTCGGCCAGTCGCTCACGCAACACACCGAGCCAGGACTTCGCCTCTGCCGCGATACCGAGCAGCTCCTCGACGGGATGTCCCACCGGTTCCGGTTGGCCGAGACGCTCCAAGAGGGTCCGAACGTGTGCCTCCTCCTCTCGTCTGACCATCGCGGCTTGTACTTGAGGGCTCTTGCCACCGTGGAAGTCGCAGCGGTTGGTGCCACAGAGGACCGGGACCAGGCCATAGCCGAGGCTCTCGGGAAGCTGGCGGTGGGCGCCGACATCGTGCCCATGGCGGTCCCTTCGGAGTCCGCTTCGCGCACATGGCGCGCACGTCAGGGCCTCGGACGAACCCGGGAGGAAAAAGAACCCTCCCCCAAAGGGCGCTTTACCAGGGACTTTTCTCTGGAGCGGACGACGGGATTCGAACCCGCGACCCTCACCTTGGCAAGGTGATTCTTTTCGTCCATGGCATCCGGCCGAGTCTCCTGGGCTGCGTTTCCGTCTTCCCAGTTCCATTGAGTCCGCCTGAGATCCGCCCTGTTGTAGAGCGGTCTACTACGACATCGGCCATGAGTTGAGCTTTCGTCCTGAGCTTGAGGATCGATCTCGTCTCGATGTCGCAGGATCGAGCGCACCACGGGAGGTTAAAACACGCGCACAAAATCGATCGAGGTTAAAGCATCATCAGCACCCGACTGCGTCCTTCAAGACGCCACACGCTTGCGCCAGCCGTATCGGGGATAACGAGGAAACCCGCCGCCGAAATACGGATCTCGGGAGGGTGTGGATGTTGTCGAAGTTCACAACACAGTCACTGGGAACACCATCGGCAGCAACGCTGAGCTCCAGCTCAGATACCAGGTGGCGTCTGGTCCGAGTGAGCGCTGCTACCACGACCGACTCGATCCGGTCGGCGACCGGGTCTCTAGTCAGGACCAACACCGGCCGATCTCCCCCAGGTGTCGCTGCGAACCAGATTTCACCGCGTTGCATCAGCCCAGTCCGACCAGTCCTCGGCTGGACCCCAGTCCGCAACGTCAGCAAACGATTTCTCGTCGGGGGTCAGAGGTAACTGATCCCAGATCTTGGCGTCGTCCTCACTCGCCAATCTCACCAAGTGGCGGTGTAGGGCATCCCGCAGGAGTTCAGAACGGTCCACTCCCAGCTGCTGTGCCCAGCGTTGGGCTTCTGCCGCTTCGCTCTCGCTGACCCGAAAGCTCATCATTGTCATACATTTATGGTAACATGTATGACGTCCTACTTACCCCGTTCGTACCGAACTGGTCGGCTGCGAGGTGAACGTATTCGCTCAGTCCACCCATGCCGCTGAGTGCCGTCGCTTGACAAATCGTTCGGTACCTATCATTCTTCGTTAGGTGGCTAACGAACTACTGGACCCGAGACATTCGTCGGCGGGAGCGTGGGCAAAGAGGTTGTACTTCGCAAGCCGGGCTGTGATGGAGTCGGTCTTGCGGCCATATGACATCGGATCGACGCAGTGGTACGTGCTCTACCAGCTGGCTAACGATGGACCGACGTT
>Ga0208357_1001171_pt1 | contig 19549 bp, 5 predicted proteins | sample NGESurdeep092012_6_FD_184487 | JGI IMG/M metagenome (GOLD analysis project Ga0208357, IMG submission 184487) | Arctic peat soil microbial communities from Barrow, Alaska - NGEE Surface sample F52-2 deep-092012 (SPAdes) | ecosystem: Environmental > Terrestrial > Soil > Wetlands > Peat ... | reverse complement strand
CAACAGCGGTGGCAACAACAGCAGTGGCAACGGCAGCAGTGGCAGCACCGTTGCAATCGTGGACATGGTTGGCGGCGGTGGCGGAGGCGGCGGTGTCGGCGGTGGCAGGGGCGGCAACAATGGTGGTGGCGGTGTCGGCGGTGGTGGTGGCAGAGGCGGCAACAATGGTGCCGGCGGCGGCGGCAGGGGCGGCAACAATGGTGCCGGTGGTGGTGGGGCCAATGGTGCCGGTGGTAATGCCGGCACTGCTGGCGATGGCGGATTGAGCTTCATAAACCCGACAACTCCCACGTCCGATGTGAGCAATGCCGCCCGGAATTACTTCACAACCTTGGGAATTGACATGGATAATCCTCCGGGCAAGTCCGTGGTTTTTAATGACAAGCTGGGATTGCTGTTTGTGAGGGCCACGGATCAGGATTTGGACACCATTGAGCGGGTGATCCAGGCGTTGAACCAGGTGGCTCCGCAGGTTCATGTATCATCCCGTTTTATCGAGATGCAGCAGACCGACAGCAAGGCGCTCGGCTTTGACTGGTATCTGGGTCAATTCAACCTTGGTAACAGCGTGGTAGGGACGGGCGGCAGTTCCCCGTCGCTCACCGTGCCGACATCGGCGGCCAATCCGTTGGGCGCATTTCCCGGCAATACGGCTTCCAGCATTGTTGCGTCTTCGGCAAATGATCAATTGATCACCGCCGGACTGCAAAACTCCGCCCCTGCGCTGGCCACATTCACAGGCATCCTGACCGACCCCAATTTCCGCGCCGTCATCCACGCCTTGGAACAGCGCAGCGGGACTCAAACGCTGGGCGAGCCGTCGGCGACGACGACCAGCGGACGGCAGGTCCAGATGCGGGCCACAAAATTGATCAATGTCATCACCGGGTTTAGTTTTAACAACGGAACGGGTGCAAATGGCGCAACTGCCGCCACGGCTTCAGGAACAACCGGCGGCACAGTCGTTAACCAGGCCGGAGCCTCTTCAGTCAGCCCGTCCACGGAACAGATTGAAACGGGACCCACCTTGGATGTAATTCCTTATGTCTTGTCTGACGGCTACACGATCAATATGGCCTTGATCCCGTCGGACACCGAGTTCAGCGGGTATGACACCATTTCCGCCACCGAAATTCCGGGTTACAACCCGGGTGCCGCGCTGGCTGGCATCGCCAACGGCACCACGCTGCCCGTGGCTCTTCCGGATTTCACCGTTCGCCAGGTTCTCGCCTCCGTCAATGTCTGGGACAACCAGACAGTCGTCCTCGGCGGCTTGATCACCTCCACGGTTCAGACATCAAAGGACAAAGTGCCGTTTATCGCCGATCTGCCTTTTGTCGGGCGCCTTTTTCAAAGCCAGTCCAAGTCGGAGACGAAGGACAACCTGATGGTTTTTGTGACACCCACGATTGTGGATCCGGCGGGGAACCGCGTCCATTCGGACGACGAACTGCCTTTTGCGCAGACGGCCATCCCGGTGCAGCCGGTGAAGTAGTTGCAGGTTGAAAGTTGAATGCGTGACGTTCGTGGGAACACCTGTAACCGCTCCGTTCAACATGAAACTTTTGATTGTTGACGGCCATGCTTATGCGTATCGCGCGTTCCACGCGATACGCGGATTGCGCTCGCCGTCGGGCGAGCCGACGAACGCCATTTACGGCTTCGTCAAAATGCTGGCGAAGATGCGCGCGGCCGTTGCGCCGACGCATTTGACCGTGGTGTGGGACGGCGGATTGAACGCGGAACGCATGGCCTTGATGCCGGAATACAAGGCGCAAAGGCCGGAAATGCCGGATGACTTGAGTCTGCAACTGGACGGCATGGTGGAATATTTGAAGGCGGCGGGCGTGGCGTCGTTTTGCGGTGAGGGTGTGGAGGCGGACGATTATATCGCCTGCCTCGCGCGGCACGCGGCGGACGCGGGCATGAAGGTGGTCATCGCCAGCGCGGACAAGGATTTTATGCAGTTGGTGTCGGCGCGGGTCGGGTTGTTGAACCCGGGCGACAAGAGCGAGGCGGTCTGGACGGACGAACAGGTGCGCGCGAAGGCGGGCGTCGGGCCGTCGCAAATAGTGGACTGGCTGGCTTTGATGGGCGACGCCGTGGACAACATTCCGGGCGTGCCCGGGGTCGGGCCGAAGACGGCGGCGGACCTGCTGCGGCAGTTCGGCTCGGTGGAAAAATTGTTCGCGCGGCTGGATGAAGTGAAGTCGGAGAAGTTGCGCGCGTCGTTGCGCGGTTCGGCGGACGCGGTGCGCCGCAACCGGGAGATGGTGCGGCTGCGGGACGATTTGCCGTGCGAGTTTGCGCCGGATGATCTGGCCGTGAAACCGGCGGACGCGGTGCGGCTGCGGGAGTTGTTTGGACTATGGGGATTCAAGGGAATGCTCGCGGCGCTGGAAGAAGCGGCGGGCGGGACGCGGGAGCAGGCGGTTTTGATTTAGAGATTGGTTTTGAAAATTTGCGAATTGAAAAAATGAATTTGAGAAGCTGGATTGGAAATTTGCCGTCGCCGCTGTTTTTTCGGCGGTGGCGGATGCATTTTTCAGCAAGATTTTTTGGACAGGATGCGCTCGCGCGGTTAGAGTGTGCCAAACCAATTTTTATGCCGTTGTTGTGCGCCCGCAGGGCTGTTGTTTCGTTGTGCTTGGGGTTGCTCCTCGTGATTCCTTCCGCCGTTTTTTCGCAGACGAATTATTACACGACAAACGGGACTGAATACGCGGCGGTCGGTTCCCTGCCGGGCGACCAGGTTTTTCCAGACGCGGCGGTGACGCCGTCCGGCGGATTTGTCGTGTGGCAGGACAACGCCACCGACGGCAGCGGCTGGGGCGTGAGCGCGCGGCGGGTGGACGGCACGCTGTCCGGCACGCTCGGCACGTTCCGCGTGAATGTCACAGGCACGAACGACCAGGAAAATGCGCGCGTGGCGCTGTTGAAAAATGGCGGCGCGGTGTTTGTGTGGCAGGGTGGCCTTAAAGGGTATCAAAACATTTATGCGCGTTTTCTCACCTCCAGCAACACATGGACGACGACCAACGACGTGCTGGTCAACGCATCCACGAATAATTTCCAGATCAGCCCGGCAGTCGCCGTGCTGAAAAACGGCAACGTCGTGGTCGTGTGGAGCAGTTTTGACGAGGCGGGATCCGATAGTTTGCAGGATGTCTATGGCCAGGTGTTTTCGCCGACGGGACAGAAGATCGGCGGCGAGTTTTTGATCAATCAATTCACGTCCTATAACCAGCGCACGCCGGCGGTCGCGGCGTTGCAAAACGGCGGGTTTGTCGTGACATGGGTTTCTGAACAACAAAACAAACAGGCTGTTTTGCCCGGCACCACCAATACCGCCGCCGTGCTCGCCGCCACGACGACGCCCAGCGCGGACATTTATGCACGGCTTTACAGCGGTGACGGCACGGCCTCGGGCGGCGAGTTTCTGGTCAATTCAAATTCCAATCCTTCCGCGAATCCGAGCGTGGCGGCGGCTTCGGACGGCGGTTTCCTGATCGCTTGGGACGCTCATGATATGGTGAACACCACCAATGGTTGGGACATTTATGCGCGGTCATTTTCAAGCAATGGCGCTGGCGGCGCGGTCGCGCTTGTGAATACGCACATTTATGGAGATCAATATGCGCCGCGCGTCAGTGCCATTGGCACGGATTATCTCGTCGTGTGGACGAGTCTGGGACAGGACGGTTCGCGCGAAGGGGTATATGGACAATTTTTGCACGACGTCGCGCCGGTGGGCGGCGAGTTTCGGGTCAACACGACGACAATCGGGCAGCAAATGCAGCCGGTCGTGACGTCGGACGGCGCAGGCCAGTTTTTGGTGGTCTGGACCACTTATACCGGCAGTCCGTATAGTTTTGATTTGTTCGCGCAGCGTTACATCAACGTGGCGGCGCTGGTGGAGCCGATGGCCGCGCCGTTTATCTATGCGCCGTTTGTGGTGAGCAACGGCGTGTATCAGCCGCAACTGGTGGTTTCATGGCCGGTGTTGCTGGGAATTTCCGTTTCCAATTACGAAGTTTATGTGGACGGCGCGGCGACGCCGACGGGAATCACGACGGGCAATCAATGGACGATGACGGCGGCGAACGGTTTGACGGCCGGCAGCACTCATTCGTTCCAGATTGATTATGTGACAACTCTTGGATCGCGCTCGGCGCTCTCACCGTCCGCCAGCGGAACGACATGGAGCGGGTTGAACTACTATGGCATTCCGTTTGAATGGATGGAGCAATACTACGGTGACAATTTTTCCAACTGGCCGACGAATGTGAACGCGCCACTGACGCGCGGCGGTTTGAATCTGCTGCAAGTATTCCAGAGCGGCGGCAACCCGCTGGATCCCGGCACATGGTTGAAATCCGTGCTTGCCAGCACGCCGCAGGGAATGTTCCTGACCTGGAACACTCAGCCGGGGGCGACGTATCAGGTGCAGGTGAAGACGAATCTGATGGCGGCGTGGAGCAATCTGGGTGCGTCGCGATTCGCGGCGGGCGCCACGGATTCGATTTATGTCGGGGGCAGTCCGGCGGGTTATTACCAGGTGGAACTCATGCGTTGATGAAGAATTTATATGCGGCGATTGATTAAAAGATTTTTGTGGGTCGTGCTTCTTGCGACCGGCGTGCAGGCCTCATGGGGCTTTGCACTGCTCGGTCCGATTGGCAACGGCGGCGATTCGTGGCAGACGGTGGCGCTTGGGTATGGTTTTCCATACATAGATGAAAGCAGCCTGACTAACCCAGGCGGCCCGGTGTTTTTGCAGGACATCGGCGGGCCGAAAAATATCGGCGAGGGGTATCGGCGCAATGCGCGGACTATCTATTACACCTATGACGCTAATTTTTTGGGCTTCTTTGGTTCAAATGGCGTGGTGGCGGTGGATGGCGCTTTTGCCATCATGAACAGCCTGACCAATGTTGACAGTTACACCAACGACCTCTCGAATTATTTTCCGCCGAACTCGCAGCAATTCAATTATGAGGCGCAGTCGCTCTACCTGACGGACATCAAGTCGGTGACGTTGCACCTGCTGGTTGAACAGATGGGGCTGGCCGATCCAGAACGTTTCAGTTGGACGCTGGCTGAACGCGCTACGGGCCCTGTTTGCCCGACTGACAACATATACTTGGTGCTACAAAGAAATTTTGCCGAAAGCCCCACCGCATTGAACCAGCTTCAATATTCACCGTATGTCAATGATGTGCTTTACAGTTATTATATTGACGACCTTTGCCCCCCGAATAATCCCGTGGCTTACACAATACCGTTTTCTGTGGATCCGCTGGCCCAGGAATATACGTCCGTGGCGGCGAATAATGGCGATGAGTTTGGCGGGTCGCAGTTCAGTTTTGGCGGCGGGTTGCAGGTGGGTGGATTTTACACCGGCCTGACGCGGGATGACGTGGCGGGGTTGCGATACCTTTTAACCTCAAACAACGTCGTCCGTGAAACGTCCGCAGCCGGAAGCCTGCTGATGACGACGAACATCGGCACGCCGGCGCAGGAACAATTGATCACAACCGCCGACTTGAGCGTGCTGCTGGCGGCCGCCTCGACCAATACCCCGGCTGCACTCCAGGCATTGTTTCCAAACGTGGTGGTGGCGAGTTCCACGTTCAATTTTTCCGCCGTCTGCACGCCGAACGTCATCGCGTATTTTACAAATTACAATGCCGCACCGTATGGCAGCGCGCAAATATCCGTCGTCGTGACGAACGGCACCATCTGCGTTCCACAGACCAATTATTTTGACGTTTTTGCCAACGTGATCACCAACGGCAATCTCGCCGGCAATCCCAACATCATCAATCTCGGCGGTTACGCTTTGAACTATTCCCCGAACACCGCCGCCACAATGGTGACGACCACCTTGGGTCCCCCGATCGGTTCGCCGTATGGCAGTCCGGTGGTCACGAACTCCACGGTTCAGTCTGTCACACAGGCAGGCGTGCCGTCGGGCGAATACTTTGTCATCCCGACCAACCAGTGCGGATGGGAGATTGTCCCGACTGCTGGATTTCCGATAGCCAACCAGCCAATTTACACCACCAACATCATCGCGTCGGCCACCAACAACGCCACAACGTCGTCCAATGGCGTCGTCACCACCAACGCCACCACCGGCTTTGTCACCACGCAAAGCATTGTCACATCCTTCACGAGCCACACTTATGTCGTGGAACCGATTTTTTGTCCGTTTACCCCCACTCCCACAAATTTGTATCAGGGCGTTCAAAACGTGAAATTTGTCTATGCCCCATATGATTCCCTGCTTAGCCAGAGGTTCAACCCCATAACAAATTATTACACGATGGTTATGGTGACCAACAGCCAGCTGGTAACGCAGTATTTTCAGCGAGTCGTCACGCAGCCGGACATCCTTTTGAGCGCGAATAATTTTATCGCTGGGAACACCTTCAACGGATCCGCTTCGCGGAACATCAATTTTGATACGAACAATGCCCTGGCCGGTCTGGCCGGACCCGGGGTCATCAATTCGTCGGTGACCTTTAACTACAACAAGATTGGCGACGCTTTCAGAAACGGTCCTCTTACAAGCTTTCCCACCGCCACATTTTTGAGCGAGCTGACGCAGCAACCGACGCTTGCCTGGGCGTCGTTCGACAGCTCGACCAATGATCCGGTGGTTTATCCCAACGGCACGAGCATTCAAAATTTGGAAAATCAGATTCTGGTTCAAATTTCCCCGACCAGTTTGCCAAACGGAACTAATGGGGTATCTTATCCGGCAACAACATTCGTGGCTTCGGGCGGCTCGTTCCAGCCGCCGTTCACATGGTCGTGGACGCCGACGGTGGGGGAAACATTGCCGCCGGGTTTGACTTTGTCGTCCGGCGGAACGCTTTCGGGCACGCCCACGCAATCCGGCACATTTGACATTGTCATTCAACTAACCGATTCTTTGTCACGGACTGTGCAATGGGACTACTCTATAACCATCGAATGAACAGCGTCGCGCACATGAATAATCCCGCAAGGCGGTTTGAGAATTCCATGCAATGCCTGTGGCTTTGCGGGTTGATGTGCCTGCTGCTGGCGCGGTCGGCAATGGCGACTGATGCGCTCTGGCCGCCAGCGGATCAACTGGGTCAGGTTTTCAACTATACTATTCCAGGCAATCCTCCGCCAATAATTGACGCCGCTGCTTTTGACAACGAAAACCAATTTACGATAAATGCCTCGGCAGGCGTGGCCAATGCCGAGATTTTTAAGACGTGGAACACCGTCAACTACACCAATAACGGCTTGATGGTGGCCAACAGCCCGATTTCGACCAACGGTGTATTTATTTCCGAGTCTCCCGGTTGCGGCTTTGATTTTGACACGGTGACCACCAATGTGATTCCGGAACGGATGGCCGGCACATTTTACAATCCGGGAACCATCCGCGTCAATTCGGTCACTGATACCGGTGACACTTTGTCTTCATTGGCGACCGTTGGAATTTTCAAAGTTTGGGCGACCAATATCGTGAATCCGGGAACTGTTGCCGTGGGCGTGGATGGTTTGCTGCAATTCACCGGACAGAGCGTGAATCTCGCGCGCAGCCAGCTTTCGTTGGAGAATCTAAACACAGAGTTGAATGTGCTCACCAATCTCAATCCCGGAGTGACGTTTTTGGTTCCGTTGAATTTGAGTGTTCTGAACACGCCTCTCCCCGCCGCTGTCGGCAGCGAGACAAATTTCATTGATCCTGCGGTTGATTTTTCAATTCCCAATACATTCTCGCCATATTTGGATTTGCAGAACGCCACGGCTTATGTTCAGACCAACGCGATTTCAACGAACCAGAACCTTGTGCGGGCGGTCTTCATCAGCAATCCAATTCCCGGTGTCACGAACAACGTCTATTTTGATTATGGAGACATCCTTGTTCAATGGGTTGGAAACTATGTCAATCCGGCAACGGGTCTGCAGACCAACAATTTCATGTATCTTGAGGATGACTTTGGCGAAATCACCAACCTTCAACTCGCCGGTGTCGGCGGCGGCCCGATAAATTACAACTGGTTTGCGAACTGGCCGCTCATCCTCGGCCCGCCCGCGCCGTCCGGCCTGCCGATTGGCACATTCAACAACGGTTTAATCACCAACGATTTTGCATACGAAAGCGTGCAGTTGATTGCGACGACGGTTGCCACGAATGCCAGTTTGCAAAATCCCAGCGGCGCGCTGACTAACCTGACCGGACGCATCCAGATCAACGCCAGCCACGACTTGGATTTGAGCCTTGCCCAGATTTCCGGCCCCAATTATATGTCGCTGACCGCCACCAACCAGTTCAATGGCAGCAGGGGCGCGGCGATTTTCTCTCCGTATTCCGACTTCAACCTGGGCGTGACCAACGGATTTTTGAGCATCAGCAACTTGCTGGCTCCATCGGTTCCGAATTGGAACGGGCCATGCCAGGTGTTCAGCGCGCGATGGCAAACCGTGGATGCTACTGGCGTCACCAACATCTACCATGTGCTGCTGTTGAACAGCGACGCGGTGCCGACGACGACACCGACGGTGCAGGATCTGATATTGCACGCCACAAATCTGGTTGTCAGCGACACGTTCAACATCATCAGGAAATTGTCCATTGACGCGACGAGCCTGACGTTGACGACGAACTTGGACACCTCTGGCATCGGTTCGCAGGATGGTGAATTGAACTGGTTTGGCCCGACGGCCTTGAATTCAGTTCAATTTCCCAATCTGCGCTGGGTGACCAACAATGGCGCGATTCGCGCTGCAAACCTCGCGGTGTTTGGCAGTTCATGGGCTAGTGGTTATGGCGCGTTCATCAACAACGGTCTGCTTGCGGATCAAGGCACGACGATTTATGCGACCAATTTCTTGAGCAGCGGGGCCATTTCAAATGGCGTGGTTGGCTCGTTCAATCTGCATTCTGCCACCACGGTCTTGACCAATGGCGTCATTGCGGCAGGCGGCGATGTTTCCATCACCACCGGCAGCTTGCTCGCCAGCAACCTCGTTTTGCAGGCCGGCCGCTCGTTGACGCTGTCTGCGACAAATCTTCTGACCGACGGGATTGTGCCGGGTTCAACGAGCGTGACCAACGGCAATATTTGGACGGTCGGCTCCGCTGCCATAAGCAATGGAAAAGGATTAAGCCTGCCGGTCAATCCGACGAATGGCGACCTGCTCGGCACCACGATCACAAACATCGCGCCTGCAAACGTAAATTTCACCATCACTTCTGCGGGCAACGACAACGGCGTTTCCACAGCCGGTTTCACGCACAATATGGCGATAGGCCGGTTGATTTTAGACGGGAAGAATCCGAGCAGTCTTTTTACATTCAACGGCGCTGGCGTGAGCAACGCCATTTATGTGGACTATCTTGAATTTGACGACGCGGCTACGAACGAAACCAGTTATAATTTCCCCGGGCTGTCCATCAACACGAACATCACGGTTTATTTTGCGCAGGCGATGTTGAACGGCGTGTCCGTGGCGGAAAAAATTGACAACGCCAGCAGATATAATGGCAGAAACAACGGGCGGCTCCGATGGGTTCCGGCTTACGCCGGGCATTACAGCTCGACGAACATCGTCTATCCCGGCGGCGTGACCAACACGGTCAATGCGGCGCTGGCGCAGAGCACGGACATTGATTCGGACGGGGACGGGATTCCAAACGCCAGCGACCCGACGCCATTTTTTCTGGCGAGCGATTTGAATTTTACGGAGACGCTGACCAACGTGCCGCCGAAGTCCATACTGCTTTCATGGCAGACGGTCCCCGGCGCGACCAACTACGTTTATTACACGACCAATCTGGTTTCGACAGCTTGGCCCACGCTGACCAATTTCATTTCGCCGCAGCCGGAAGGGTCGTCCGCGACGAACGTCTCGGTGCTGGATTCGGTCAATCCGGCGCAGCCGAAGTTTTACAAGGTGACGGTGCAGCCGTGGCTGACGTATCCGTATTAGCGGGCGGCATGATGCTGAAGATAATTGACAGATAATTTTTTGGTTTATTTGATGAATGTCCGGCGGGGCACGCCACGCCGGAGCCGGTGGAAAAAAATTGTGAAAACGAACATGCAAAAATTCGCAGGCCGTAAATTGTGCGGTCTTCTGCGGGACGCCGGTCTGGTGTCGCTGGGGTTGCCGTGCCTGTTGCTTGGCTTGATGGTCAATGTCGCGTCGGCGCAGCCCGCAAATGACAATTTCGCCAACGCCAACGACCTCACCTCCTTCGGCGACACGGGTTCGACAACCGGCAGCAACGTGGGCGCAACCATCCAAACGGGCGAACCAGGCGCAGGTTATCTCTATGCTTCGGTCTGGTATAAATGGACGGCCTCCACCAATGAAAGCACGGAGTTTGATCCGAACGGCAGCAATTTTGGCACGAATCTCGTGTTTGTGCAGGTTTTTACAAACAGTGGCAGCGGCATCAGCAGCCTCTATTATGTGGGCGAAAGTTACTATGGCTATTTGGACGGTTATTTCTACAACTATACAAATAATTTCCAGGCGGTTGCGGGGCAGACCTACTACATTTCCGTGGCAGGTTATGAATATCCGGATGCCACCGGATCGGTTAAGCTGAACTGGTCATCGGGTCCGCCCCTGGTTGCGCAGGCCAACGACAATTTTGCCAGCGCCACCGTGCTCACGGGCGATTGGGGTTCCACAAACGCGGACAACAGCCTCGCCACCGCAGAGCCTGGTGAACCAAGCCACGCCGGTTATCCGGCCAACGCATCACTCTGGTATCAATGGACGGCCCCGAAGGATGGCGAAGTGGAACTTGACACGATCGGCAGCGCGGCTGACACGGTGCTCGCCGTCTATGACGGCAACAATCTGGCCACGTTAAACCAGGTGGCGGCCAATGACGACCTTTTCCCGATCAACAGTTCGGATCCGCAACATAACGAGAACGACAGCGCCGATTACATCGGAGAGGTTGTCGGTCAAACGACTACCGGACAGACCGTGACCGGCAGTCCGGAGTCTGAAAATATCCAAGCTTACTATGGCCCCAGCGGTCTGCGTTTCAATGCCAAAGCCGGGACGACTTATTATTTCGCAGTGGATACAAAGGGCGTGGGAGGGGCAATTTCATTGAACTGGGCCTACAAATCTTCTGGTGTTTTCGGTTTTGCCGCCGAGGATGCGGACCTCTACACCGGATTGCCGCTTTATCAAACAGCCGAAACAGAAAGTCAGTCGCCCGATGGGCTTGACAACAGTTCTTTATCAACGGTTTCAACCTACTATCAATACAACGCGCCGGGCTTGCTGGTGACCGTGACCCGCGCCGCCGGTTCTTCCGGGCGCGTGACGGTGGATTATGCGACCGAGGACGGAACCGCGCTGCCGGTGATGCCTCCCAACGATGTGGCGGCAGTGGCCGGTTTGAATTATCAGCAGGTCAGTGGCACACTGGTTTTTGATGATTTCGAGATGAGCAAGACCATTCTTGTTCCGATCGTCTATGAGGGACTGACGATTAGCAACCAGTTCAACCGGGTTTTCGGGATGGTGTTGTCAAATCCCCAGCGCGATCCGTATGAATCGGTTGAAGTGTCCCAGCCCCGTCTAAATCCAAACTTCACCACGGCGATGGTAAAAATTTTGAACATGAACGCCGACCCTTACGGCAGCATGTTTCAGCAAGTATCCACCAACGGTTTTTCGGATCCGCCCACGAACACCATTCCCATTTTGGTGACCAACCTCGTGAAAACGCCATATCCCACCAACGCCATTTTTAACTTCGAGAAGGCAAACTACCGCGTTCCGGAGGACGTCAATGATCCTGCCAATCCCATTGCCCGGACCCAGGTCACTCTTTGGGTGGAGCGGTTTGGAACGAACGGTGCAATGGAAACGCTGCATTATCGCGTTGATAACATTCTCGGCGATGATTCAGATACAGACGAGGGATATAATGCCTTGTTTCCACTGCAGCCCGGTTCCGATTATGCGGTTCCACCGCAGGCCATTCAAAATGTGTTTCGCGGCGTGACTAATGCTGACTTTAACATGACGCAAGGCACCATTACTTTCCCCCTATTTGGCAGCGGCAGTTCGTTTCAACCCATCACCTTTTCCATCCCCAATAGCGCAATTACAAAATTCAACAAGGATTTTCGTGTGGAACTTTATCAGGAAAAGGATGTCGGCGGCGGCACGTCTCCGGAGTTGGTTGGCATGGTCGCCCAAACCACGGTGACGATCTTGTTTAACGACCAGCATCCGCCCGCCGGTTCGGTGGATGAACTTTACAATGCGGATTTTAACGGCGATCTGGCGCTGCCGCCCAGCGTGGTGCCTCAAACCTACCCCGAAAACAATCTGGAAAATCCAGGCGTTTCCGGTGAAGTCTATAGTCTGGCGGTTCTGGCCAATGATGAAACCATCATCGCCGGCGACTTTTTATCCTACAACGGCGTCGGACAAAATGACATCGCCCTTGTCAATACGAACGGCGCGTTGGATGGGTCGTTTAATCCGGATGGCGGCGCCAATGCGGCCATCAACGCCGTTGCAATAGACGGCAACCAGTATGTCATCGGCGGCGATTTTACGTCTTTCGACGGCGATGGATGCAACTACTTTGCCCGTGTGAATGGGGATGGGTCGCTTGACCTTCCTTTTTCGAATCAACAAGGATCGGGTGCGAACAATACGGTTCGGGCGGTGGCGGTGCAGCCGGATGGCAAGGTTTTGATTGGTGGTGATTTCACCATGATTGACGGCATACCGCGCAATTATCTGGCGAGGCTTGACACCAATGGCGCGGTGGACACGACTTTTGATCCGGGCGCCACTTTAACCGGTCCTGTCTATGCGCTGGCACTGCCCCAGTCGCTCGTCCTGAACTTCACCCACACTGCCAGCGGCAACAGCAACGAAGACGATCAGGTCCTCAACCTTGGGAATTTCACTTCCGGCACGCTTACGGTCAATTACAATATGTTTTCTGTCCCGGATGATATGCGGATTTTTTACGGCGACACCAATGTCACCGTCGGCACTGGGGTTTTGATTTTTGACACCGGCAGCGTCAGTTTAACCAACACGATCGTGCTTCCCTTCGGTCCGGTCGGCGGCTTGACCACTAATGAAATCACCATTGTGATGAACCAGGGCGGCTCCACCAACGCGACCACTCAATGGACGTATAACGCCTCGGTCAGCGAGCCGCAGGTCTCGTCGGGAATACTTGTGGGCGGCCAGTTTAGTGTCGCGGGGCAATCCTATACCAACATCGCGCGCTTCACCACCAACGGCATTCTTGACACGACGTTCAATCCAGGCACGGGGCCGGACAATACGGTGCTGGCCCTGGGCTGGCAGCTTAACGGCCACGCTGTCGTCGGAGGCAGTTTCACCCATGTCAACGGCAGTTCTTACAACCACATTGTGCGGTTGAATTCAGATGGTTCGATAGACACCACAAACTTCTTTGTCGGCAGCGGTGCGGACAACGTGGTGCATAGCATCACGCTCAAGCCGCTTGACGGCACGATGTATGTCGGCGGCGCCTTTGCGTCATTCAACGGCACGCATCGCCTCGGTTTCACCCGCTTGTATTCCAACGGCACCGTGGACACCACATTCATGGACACGGCTTACAACCAGTTCGCCGGTTTGAAGCGGATTTACTCCTACGACTCGCCGGCTGTCTTTGCATCCGGCGTCCAAAGCGACGGCAACGTGCTGATCGGCGGATCGTTTAATCAGGTGGGCGGCGGTCAGGCCGATCCGAACGTATGCAATATACTTGATGATGAATTGGGTTTGTATGGACTTGAAAGTTTTGGGGATCCAAACCTGTGGGTGGAGCCTAAATCGCGTGATGGCGTTCGCAACCGCAGCGGCTTCGCCCGATTGATCGGCGGGGCGACACCGGGGCCGGGCAACATCGGCCTGCTGCAGACCAGCCTGTTCGCCAATAAAAGCCAGTCGTCCCTTTCCGTGGGGCTGGTGAGAACCAACGGATTGTTGGGGCCGGTCTCCGCCAATTTTTCCATTTTGCCCGGTCTGGCCCAAAGCGGGGTTGATTATATATATGACAGCCCCGCGCCATTGTATTGGATTGCTTGGGAATATCGTCAGAACCCAAATCAGACGCGCGAGCACAGCGATGGTTTGTCTGGAATCAATGGCTTTCTGGTGGATCCTTTTGGCATCAGTTTGAACAATACACCTGCGGACGCTTTGCTGAACAACCTGTCAAAGGTTACCGTCAGCGTCATCAAAAACCCCGCGACATCAGGCAACCTCAATGCGCAGTTCCAACTGGCCAATCCCAGTTACGCCGACAACTTCTTCCTCGGCGGTGAAAACATTCCGCTCGGCGGCGCGCTGGGAGTTTCCTCCGCACCATACACGGAAATTGACGACACCCAGAAACCGGGCACTTTCGGTTTCAGTTCCACAAGCTTTGTGGCGACGAACGTCAGTGCGCACATCAGCGTGCTGCGGAGCAACGGCGTTGCCGGCATTATTTCCATGAGATATTCGACAACCAATGGAACGGCCGTTGCGGGCACTGATTACACTGGCATTACCAATCAACTTTTGACTTTCAATCAAAATGTCACCAGCAACGGATTTAACGTGGCGATCAAGAACAACGGTTTCATCTACACGAACATTCAGGAGAAGACCGTCAATCTGTTCCTGTCCAACCTCGGCAATTCGCCGCCGGGCGCGACATTTGGAATTTCAAACGCGGTGCTCCGCCTCATCAATCCCAATTACCAGGGTTATCTGACTTTGAGCGCCACCAACTTCACCGGCAAAATGAGTTCCGGTTCCCTGGCTTTTATTGTCAACCGCGTTGCCGGCAGCCTGGGCAGCGTCTCTGTGCAATACGCCACCGCCGACGGTTCGGCCTTCAACGGAGTGGATTACAGCGGCGCGACCGGCACCTTGAATTGGAACAGCGGCGACGTTTCATCGCGCATCGTCACAATCCCGCTCATTCAAACCCAGACGGTTGGCACCAGCAAACAATTCTCCGTTTCTTTGTTCAACCCGACGAATGGCAGCGTCGGCAGCGCCCCGTCGCTGCTGGCGTCCGGGGTGATTTCCAACGCCACGCTGACGATCGTCAACGACAACAGCTACGGCGCGTTTCAGTTCAGCGCGCCCGCCTACACCGTCAATGAAAACGGCGGTTACGCGACCATCACCGTCAACCGCACGGGCGGCGCCGCCGGAACGGTTTCGGTTCACTATGCCACCAGCCCCGGCCCGAATGCTGTTGGAGGCGTCAACTATTCCAACGTGAGCGGCGTCCTGACTTTTGCCCCCGGCCAGATCAGTTCCAGCTTCACGGTGCCGGTCATGGACGACGGAGTTGCGAATTCCCAGCCATTCTATTTCAACGTGTCATTGTCCAATCCAACCAACGCGGTGCTGGGTTCGCTTGTCAACGCGCAGGTCAACATTCTGGATGCGGAATCTTACAACCGGCCCCCCGGTTCGCCGGACACGGGCTTCAATTCCGCCGGCATGAACTCAAGCGTGCTTGCCCTGGCGCTTCAGCCCAACGGCCAGATTGTCGCCGCCGGCAATTTCTCGAAAGTCGGCACCGTGCCTGAAGGCAGCATTGCCCGCCTGAACACGGATGGCACGCTGGACACCGCCTTCCTGCCCGGCTTGTCCGGAGCAAACGGCGCGGTGCTGGCCTTGGCCGTTCAGACTGACAATCATATTATGATCGGCGGCTCCTTCAGCTCGGTCAACGGCGTCAGCCGCCATTACATTTCCCGCCTGAACACCGACGGCACACTGGACTCAACATTCAATCCCGGACTTGGCGCGGACAACACCGTTAACGCACTGGCGGAAACATTTATCGGCGGCGTCCGCAAAATTTATGTCGGTGGCGGATTTGGCAACTTGAGCGGTTCTTCCAGTGAGGGCATCGGACGTTTGAACAATGACGGATCGGCGGACACTTCATTCGCCGCCGGTTCCGGCACCGATGGTTCGGTTTATGCCATTGCGGTTTATCCGACGAACTCGATTTATGCCGGCAAGGTTTTGATTGGCGGCACATTTACACACTTCAATGGCATCGCCATCAACCGGCTCGCGCGGCTGAATGCGGACGGGTCGGCAGACACGAATTTCAACGCCAACCTCGGGCTTGGCTTCAGTGACGCCGTTCGTGCGATTGCCATCCAGCCGGATGGTCGCGTGGTTGTGGGCGGCAGCTTCACCAACTTTAACAGCGCGCCTTTGAATCACATCATTCGCTTGAATGCCGACGGAACGCGCGATACGAATTTCAAGGCGGATACCAACGATACCGTGAATACGAGTGACTCTGTGGAGAGCGTCACATTGCAACCGGACAACCGCATAGTGCTCGCCGGCGAGTTCACGGAGGCCAACAATGTCACCCGCCAGCACATCACGCGTTTGATGCCCGACGGCGCGACGGATCCGACGATCAATTTCGGTGACGGCGCAAACGGCGACGTGGATGCCGTGGTTATTCAGCCGGCGGACGGAATGTTGGTCATCGGCGGCAGCTTCAGCCAATATGACGATCAACCGCACGCAAACATCGCGCGGATTTACGGCGGTTCAATAACGGGTTCCGGTTCATTTGAATTTACCTCGGCGAGCTATCAAGTGGATGAATCCGGTGTTTTCGCCGTGATTACCATCCGTCGCACGGGCGGCACCAGCGGAACCAATTCCGACTTTTCCGGCGATACTTTTGTCAATTTTGCAACGGCGGATGGAACGGCGCAAACCAATGTCAACTACACGCCGGTGAATCTGAATGTTGACTTCCCAGCGGGAGAAGTTTTGAAGCAGGTCACGGTCCCGGTATTCGATGATCATGTGATCACGCCAAATTTGACGGTCAATCTGACGCTTTCCAATCCGACGCCTCCCGCCGGAATTGGCAGCCAGCCGACTGCGACATTGACGATTTTGAATGATGACAGCGCGGTGAGTTTCCAATCCGCGCTCTATTCGCAATTAAAAAATGCGCCGAACGGATTGGCGGCAATTGATATTATCCGACAGGGCGGGCTGAACAGCACCGCTTCAGTGGACTTCTATACCACGACCAACGGCACCGCCATCGCCGGCACCGATTACGCTCCGACTAACATGACGGTCGTTTTCAATCCCGGCCAGGCGGACGTCGCCGTTCAAGTTCGCATCTTCAATAACGGCCTGCCGGAAGGCAATCGAACCGTCGGTCTGCTGCTGACCAATGCGGTGAACACGCTTTTGTATGCGCCATCCAATGCGACGCTCACCATAATTGACACCACGCCCGCGCCCGGCCAGTTGAGTTTTGCCGCGACCAATTACATTGTCGGCGAAGGCGATGGCACCGCCAGCCTGACTGTTGTGCGCACGAACGGTTTTTCCGGAACGGTTACAGTCGGTTACAACACAGTGCCCGGAACGGCGCAGCCGGGGGTTAATTACACGGCTGTTAGCGGCACACTGACCTTTAATAATGGCGATTCAACCAAGACCATCACCGTTCCGCTGGTGGACAACAATCTCGTGCAGGGCACGGTCAACTTCTCGGTGCAATTGTCGAATCCCGGCGGCGGCGCAATCCTTGTGTCTCCAACCAGCGCAAATGTGGCCATTCTGGACAACGACGTTGGCGTCGGCTTTGTCAACGCCACCAATTATGTCAGCGAAACCAACAGCACCGCTCTTGTGTTGGTGCAGAGGATCGGCAATACTACGAACGACTTTTATGTGAATTACGCCACGACCAACGGCACCGCCGTTGCCGGGGTCAATTATCAGGCGACCGCCAGCCCGCCATTGCCGCCGCTGCACTTTGCCATCGGTGAATCACTCGAAGCGATTTCCGTCCCGCTCATCAACACACATGGAGTGACCAATGTGGCGTTTGGCATGAGCCTGTCCACCACCAATCCAGACGTGCAGTTGGAGGTGCCCAGCAACACCGTGGTGGTGATCCAGCCGGCGAATGCGGGCTTGAGTTTCACTAACCAGGCGATCAGCGTCTCCAAGAACGTCGGCGCGGCGGTCATCACCGTTATCTGCTCCAATCCGGGGCTTGAGACAACGAACACCAATTCCGCTCCGTTGTCCGTGAATTACTTTACCTCCGACGGCACGGGAACCAACCCGGCGGTCAACGGGATTGATTATCTGGCGACGAGCGGGACGCTGTTCTTCACGAACGGCCTTGCGACCAACACTTTCACCGTGCCGATCATCAACAACAGCCAGGCGAGTGGAAATCGCGCCTTCACCGTAAGCTTGACCAACGCGACCGCGCCAGGAAAAATCACGTCGCCCAGCAACCAGGTTGTGACCATCATTGACAACAATTCCGGCCTGCGCTTTTCCGAATCGGCCTACTCGATCTTGAAGACCGGCATCGCGGCGCCGATCACTGTTTTGCGGACGGACAACATCAACACTAATTCGGCGGTCAACTTCACCACGCTTGACGGCACGGCCATTGCCGGAATGGATTATGTTGCGACAAACGGCACCTTGGTATTCACAAATGGCCAGACCAGCAAGACCTTCATGGTGACGGTGATCTACAACACGGCTGTCCAGCCGGACAAGACCGTCCTGCTGCAATTGTTCAGCCCGACCAACGGCGTTCTTGTCCCGCCAAGCGCCACCACGCTGACCATTCACGACACCAACAGCGTGGTCATTCCGGACGGCTCCGCATTGATAAGTGAAAGCGGGCCTGCCAATGGCATTATTGATCCGGGCGAAAATGTCACGCTGATGTTTGCGTTCCGCGCCGTAGATGGCCCCGACATTGCCAATTTCAGCGCGGCCCTGCTTGCCACCAACGGCGTCACTTCGCCGTCATCGGTCGGAACGATGAATTCGACTCATTTGATTGCGGGCGGGCGTCCGGCTTTGCAGGCGTGGCAATTTACGGCCAGCGGCACCAACGGCCAGCAGATAGTCGCGACCTTCCAGCTTTTCAATGGCACCAGCAGTATTGGCACGGCCGTCTTCACTTACACGCTTGGCACCGTGTCAAAGACTTATTACAACACCAACGCCATCATCATCAATGACAACACCACCGCCTCGCCTTATCCATCCTCGATCAACATCAGCGGCTTGAACGGCGTGATCATTAAGGCCACCGTCACCTTGACCAATATGTATCACGGCTCGGCATCGGACATTGGCGTGCTGCTGGCCGCACCGGATCAGCAGAACACCCTCCTCATGTCGCACGCCGGCGGCCCGAACGCCATCAGCAAGGTCACACTTGTTTTTGATGACGCATCCACCAATTCGCTGCCTGATGCCGCGAGCGGGAAGACGATCACGTCAGGCACGAACAGACCATCGGCTTATGGAACCGCGCCACATTTTCCCTGACCGTTATGAATACGATTAGCTTTATGCGCAATTTAACAAGGAGAAGTCTGCTGGCGGCCGTCATGGGATTGGTCTTGTCCGGCGCGGCGGCTTTCGCGGCGGATCCGGGAATGAAGACTTTGCACGGTCATGTGCCGGCGGTCGT
>Ga0208357_1001170_pt1 | contig 19567 bp, 19 predicted proteins | sample NGESurdeep092012_6_FD_184487 | JGI IMG/M metagenome (GOLD analysis project Ga0208357, IMG submission 184487) | Arctic peat soil microbial communities from Barrow, Alaska - NGEE Surface sample F52-2 deep-092012 (SPAdes) | ecosystem: Environmental > Terrestrial > Soil > Wetlands > Peat ... | reverse complement strand
CGAAGCGCAGATGTGCGTCCATCCTCAGAATCGGGCGTTGCCCAATGTTTTCAATGACGGGAATCTGGCTGAACCGCTAATTGGGACGCGAGTGACCTGCCGTATTCCTGAGCAGCCACCCGTCTTCGGCGAGAAGCTTGAGCACATCACGAACCTTCATCGCCCCCCAGTCTACTGCGTAGCCTGCCCGGACCAGCCATTGTCCGTCTCGTGCCGGGATTAATCGGAATCGGGTTTCTTTGCTGGCCGAATTTCGCATATCGGCTTACGGACATGTTCGCCGAATGGCCCGTAACGGAGGGCCATGTGGTCTCAGTAACCGGGACGGAGTCGGGTACCGGCATAATGTACGACTTCGAAGATGGCGGCAGACGGCCTGGAGGGGTGTCCTCCCTGAAACAAAGGTCTCCGGCAGGTCTGAGCCGGGCTCAAGTGACACGGCCGATCGCGGGTTATGCCGGGAGCGGCCGTTTGCGGGTGGCACTGTATCAATGGAAGAAGTTCGCCAAACGGTACAGCAGAGCCGGCGTGGAGCTTCTGTCTTATGTGGGCAAAGGTCCCGGCAACCGGAGTGGACCGGCGACGAAACGGATACTGGAGCGCGAACACAGCGAATACGGGCAGGCCGCGGGTCCAGGGCCACCCCGGCTTTCTGCGCATCGACGGGCAGGCGGACTAACGCGCTTTTCGGTCATCCTTGAAGTTGATCGCGAAATAGGGGTAGTTGTAGTTCGGGCCTTTCGTCGTATTTTGCAAAAATTCCCCACCCTGGAGGTGGCCGACGCCGAAGCCAAAGTTGAAATGGCGGGTTAGTTCGTACCACGTGTATACGTCGAATTCCTGGCCGATGTGTGTCCCCGATTTCCCGGCCGCGTCGCGCACGATGCTCCCGCCGGAGCTGTTGTAAAGGGCATCAGCCGCGTTCGCCAGCCAGAAGTCCAGATACTGTCCGGTCACGGTCAGGCGGCGATAGGGCTCAATCGTGATTCCCGTACGCCAGGCGACGATGTTCTGCCAGCCGAACTGGTCGGCGATGCCAAAGCGGTCGTGAGCGGTGGGATACATTGTGTCGAAAGTGCCATGCTTTCCGTCAGTGGAGTTCTTGTCCCCGGAAGCATAGTCGTACTGCCAGAATAAGCGGGGCTTCGACCAGAAGCGGTCGATTCTGTATCCGGTGCCAAACGTTGTCGCCCAGGCATCGATCCGGTTGGGGCCATCGCTACCGCGCTCTCCGATTAATTCGAACGAGTAATCGAGACTTCGCAGCGTTGTGCCCTTCTCGCGGAATCCCCAGGCCCATTCATCCTGCTTGCCGGTCTTTAATCCGGCTGTCGTTTCGGTCGCAACGCTCTGCTGAACGCGCCAGAGCAGGAACGGCTCCAGCACGGAGTTCGGGACGATACGGTCAATCCCTCCGTAGAGGCCATAAATGTTATTTCCTTCCTGGTGGTGGCTGATGCCATACTCCAGCGGAACCACGACAGAGGCGGCGAAAATGCCCAGACGATAGCGATCGTAGTGAAGGTTCGTCACCACGGCGTCGTAGGATCGCCCCAGGTTGCGCCACTCCGAATTCGCGATGATTGTGTTGTTGTAGTTGATCAATTGACGTCCCACGCGGACGCTGATGAACTGCTTTTCCGGATCGCCGAATTCGGCATAAGCCAGTTTGAGATCCCACGTGTTCTCGTTCGGAGGACCGTAGGGCGGCTTCTGCATAAAAGGTCGTGCATCCTGGAGTTGCGCCACCACTTTCATCCACGCCGCGGGCTGAAGATTCACCTGAAGACGCGAACGGAGAAGAAGATAGGAATCGTTGTTGTTTAACTTGAAGCCGCTGTTGCGATAGCCCTCATCCCTGAGCCGCTCTTCCCATCCGAAGCTGATCCACCGCGGTAACTCCCGGTTCAGCCGGCCGGCCGGAGCGAGATTGGGCAACAGATAGGGCAGGTTGCTGCCAAACGTCCGGTACGCCAGGCCGTTCAGGAAGCTCAACGGATTAGAGGCGGGGCCGGTAATAAAGCCACCATCGTAAGCACTTGCCGCATTCTGCGTGGTGATATCATCCTGTGCGTTCGCGGGAAACGCTCCCCACAACAATGCGAGCGCCACCATGGCCCCAAAAGCTCCGATTTTTCTGTAACCCGGGAAATATCCACCGCTCACTGAAATGCCTCCGAACAGATATTTTTATAAAGTCTACCTAATTGCTATAGATATTGCAAGACTAAAGTTGATCAAATTAGTAGCCTTATCAGATCTCGTAGTTGCGACGAGTCTTAAGAGGTTCAATACGAGACAATTCCACCCGAACCAGGGAGCCCGCGGACCGATCCGGCCCTGTATAAATTGAAATATCAAAAAATCTTTGGCGCAAAGTGCTGTTTTGGAATATACTGACTTCGATGCGTCAACTACTTTTTCTTTTTGCGATTTGCTCCAGCATGGTTCTGCTCGCACAGCCTCCCGGCGGTGGACGCGCACCCGTGAAACACAAGAACCTGCAGGTACTCTCGGAAGCCGATATGTCAGCCGGGGCCATGCGTCAGGCAGCGACGGGCCTGGGTGTTATGTGCACCTACTGTCACGTTCAGGACAGGTCCCTCGACGAGAAGCCCACCAAGCTCATGGCGCGTAAGATGTTCGCGATGACGAAGGAAATCAACACCAAGTTCCCCGACGGTCAGGTGCATGTCACCTGCTACACCTGCCATCGCGGTGCGGAAATGCCGTTGACCGCGGCTCCGGCTCCGGCGCAATAGTTTTCACGGCCAGCGCCCGGCGGAACTCAGGCGTCAGTATAGACGTGTCCCTACCCCCCCGCCTTATCCGCGAGGGGGTTTGTTTTTTCTTCCCCGCCGAAACCGCGACGATGCCCTCCTGCGATAATACGGCTTCGGCATGAAGCTTACTATCGATACCGAAGCCGGTATCCTGACAACTCAAGATGGCGGTATCGACCGCGAAGTCCCTCTCTACACACGCGAAGCTTTTGATCTGGTCAGCCGCGAGTGGGTTCGGATTGGCTGGGCGGTCCGCTATTACTTTACGCTCACCTGGTTCGGCCGCCCCGTGCTGCAATTGCCGGAGGATCTGATCCGCCTGCAGGAGGTGGTCACCGCTCTCCAGCCCGACGTGATCGTCGAGTCCGGCATCTACAGCGGCGGCTCGCTGCTGTTCCACGCGACGCTTTGCGAAGCTCTGGGCAAAGGCAGGGTGGTCGGAATCGACAAACACATCGACGCGGAAACGCGGAAGGCGATTTCAGATCACCGTCTGTCACACCGTATCCAGACGATCGAGGGCGACTCGACCGCACGCGGCACGATCGACGATGTGTACAGCCGGATCGAGCCGGGAGAAACCGTACTGGTAATTCTCGATTCCCACCACTCGAAGGACCACGTCGCGGCCGAACTCCGAGCCTACGCGCCGCTGGTCACGCCGGGTTCGTGGATCGTCGCGGCGGATGGCATCATGCGCGATTTGACTGACGTTCCTGGCGGCGATGCAGCCTGGTCGCACGACAACCCCGCCGCTGCGGCGCTCGAATTCGCGGCGGCTCATCCGGAGTTCGAAATGCGCCAGCCCCGCTGGCCTTTCAACCAGAGCACGCTCGAAAACAACATCACTTACTGGCCCGATGGATGGCTTTGGAGAAAACAGTGACGGCTGCCGAGATTCGTCAGGGCATTGAGGAACTGGGCCCCTGGTTCTATCGCTTTGAATTCGGCGGGGGGCTCGAAACCACGCCCGCGATTCCACCTTCAGTGGTCGGTATCTTCGATACGCGCCTGCAAATGCTGAACACGGCGATCGACGCGCATTTCGGCGCCCGTCTGAGCGATATTGAATGCCTGGACATCGGGTGCCATGAAGGATTCTATTCGCTGGCCATGGCCCGGCGCGGCGTGCGTGGCGTAGTGGGGATCGACGCTCGCCCGGAAAATCTCGAGCGCGCTCGCTTCGTGGCTCGCGCGACGGGGGTTGACCGGATCGTTTATCGCCCGGGGCGAGTGGAAACCCTGGCGGCGGATCAGGGCCGCACTTTCGAACTCACGCTGTTCCTTGGAGTCCTTTACCACGTGGAAGATCCGATGCGCTGCCTTCGCCAGGTGGCCGCGGTCACGGGTGAACTCTGCATTCTGGAGACGCAGGTGGTGGACGAGGTGGAGGGTTTGGCGGAGTGGGGTTCGCGCGAGTGGACACGGCCCTGGCAGGGCATCCTGGCACTGATTGACGAAACGGGCGAGTTTGAGGCGGGAAATCGCGAAACCGGCGTCAGCCCGCTTGCCACGTGCCCGTCGCCAAAGGCGCTGCTGTTCATGTTGAAACAGGCCGGGTTCCGCCGTGCTGAAATTCTGACACCCCCGCCGGGAGCTTACGAACAGCACGCGCGCGGAAAGCGCGTCGTATGCGCCGCATGGAAGTGAGTCGATGACGATCGTGCGGACGTGGAGAGCGCCATTGTGAGCGCTGTTGAAGTCCACCGTCTTTCGAAAAGCTATCCTCTCTCCGACTCTCAGCTGGGCCGGTTGCGGCATTTGTTCGGCTCGGCCAGACACCTTCCGAAAGGCGGTTTGTGGGCTTTGCGGGATGTCAGCTTTTCGGTGGCCCGGGGCGAGGCTTTCGGAATTATTGGCGCGAACGGCTCCGGCAAGAGCACGCTGTTGCAGATGATAGCCGGTATCCTCAGGCCCACGTCCGGGTCCATCCAGGTGGAGGGCCGGCTATCGGCTCTGCTGGAACTGGGTTCCGGTTTTTCACCCGAGTTCACGGGCCGCGACAACGTCTATCTGAATGGCTCGCTTCTCGGATTGTCGCGCCCGGAAATCGACGCACGGTTTGCCGAAATCGAGCGTTTCGCCGGGATTGGAGATTTTATCGGGCAGCCGATCAGAACCTATTCGACGGGAATGGTGCTACGGCTGGCATTCGCCGTCGCCGCCCACGTGGACCCGGAAGTGCTGATCGTGGATGAAGCCCTGGCGGTCGGCGATATCTCGTTCCGCCAGCGCTGCATGCGGAAGATTCACGAATTGCGCGCGCGGGGCGTGACGATTCTGTTTGTTTCTCACGAATCGGGCGACGTAAAAGCACTATGCGAACGCTGCCTCTGGCTGCAAAACGGAACGGTCGAGTTGCTGGGAGAGACGGACAGCGTGGTGGCGAAATACCTGAGCGCGACGCTCGAACGAGAGATCTCGCACGAGGCGGGCGCACCCGCAAGCCCCGGGGACGCACCGCCGTCCGATGGATCGGGCGCCGCCGATGGCTTTGAGTCCACTTTTAAAGGCCACTCCTATGGCGACAGGAGGGCGGCGATCCTGAGCGGGGCGCTGGTGGGATCTTCGGGGCGTTCAATCCGCACGTTGACGCCGCTCGAACGAGTCGTGCTGAGACTCAGTTTCCGGGTGGACGGGGCCATCGATTCCGCAATCGCGGGGTTTCTGGTCCGCAACGAAAAAGGCGAAAACATCTTCGGCTCGAATACCGCGCGTGAAAACCATCCGCTGCCGCGAATGGCCCCCGGTGACACACACACGGTGGATTTTCACTGGATCGCGCCTGAACTGGCGCCCGGATCGTATGGGATTTCCCTTGCCATCGCCGATGGCAACGTGCAGCAGTTCAGGATCTGCGATTACCTCGAAGACGCGATCGAAGTGATGGCTGCCGGCTCGCGCTCTACCCGGGGATACTTCCAGTTGCATTGCGCCTCCATTGCCGTTCATCGTTCACCATGTTGAACTTGTGGACGCAATCTGCTTTGTAAATTTAGATAGTTCCGTGGTAACCTGAATAAGCTTTTGAAACCCAGTACATCGTTTGGAACCTCACACGATAAGCGTTCGCCTCTCGCTGCACCGTCTCATTCGAGTCTCGGGAAATTCATTGCTGGAAAGAGAGAAGTATGAAAGAGACAGGAACAGTAAAGTGGTTCAACGCCGGTAAGGGATACGGCTTCATTTCCCGCGAGAACGGCGAAGATGTTTTCGTGCATTTTTCCGCCATCGAGGCCAGCGGTTATCGCTCGCTTGAAGAGGGCAGCAAGGTTACATTTGTTGTGAACCGGGGTCCCAAAGGCCTTCAGGCAGAACAAGTTACACCAGCTTAGTCGTTTCAGGCAATTTGCCTGGGATCGTTTAACAGTACCGCCGCCCGAAGGTGCGGCAACGGATGCAGTTGGTTTACATGGGGTTTACTCAGGAAGCCAGCCTCCGCTGCTTCCATTTTCAGCGGATATTAACGCAGTCGCGTCTGGCGAACCTGCCAAAGATTGTGCAATTCACTCTGAAGGCGGATATGTCGATGTTCATGCAATATCGCATACCCGTCCAGGAGGGACCTGCCATTTGCCTCCAGATCCTCACCAATACTCTCGCTGGCTCGGATGAACGGGAAGTTGAGCCAGCCTCCTACGCGGTAACAATCGAGCACCTCTCAAGTTTCGCGTCCGCCCGGACGATCAGCGAAGAGGCGAAAATGGCGCGGCGTAAACCCCGTCCACCTTTCAAACCGTCGAGCTCCTCGCAATTGAAGCTCCCGCCGAAAGTGAATTAGACAGCGTCACGCCGCGCGCGCCTGGCTATTTCCTGAAGATAATGATGTGTTGTTCCGGGAGCACTTCGATCGTCTTGTCGAAACGATAGCCTTCCGGTTGCACTTCCGCCCGAACCTGCGCCACTGTCATTTTGTGTTCGGGCCGGATGGGCACGTTGGGATCTTCCGCCCGGTACTCCAGAAACACAATGCGCCCGCCCGGTTTCAGCGCTTCCCGGATGTGGTCGAGCATCTTCTCCGGCTCGGAGAATTCATGGTAGACGTCCGCCAGCAGCACCAGATCGATTGAATTAGCCGGTAGCTTCGGATCTTCGGGCGTGCCCAGCACTTCCCGGACATTCGTCAGGTGCCTGGCGCCGATATTCAGCGCCAGTTGGGCCAGCATCGGTTGTTGAATATCCTCGGCATAGACCACGCCGCGAGCACCCACGCGTTCCGCCATCCGCCAGGTAAAGTAGCCAACGCCCGCCCCGATATCGGCAACAGTCGACCCGCGTTGAATGCCGATAGCGTCCAGTGCCTGATCCGGATGTTCTTCACTTTCGCGCTCCGGGCGCACCAGCCAGCCGGCCCCGTCCACGCTCATCACGCCCGCGATCCGCCGATGCGTGACCGGGTGGACGTCCTCCGCGCCGCAGACAAACGCCGCCAGCAGAAATACGGCTACAAACCGGCTTTTTTCCATAAGTCGTCCACCCTCTGTTTTACTTCCGGGGACATGCGGATGACTTCCGGCCAGGGCCGCGTGAACCCTTCGCCCGGCCATTTCCGCGTGGCGTCAATTCCCATCTTGCTGCCGTAGTTGACCAGCCGGCTTGCATGATCGAGCGAATCGACAGGCCCCATCGTGAACTGTATGTCGCGTTCCGGATCGATGTTATTGAACGCCCTCCAGGCCACTTCACCGACGTTCTGTACATCCACGTCTTCATCCACCACCACGATGCACTTCGTGAACATCGCCTGACCCAGTCCCCAGATTGCGCTCATGACTTTGCGCGCATGGCCGGGGTAGGATTTGCGAATCGAAATCAGCATCAGGTTGTGGAAAATACCTTCGGCGGGCATGCACATATCGCGCACTTCAGGAATCTGCAGCCGCATCAACGGCAGAAAAATGCGCTCGATCGCCTTGCCCATGTAGAAGTCTTCCATGGGTGGCGGACCGACAATGGTGGCCGCGTAGACCGGTTCCTTTTTCTGCGTGATGCAGGTGACGTGGAACACGGGATACTCATCCGCCAGCGAATAGTAGCCGGTGTGGTCTCCGAACGGACCCTCGGTGCGAAGCTCTCCCAGTTCGACATAACCTTCGAGCACGATTTCGGCGTTCGCGGGTACTTCGAGATCGATGGTATGGCACTTCACCATCTCGACCGGACTGCCGCGCAGAAAGCCTGCGATCATCATCTCGTCCAGATCGGGGGGCAGAGGCAGGATGGCGGAATACATAGTCGCGGGATCGGAGCCAATGGCCACCGCGACATCCATCCGTGTCGATTTCCCTTCCCCAACGCGTCTCCGATAGTGTTCAGCACCCTGCTTATGCGTCTGCCAGTGCATGCCGGTGGTGCGCTCGTCGAAAACCTGCAGCCGGTACATGCCGCAATTCCGTTTGCCGGTATCCGGGTTGCGGGAGAACACCATCGGCAGGGTTACGAACGGGCCGCCGTCATCCGGCCAGCAGGTCAGGACGGGATAATCGTAGAGCGAAAAGCCCTCGGTTTTGACGATCTCCTGGCATGCCCCTTTCGAGACGATCTTCGGGAAGAACGCGCCGATCTCGACCAGCTTCGGCAGCATTTTGAGCTTGTTGATGAGGCCTTCGGGCATGCGCATCTCAAGATACGCGCCGATGCGGCCGGCAATCTCGTCGATGGAATCGACCTGAAGCGCGATCTCCATCCGCCGCATACTGGCGAATCCGTTGATCAGAACGGGGATCTTCGAGCCTTTGGGCTTTTCGAACAGAAGAGCCGGACCGCCGTTTTTCACGGAACGATCGGCAAACTCCGTGATCTCGAGTTTCGGATCCACCTCAACGGAGATGCGTCTCAGCTGTTTGTTTTTTTCGAGGGCGCGGATAAAATCGCGGAGGTCGTCGTATGCCATGCGATGCGGATACCATGATTGCAGATCCGTTCCGCGCTCGTGACGACAACCTCGGATACTCAACAGGGCAATGTTCATGACACGGCCGTTAGCGGCGCTTGTGTTGGAAAATGAGCAGTAGCGATGCCGATAGATCTTCTGCTCAGGTTCCTCGCAGAGCCTGCGGATCTGACCATGCTCTCGGAACCGGGTTGCTGGAGCGCTGTTAAAAAAAGCGCGAACCGCCTCGGGGTTGCCACGCTCGCGGCACATGCGGCGCGTGCCGGCCTTCAGCCTGAAGATCGTCTCTGGTGCGACAGAATTCTGGCCTCGAGCTGGAGTCGCCACGAGAAGAGCCTTCACAATCTGGGCGCGGTTCTGGCACTTCTGGAAGCCGAGGAAATCGTTCCCATGGCGCTGAAGGGGCCGATGCTTGCCTGCCGCTACTACGATCCTCCGTTTTTGCGCAGGCCTTCGGGCGATCTGGACCTCGCGGTCAGAAGAGAGGATCTCGATCGCGCGTCCGCGGCAATGGTTCGCGCAGGCTACAAATTGCGGATGCCGGTCGCGGCGGCGAAACTCCGGTCGCATCATGTCGAGCTGTCGCATCCTGACAGACAATCGGTGGAACTGCATTTCAATTTGAGTCACGGAGCCTTCGGTATCCCGGTGGACGAATTTTTCGACCGGGCAATCCCGTGTGAGATGCCGGGCGGGCGAACGGTGCTGGTTCCGGATCCTGCCGATGAAATCATGCAGCTCGCGCTCCACTTCGTTCATTCGTCCGATATCACGCTTTTTCATCTGTGCGAGATACGCAGGATCTGGATGGCGGCCACGCCCGGTGTTCGCCAGGATGCCGTCAACCGGGCCGCGATGCACCATTTTGCCGGCGTCTTCACGGTGCTGGATATAGCGATCGGAGCGCGATGGGGAGAAACGCTTCTGCCGCCCGAAATCCGGCGCGAAAAGACGTGGCTGCATGCGCGGCTGAACGGAGCGTTTTACGCCGCTTTCGAGCGCCGCTTCCTGGACGGCCGCGCCCCGTTATCGATGGCTACCCGCTTATCGAGAAAGTGGTTGCTGCTTCAGATGACGGACCGGCCCATCGACGCCCTGAGGCTGGCTTTTATTTCCGCCCGGACAGCGCTGCTTCAATTTCCAGGGTAGGTCCGCCGGTCAGACCCAGTCTAATATCATTGCAAGTTCACATGGCCACTAGGATTGCATTCATCACAGGCGCCAGCCGGGGTATCGGGAAAGCGTGCGCCTTCGCGCTGGCCGCCACCGGGGCGAAGATCGTACTCGCCGCGCGTCAGCTCGACAAACTCGAGGAAGCCGCCACCGAAATTCGCGCCGCCGGTGGCGAAGCCTTCGTTGTTTCGATCGACCTCAGTTCGCAGGATTCCATCAAAGCGGCATTTTCAAAGGCATCGAAAGAGTTCGGACGCATCGACATCCTGGTCAACAACGCCGGCGTAACCCGCGACGGGCTCGCCCTGCGCATGAAGCGCGACGATTGGGACGCCGTCCTGCAAACGAATCTGTCGGGTTCGTTTTTCTGCATCCAGCAGGTGATTTCGGGGATGATTCGCGAACGCTGGGGACGGATTGTGAATATCACCTCGGTGGTGGGCGAGGCGGGCAACGCCGGGCAAGCGAATTACGCGGCATCGAAAGCCGGCTTGATCGGGCTGACCAAATCGCTCGCGCAGGAACTGGCTTCGCGCAACGTCACCGTCAATGCAGTCGCCCCCGGTTTCATCGAAACCGATATGACGGCGGCCCTGAGCGACGAGTTGAAGGCGAAAGCAGCGGAATCCGTGCCACTCAAGCGGATGGGCAAGCCGGAGGATATCGCGGCCGCCGTAAGATATCTGTGCAGCGAAGAGGCCGGTTATGTCACTGGCCACGTGCTGGATGTCAACGGCGGAATGTACATGCGCTGACGGTATATGCACTGAAGATCTGGAGCAAATGCGCGACACTGGAGGCAGATGCGATCCAGGAAGAACGCTTTGCTTGCCATGAGCCTTTTCGCCGCAAGTTCGCTCGCCGCCGCCGGAATATTCCCATACCCTTACACACAGGAAGACCTGCCCAACGGCCTCCGGCTGATCGTCATTCCCACGGATTACCCGAACATCGTCTCGCTGTTTATCGTGGTCGGGGCCGGCTCGCGGAACGAAGTCGAGCCCGGCAAAAGCGGCTTCGCGCATCTTTTCGAGCACCTGATGTTCCGTGGCACGGCGGAATTCCCGCCCGCGCGCTACGAGGCCGAACTGCAAAACGACGGTGCGGCCTCGAACGCCTTCACCAGCGACGATCTTACGGCCTTTCACACCACGTTCTCGAAAGAGGATCTGCCCCGCATTCTCTCGATGGAAGCCGATCGCTTTCAACACCTCGCCTATGACCCTTCGGCTTTCAAAACCGAAACTCTGGCCGTCCTCGGCGAATACAACAAGAACAGCGCCAGCCCGGCATCGAAGCTGAACGAGACGGTTCGTGCTACTGCGTTCAAAGTTCACACCTACCGGCACACGACCATGGGTTTCCTCAAAGACATCGAAGCCATGCCGGAGGAATACGACTACAGCCGCCAGTTCTTCGATCGCTACTACAGGCCCGAATACACCACGATTATCGTCGCGGGAGACGTGGATGCGAAGAAGGTCCGTTCGATGGTGGATGAGCGCTGGGGCGCGTGGAAACGCGGCAGTTTCAAGCCATCCATCCCGGTTGAGCCGCCGCAGGACGCCCCGCGCTTCGCGCACGTCGACTGGCCTGTCGAAACGCTGCCATGGGTGGAGGTGGCGTACCATGGGCCGGCCTATACGGATACCACCGCGGAAACGGCGGCGCTCGACGCCATCTCGCGGCTTGGCTTCGATCAAACGTCGCCTCTCTATCAAAAGCTGGTCATCGAAGAACAGAAGGTGGATGCGCTGAGTGCCGGGCCGCCCGACAATCTCGATCCGGAGCTTTTCACCGTGCGGGCGCGCGTGAAACATGAGGCCGATTTGCCTTACGTCCAGCAGCAGATTATTGCCACCGCTCAGGGCTTCGGAACAACGCCGGTGGATGCAAAAAAGCTGGAGATACTGAAACAACATCTGCGCTATGAATTCGCGCTGCAACTCAACAACAGTGAGTCGATCGCGGAAACGGTGGCGCAATTCGTGGCGCTGCGCCGGACGCCGGCCACGATCGATCGCTATTACGATGAGTACGCAAAGCTCACGCCCGAGGACATCCGGAAGGCGGCGAGGAAGTATCTGATCGACAGGAACCGCACCGTAGTGACGTTGTCGTCCAAGCCAGGCGTGGGTGCAAAATGAGGCGGGGGGCGGTTTTGTTCGCATTGACCGCGGCGTCCGCTTTCGGCGGCCCGCGCATAGTCCAGCTGCCGGGAAAGTCGCCTCTGGTCACGCTTCGCTTCGTGTTCACCACGGGTTCGGCTTCAGACCCGTCCGATAAGCCCGGCCTCGCGCATCTGACCGCCGCGCTCATGGGCGACGGAGGCACGAAAGATCTGACCTACAAGCAGATCGTGGACGCCATGTATCCGATGGCCACCTCGGTCGATGTCTACTCCGACAAGGAGATGACGACCTTCGTCGGCGAGACGCACATCGATAATCTGGACAAGTTTTACGGGCTGATGCGCGATATGATCCTGCACCCCGGATGGCGCGCCGACGATTTCAAGCGCGTGCGCGACGATTCCATTAACGCCTTGCGCGTGAGCCTTCGCGGCAACAACGACGAAGAGCTGGGCAAGGAAGAGTTGTACAACGTCATCTACCGCGGGCGGCCCTACGGTCACGAGAATCTGGGCACTGCCGCGGCTCTGGGGAAGATGACCGTGGCCGACCTGCGGGACTTTTATCGCGGCCATTACACCCAGGCCAATCTCATTATCGGGATTGCGGGCGGCTATTCGCCGGAGTTTCTGGCGCGGGTGAAACGAGATTTCGAAACGCTTCCGGCCGGTCCGGCCGATCGTTTCGACGAAATGCCGCTGCCCGCGAAAATCACGCACAATCAGGCCACGCTGGTGCAAAAAGACACGCGGTCCGTCGCCTGGTCGCTCGGGTATCCCATCGACGTGAAGCGCGGCGATCCCGATTTTCCGGCTCTGCTGGTTGCAGGGTCATGGCTGGGACAACATCGCGAGAGCGGCGGACGCCTGTTCCGGCGGATGCGCGAGCTGCGTGGCTTGAACTATGGCGATTACGCTTATATGGAGTATTTTCCGCGAGGCATGTTCCGCTTCGAACCGGAGCCCAACCTGGCTCGCCATCAACAGATTTTTCAGATCTGGATTCGCCCCGTGGAACCGCCGAACGCGGTGTTTGCGTTACGCCTCGCGCTGTTCGAACTGGACAAAATGGTGAAGAACGGGATTCCCCCGGCTGAGTTCGAGAAGACCCGCTCGTTCCTTTCGAAATACGTCAATATTCTGACGAAGACGAAATCCGCCGAGCTTGGGTACGCGATCGACAGCGAATATTACGGTATTCCGAACTACAACGAGTACATCCGCGGTGCGCTCGCGAAATTGACGGTCGCGGACGTAAATGCTGCCATCGGGCGCCATCTCCGGGCGGACAATCTCGACATCGTTGGCGTCGCGAAAGATACGGATTCCATACGCGCGGCGTTGACGGGGAATAGCGCGACACCGATTCACTACAACGCCACCAAGCCGCCGGACGTGATCGAGGAAGACAAGATTGTGGAACGCTGGCCGTTCGGCCTGCGCGCGGAAGACGTGACGGTTGTGCCGGTCGAGACGGTTTTCGAGAATTAACTCATCCGGATCGTTTTGGGTTAAATTTTAACCATGAAACCGACACCGGCGGGCTGGCCCCGCCTTTCGATCACACTTTGCTATGACGATGCCGCGGCGGCGATCGAATGGCTTTGCCAGGCCTTCGGATTTGAAGTCCGGCTGAAGGTTGAGGGCGAAGGCGGCCGCATCGAGCACAGCGAACTTGTCTTCGGTGAGGCACTGATCATGGTGGCCCAAAGCGGAAAGAGGCGTACTCACCCGGACTTTCCGCCCGGTGTAAGTCCCCGCTCCATAGGCGGCGCCAATACCCAGCACGCGATGATCTTCGTCGACAGCGTGGACAGCCACTGCGCCCGTGCCCAGGCGGGCGGCGCGAAGGTAGTGGAAGAACTCGCCGTGCACGATTACGGCGCGGACTACTGGGCGGACCGCAGCTATGGCGCGCTCGACATTGAAGGCCATCTCTGGTGGTTCACCCAACGGCTGCGAAGTCCGGGTGAGTAACTATGCTAGCGTCGGCAGTGGATGGCTGAATTAACGGCGGGCGAACTGGCGGCGCGATTGCAACTCCGTCTGCGCGGAGACGCGGAGCGGCGGCTCACTGGCGCGGCCATGCTGGAAGACGCTGGCCCGGCGCACCTGGCCTTCGCAGGAGGACCGAAGTATTTCGAAGCCGCCGCGCGCTCGGGAGCGGGCTGCATCCTCGCAGTCCCGGAATTTGCGGGAGCCGGCGGTCAGACCGTGATTGAATCGCCGCAGCCGCGTGCGCATTTCTCACAGGCGCTGGCGTGGCTGTATCCGGCGCTGGAGATTCGTCGGGGCGTGCATCCCTCCGCAATTATCGAAGATGGCGCGGAGGTCGATCCCACCGCCGAAGTGGAGGCCTTTGCGACCATCGGCCGGGGCGCGCGCGTCGGCGCACGGACCCGCATCGGAGCCGGCTGCATTATAGGCGGGGAGGCGCGGATAGGCGAGAATTGCGTGCTGTATCCACGCGTCTCCATCTATGAGCGAGTCGCTATCGGTGCGCGGTGCGTCATCCATTCGGGTGCCGTAATCGGTGCGGACGGCTTCGGTTTCGAAATGACCGGCGGCTCGTACCGGAAGGTTCCCCAGGTGGGTAGTGTCGAGATCGGGGACGATGTCGAGATCGGCGCGAACACCTGCATCGACCGTGCCACGCTCGGCACGACCGCGATCGGTGACGGCACGAAGCTCGACAATATGGTCCACATCGCGCACAACTGCCGGATCGGCCGCCATGTCGTGATTGCCGCGCAGACCGGGTTGGCGGGCGGCGTAACCATCGGCGATTACGCCATCGTAGGCGGCCAGGTCGGCGTCGGCGATAAAGCCCGAATCGAATCGAAAGCTATCGTCGGATCGGGAGCCGGCATTCTGACTTCAAAGATTGTGCGCGCGGGCGAACCCGTGTGGGGAACGCCGGCGCGGCCTCTGCGGCAGTATCTGGGGCAGCTGGCGGCGCTGGCGCGGCTCGCGAAACGGAACAACCGATGATCGTGGTTGTGGAATCCACCGGCATTCTGCATTCCTGCAGCCGGATTTGTGCGCTAAAGACCGCGGCTGGCGCTCTAAAGACTCCGGCGCTCACCGCCGATCATATACACAGATGAAGGCGCAAACACACGAACGGACACAGACGGCGGTCCAGCCTGTTGCCGGAACGCGAGCCGGGAAATACCTCACCTTTAAACTGGCTAAAGAAGAATTCGGGATACAGGTAACGCATGTCCGGGAGATCATGGGCGTTCAGGACATTACCGCCGTGCCTGGAACGCCGGCGCACCTGAAAGGGGTCATCAACCTCAGAGGTAAGATCATCCCCGTTGTCGATCTGCGCATCAAATTCGCCTTTCCCGAAGCGCCGTTCACTCAAACCACGTGCATCGTTGTGGTCCAGGTGCTGCAGGAGGGCGAACAAGCGATGATCGGCCTCATTGTTGACGCTGTGTCCGAGGTTCTTACCCTCAGCAACAAAGACATTGAGAACGCTCCTGATTTTGGAGAGGGCGTGGAGACCCCCTTTGTGCTCGGCGTTGCGAAATTCAAGGGATCGGTCAAGATTCTTCTGAAGATCGAGGACGTCCTGACACTGAAGGAACTCCGCGGCATCGAGTCCCTGGTCCAATAAGATTGCAGCCCTACAGAACGGGCGAAGCTTTCCCCGGCGCCTCGCGCAGCATTTCCCGGCGCACAATTTCGATGGGCGGAAATCCCTGTTTCAGAAAGTTGTCATGGAACTCCCGCAAGCTGTACGAAGCTCCGCGCATTTTCCGGTAGTCCGCACGCAATTTGAGGATTTCCAGTTTGCCCAGGGTGTAGTAAAGATACGTCGGATCGGAAGTACCTCGTTTGGTCTCCACCACCGCCGTGCCCGGCGTCTGCATCCCTTCTTTGACGAAGAAGTCAACACCCTGATCGAACGTCATCGTGCCCGTGTGCATCCCGATGCCAACAATATAACGGGCGTCCCGCAGCAATGCATCCTGTAACTGGCCGAGACGCAGTTTCAGGTCGCCACCCCCGTAACCTTCGTCGATCATCATCTGTTCGCAGTAGTGAGCCCAACCCTCCGCGTTGGAATTGGCTCCCAGTAATTTCCGGACTTTCGACGGCGCGCTCTGCACCCATAGAAACTGCACATAATGCCCCGGATAGGTCTCATGAATCGACGTGCTGGCGATCACTCCCCGGTTGAACATCTCCAGATGATCTTCGATATGTGCCGGAGTCCAGTTCTTCTCGGGTAAAGTCACATTGAAAAACGCTTCTTTCGCGACCTTCTCATAAGGGCCGGGCGTATCCATGGATGCCGTTGTGAGCGCGCGCATAAACGGAGGCGTTTCTTCCAGAACCGGCAGCACGGGCGACGGGATAGTCACAATCCCATGCTGGATAATGTAGTCGCGAAGCCGGCCCAGAGTGTTGCGAAACGCATCGAGGAGCTGATCCGCGGCCGGGTGATCTTTCTCCGCTTCATCCAGAATCTGTCGCGGCGTTTTCGCCGGATCGATCTTTTTTGCCGTCGCCCTGAAGAACGCCTGATCCTGCCGCAGATTCGCGTAGCCGATCCGGAGTAACCGGTCGAGGGGGATATCCACCATTTCGTCGTACAGCAGTTTCTTCCGGAAGTTCTCCGCGCCGATCCTGAAATCGCCCTTCGACCGCGGCAGCAGGTCGTTCCTGAGAAACGTCTCATACGACCGCAACTCACGAATCACGGTGGCATTCGACTCGTGAAACCGACCGAGCAGGGCGCGATCCCCGACAGCAGCGAAGGCGAGCGGAACATCGTGTTGAAAAAAGCTGACGATGTCCGGTAATTGCCCGATGGCGATCTCGGTATAAATACGCGGAGGGTTCTTCAGATTCACGCGCGCCGCCGCAAACATTTTCGGCATCTGGCGCTCGCGCGCGATCACCGATTTCAAGCGCTCCTCCGGCGGCGCGAACTTGCGGCTCATGATGACGAAAACTGCATTGCTTGCCGTGCTCGAGTAACGATCCGGATTGGTCTCCCAGCCGCGGATCGATTCCAGGTCCAGCAGAGCGGAGCGAATAGCCCCGAGCACCAGTTCACGGTCCGCGCCCTGCCCGGGCGTCAGCCGCGAGCCCGGAAAATCCCGCACCTCGCGCTCATACTGCCGCAGCACGCCGGCCTGTTTTTCGATGGACGCGCGCGAAAGGTCTTCCAGTTGCGCGTCGTACTGGTGAAATCCCGCGGAGGTTCCCGCGCTTGGATTGAAGTGGAAATAAGCCTGGTCGAAAAAGCGATCGACAAGGGCATCCCAGTTCGCGCCCTGAGCCATGCTCGCCAGCATCAGCGGCAAAATCACGCAATACTTCCTCATTTCCCCGCCAGCAACGTCAACAGTTCCTGCTCGCCAATGATCGGAATATTGAGCGCCCTGGCCTTTGTCAGCTTCGAACCGGCTTCATCGCCTGCCACCACATAGCTGGTCTTCGCGCTCACCGCCGCGGCCACCTTCCCCCCGGCCGCCTCGATCTTCTGTTTCGCGGCCTCGCGCGTGAGCCGCGGCAGGGTTCCCGTCAGCACGAATGTCATCCCTTTCAACGGGCCATCTTTCCGCTGCGGCATCGTGTGCTCAAACGAAAGCTTCGCGCTCTTCAACCGTTCCAGCAATTGAAGATTATGCTGCTCGCGGAAGAAAACGAAGATGCTCTCCGCCACTTTGGGTCCCACTTCCGGCGCATCCTGCAGCTCTTCGACGCTCGCGGCGGCGATTTTCTCCATCGAGCCGAAATTCTCCGCCAGGATTTCCGCCGTCCGTTCACCCACGAATCGTATTCCGAGCGCCGTAATCACGCGCGGCATCGGCAGGAAGCGCGAACGATCGATGTTTCGCGCGATATTGGAAGCGGACTTCTGTCCCATGCGGTCCAGTTTCGAAAGCTGCTCCACGTTCAATTCGTACAGGTCCGCCACGCTTTGAACCAGCCCGCTGTCGACCAGTTGATCGATCAGCGCATCGCCCAGTCCGTCGATATTCATCACGCCGCGCGAAGCGAAATGCCGGATCGATTCCTTCAGACGCGCCGGACAGTTGACATTGATGCAACGGCTGGCCGCTTCGCCCTCCTCGCGCACGATGCGTCCCCCGCAAACGGGACATGTCTTCGGCATGCGGAACAACCGGCGGTGCGTGCCCTGTATCTTGACCCGCACCACTTTCGGGATCACGTCGCCGCTCCGTTCCACCACGACCGTGTCGCCGATCTGCAGCCCAAGCCGGCCAATCTCATCCTCGTTGTGGAGCGTAGCCCGCGAGACGGTCACGCCGCTCACCACCTTTGGCGCGAGATGCGCGACCGGCGTGAGCGTGCCCGTCCGTCCCACGTGCACGCTGATGTCGAGAACTTCGGTCTCGACCTGTCTCGCCGCATATTTGAAGGCAATGGCCCAGCGTGGCGCCTTCGCCGTGAATCCCAGTTGTTGCTGCTGCGCGATACTGTCCACTTTGAGCACAACGCCGTCGATTTCATAAGGCAGCCCCTCGCGTTGCGCCTCCCATTCGCGGCAAAAGGCAAAGGCCTGGTCGATGTCCGCGCACAGACGGCGTTTGGGATTGACTTTAAAGCGGTGATTGCTCAGCCAGTCGAGCGATTCCCATTGGCTGTCGAAAATGTACCGGCCCCGGTCGTCGAACAGGAAGTACGCGTAGAAATCGAGCCGGCGCGCCGCCGTGATGCCGGGTTCCAGCAATCGCAGCGACCCCGCCGCCGCGTTCCGGGGGTTGGCGAAGCGGGTCAGATCGTTCGCTTCGCGCTCGGCATTCAGACGCTCGAACATCCGCCGGTTCATGACAACCTCACCGCGGACTTCGAAGGGCTTCCCGCCCTCCGCACTCACCAGCTCCACCCCCAGGGGAAGAGAGCGGATAGTGCGGGCGTTCTCCGTAACGTCTTCTCCCGTGGTTCCGTCGCCCCGCGTAACGGCCAGTTCGAACAGCCCGCCGCGGTAACGCGCCGCCATGGACAAACCGTCCATCTTGAGTTCGGCGACGTAACGGAAGGGCGCGCCGCCCAGCAGATCCCGTACGCGCGCATCGAAAGCCCGGAGCTCGCTTTCGTCGAGCGCATTGTCCAGGCTCAGCATGGGTGAACTGTGGCGCACTTTCTGAAATCCTTCGCGCGGTTTGCCTCCCACCCGGCGGGTCGGAGAGTCTGGGGTGACGAGGCCTGGATTGGCCTCTTCGATCGCCTGGAGGCGCCGCATCAGCCCGTCGTATTCGGCATCGCTGATCTCGGGCTGGTCTAAAACGTAGTATTGATGCTCGTGATGACGAATCGCCGCGCGGAGTTCGTCCGCTTCTCTGCGTGGATCGCCGGGAGAGGTCTGTGCTGACATTTCGCTATAATCGGTTGGTTCAGACGGTCCTGCGCCTATCCCCCACCTGTCTCATCGTATCGGACTCATCTATAACCCTTTTGCAGGCGGATTGAAAGGGGCGCACTATGCGCGCCTGGAGAAGGCCGTTCATACTCTCCGGGAAGCGGGCGCGCAGGTGGAACTTTTCGCCACTTCCGCTCCCCAACAGGCGGGTGAACTGGCGCGCAAAGCCATTGCCGGCG
>Ga0208357_1001169_pt1 | contig 19573 bp, 16 predicted proteins | sample NGESurdeep092012_6_FD_184487 | JGI IMG/M metagenome (GOLD analysis project Ga0208357, IMG submission 184487) | Arctic peat soil microbial communities from Barrow, Alaska - NGEE Surface sample F52-2 deep-092012 (SPAdes) | ecosystem: Environmental > Terrestrial > Soil > Wetlands > Peat ... | reverse complement strand
GCGGCGGCAACTCGCAGCGCGGCGGCAACTCGCAGTACGGCGGCAACTCGCAGTACGGCGGCAACTCGCAGCGCGGCGGCAACTCGCAGTACGGCGGCAACTCGCAGTACGGCGGCAACTCGCAGTACGGCGGCAACTCGCAGTACGGTGGCCAGCGCGGGTACAACGCCCCGCCACCGCAAAATCGCTACGAGCGTCGGCCCAACGCGCCGCGCGACGGCATGGTGTGGCAACCCGGCTACTACCAAGGCAACGGTGGCGGCTACGACTGGACCGACGGGCAATACGTCCAGCCGCCGTTCTTCGGCGCACAGTGGCAGCCCGGAAACTGGCAGTCCGACGGCGGGCTGTACATCTGGATCGCAGGCTTCTGGTTCTAGGACCTAAAGGTCGATCCTCAAGGGGCGCTTCGCGCATCGGCGAAGCGCCTTTTTTATTATGAAGATCGCGTATTACATCGACGTCCTATCCCAGTGGTGTTTGTTTGCCGACGGAGCGGTCGAACGACTGCGCGAGAAATACGGCGACGACATCGCGTTCGACGTGCGGATCGCGCCGGTCAAAGACGGCGGCCCGCTGGGCTATTCGCCCGAAGCCTTGCGCTGGTATTTCGATCGCAGCGAGTCGATGACCGGCATCGCCACGGTTGCGTGGATCGCGGACGAACGCGCTACCACGTTCTTTGCCAATGCGGCGACCCTCGCAGCGCAGCAACTCGGCGCCGGCGTCGACGTCGTGCGGCGGGCCGTCCAGTCGGCCGGGTTGCTCGAGGGACGCCAAGTCGGAAGCGCGGAGGAAGTCGGCGCGATCGCTGCGGCCGCCGGCGGCGTCGATCCCGCGCGCGTGCTCGAAGGATTGCGCGGCGAAGCCGTCCGCGCCGTCTTGCACGCCAATATCGCCGATCTGCGCGCGTTGGGATGCGACCTGCGCCCGACCTTCGTCATGGAAAATGCCATCGGCGATCGCATGGTTCTCTCGGGAACCTATCGCTTCGACGTGCTCGATGCGTGCATCGGATCGCTGCTTGACGACCAGCGCGCCTACGCCGCCTTCAGCGTCGCCCATCCCCCGCCCCCCGGCGCCTGAGCCTCTTTAGGTCGCGTTGACGACCTTGGCGCAGTCGGCGCAGATGGTTGGATGCGACGGATCGGTTCCCAGCTCGCGAAACTTCCAGCAGCGCCTGCATTTTTGTCCGTCGGCAGGCGACTTTACGATGCTCGCACCGTCGCGCGCGGCGGCGGTCAGCGTCAGTTGCGAAACGACCAACGCTTCGCGCAAGTTATCGCCGAGCGCTGCCATGCGGTCGTAAAACGCTGCGGAGGCGCCGACGTCGGCTCGTGCCTCGAAATCGCGCAGCTCGCCGGTCGACACTTGCGAGCGCAGGTCGCGTAACGTCGCCCACAGCGCGCGATCTTCGCCCGATGCCGGGACGAGCGCGCCAAACGATGCGTCGAAGACGCTCTCGGCGTCGGAGCGCAGTGCCGCCGGAATCGACTGCCACGCTTCTTCGGCCGTAAACGACAGGATCGGCGCGACCGCCAACAAGAAGCGCTTGAGCGTGTAGAGCAACGCCGATTGCGCGCTGCGTCGACGCGGATCCTGGATCGCTCGCGAGTACAGCGGATCCTTCACGGCGTCAAAATACAATGCCGAGAGCGAACTTTCGAACTCGACGATGCGCAAATAAGCGTCGTGGATCTCGAAGGAGTCGTACGCGGCCTTCACGCCGGCGACGAAGTCGTCGGTCATCGTGCACGCCAGCGCGTCGAGCGGCTCCATCGCGGCGGGCGGCGCGACGGCCTCGGGCGCCAGGTCGTCGAGGTTGGAGAGCATGAAACGGATGCGATTGCGGATGTTGCGGTACACGTTGCCGACCTGATTGACGACGTTAGGACCGAAGCGTACGTCGTCGACGAACTCCACCGAGGCCGCCCACAAGCGCAGAACGTCGGCGCCCCAGCGTTCCATCGCCTCGCGCGCGGCGATGCCCGTACCGGTCGACTTGGACATCGCGCGACCTTGTTCGTCGTTCACCCAGCCGTTCTTCACGACGTGCTTGTAGGGCGCGGCGCCCTTGACGGCGACCGCGGTCAACAGCGAACTGCGGAACCATCCGCGATACTGATCTCCGCCTTCGAGCACCAAGTCGCTCGGCCACGATAGGCCGGGTTTGTCGAGCACCGCCAAGTGCGAGACGCCCGACTCGAACCAGATGTCGACGATGTTCTTCTCTTTTTCAAAATCGGCCACCCCGCACTTCGGGCAGACGAGATCCGGCGGCAAGAACGTTTCGATTGGGTCGCTCCACCAGGCGCTCGCGCCGACCTCTCCGAATCGATCCGCCGCCAAGCGCGCTACCGCGGGATCCAAGAACGACTCGTTGCAAGCGCGACAGATCAACGCCGGGATCGGCGTTCCCCAGGTACGCTGACGCGAGATACACCACTCCGGGTGATTCTCGAGCATCTGCACCAGGCGCGTCATGCCCCAATCGGGCGTGAAGACGACGCCGCGCGCCGCATCGATGGCGCGCTGCCGCAGATTGTTCATGTCCATCGCGATAAACCACTGCGCGGTGGCGCGGAATATGACCGGATTGTGGCAGCGCCAACAATGCGGATAGGAATGTTCGAGCTCGAAATCGCGGAACAGCGCGCCGCTCGCGCGCAGGTCCTCGACGATCTGTTTGTTGGCTTTCCAGATATGCATGCCCGCATACGGGCCAGCCTCGACGGTGAATTTGCCGGCCGCATCGACGGGGTTAAGAATCGGAAGCCCGTATTTCACGCCCGTGTCGAAGTCGTCGGCCCCGTGACCGGGCGCGGTGTGCACGGCGCCGGTTCCGGTCTCCAAGTCCACGTAGTCGGCGAGGACGAGCAGCGAATCGCGGTCCGCGAACGGATGGCGCACCGCCAGCCCGTCCAGGCGTTCTCCCTGCGCGACGGCCAGCCGTCGCGCGTCGCCGAAACGTTCGCCCAGGGCTTGCGGGGCTAGCGCGGTCGCCAGGATCAATAACTCGTCGTCCAGGCGGTAGAGGCCGTACTCCGCGTCGGCGCGCAGGGCGATAGCCACGTTGGCGGGCAAGGTCCAGGGCGTCGTCGTCCAGATCAGCACCGAGGTCGCGTGCGGCAACGCGTGGTTCGCGTCGAGCGAAAAGGCTTTCAGCAGCGCCGCGCGCTGGTCGTCGTTTGCCGCGAAGCGCACGTACACCGACGGCGACTTCTTGGGCTCGTACTCGATTTCGGCTTCGGCCAACGCGGTCTCGTCGTGAATGCACCAGAGCGTCGAGCGCAACCCCTTGTAGAGCTGCCGTTGCTCCGCCAGCGTCGCGAGCGTTTCGACAATCGTCTTTTCGTAGGAGGGATCGATCGTGCGGTAGGGCGTGTCGAAACGGCCGAGCACGCCCATGCGCAGGCGCACGTCGCGTTGCCGATCGAGCCAGTAGAGCGCGCGCTCGCGGCATTTTTCGCGCAACTCCAGCGGATCGACCGCATGAAAATCTTTGATGCCCAAATGCTTGAGCGTTTCCAGCTCGATGGGAAGGCCGTGCATATCCCAGCCCGGGACGAACGTCGCTTCGCGATCGTCGAGCAGGGCGATCTTCACGAACACATCTTTGAGCACCATGCCCAAGAAATGCCCCATGTGGAACTCGCCGTTGGCATACGGCGGTCCGTCGTGAAAGGTCCACGGGCCCTTGCCGTGCTCGCGGTTGTGCGCTAGGCGGCGTTCGTAGACGTCGCGCTCGCGCCACCAGGCCACGCGCGCGGGCTCGCGCGCCGGCAAGTCCGCCTTCATCGGGAAATCGGTCCTGGGCAAATTCAAGGTGGGGCGATAGTCGCGCTCGTCGGCTTGGCTCACGGCTCGATCAAGAGTTCGCCAAGGACGTCGAAGTTTCGTGCCGCCGCGGCGCGCACGACGGCGACGCGCTCGTGCAGGTGCGCGGATATCGCGTCGCGCCGCTCGATCAGTCGGTCCACCAAGTCGATGGCTTCTTGCGCCTGCGGCGGCATCTTTCCCGGCACCCAGAGCGGCGGCAACGGATAGGCCAGATCCTCGCACAGCGATTGGACCTTCGGGTCGTAGGGAATCGCCAAGAACGGGACGTCGTACCGCGCGGCCAGGATCAGCGCGTGCAGTCGCATCCCGACGACCACGTGCGCGCCGCGCACGATTGCGGCCGCTCGCGCCAGCGAGCATTCCGGCAGCAGCACGGGCGACGACGTCGCCTTTCGAATGATCAGCGTCGAGACTTCGGCATCCTGCGCGCCGCCCAGCGGCAAGAGCGCGCTGCGAATGCCGTGCTCGGCATGCAATCGGTCGATCGCACGAGCGATCGTGGCCACACCTTCGTTAAAGCCCGGAACCTTGCGCACGCTGACGATGGCGTAGGGGCGGCTTTGCGGTCCCAGCCCTTCGGCCGAAAGGTCGACCGCCTCATCGGGCGCGTCGTACAAGAAGACCGGATCGGCCGTCTGTTCCACGCTCACCTTGGGCAAGACCGACGAGAGCAGTTCGCGCGAACGCGCGTCGCGAACCGTCGCGCGGCTCAGCCCGTTGCAGCCCTCGCGCACGATGAAGCGTCCGAAGAGATCCAGCGGTCCGATCGACTGCGCGAAGATCATGGTCTTGCGCTTGGCCTTGATCGCCTGATGGATGACGCCCGTGTAGTACAGCAGGCTGCGCAGACTGGTCTTATTCTGCAATAATCCGCCGCCGCCCGAAGCGACGACGTCGGCGCGACCGATCGCCGCGCGCACGGCGCGCGCGTCCCAACGCGGCGTCGCGTCGATCCCGAAGCGCTGCGTCGTCGCTTGCGGTTCGGCCGACAGCACGTCGATTGCGACGGCCGGAAAGCGCGCTCGAACGTTGGACACGATGACCTCGAGCAGTGCCTCGTCCCCGAGGTTGCCAAAGCCATAGTATCCCGACAGCAGCAGCCTCACGCTCGAGCAGCGATGCGACGCAGGACCGCACGATAGATGGCGATCGCGACGATGCCGACGACCGCGCCGAGCACCAACCCGTTAAAGACCCGCAAGATCGAAATCGTCAGCGGCGTATGCAGGTGCGAAAAGGTATCGATGATGTCGCCGATGCCCACGCCGATGCCCAATGCTAAAAGCCAGCCGACCGCGCGACGATGGGCCGGCAGCAGGGCCGGCGCGAGCATCATCAGCGGGAAGCCGACCGCGAATTCCTTAAAGCGCGGGCGCACCGCCAGCAGCGTCGTGAGGCCGTGCCGCAAGCTCAATTCCAACGTCGACGGGGCGATGTCGCTTTGATTGCCGCTGCGCATGACCAACAACGCGCCCGCGATTGCCACGACGACGAGCGCGGCGAGGTGATAGACCTTCACCGGCGCGCCGAACAGCGTGCCCGCGCGCTGCGTCTGCGCACCGTAACGGCCCGAGAAGATGTAGAGGGCCAGCGCGATCAGCGGCGGCAGGACCAGCACCAATTTCACGCCGCGAAAGCGCTCGATCTCCTCCATCGTCAGCGGCGAGGACATCAGCCCGACGACGATCAGCGCCCCTAAGAGCGAGACGCCCGTGACGAGCAGCGTCCAGCGCAGGCTATCGACGATCTGCGCGCCCGTCGAACCGCGTGGTTCGCGCGTAAAGGCGCGAGCCGCGACCAAAAACGCCGCGGCGGCGAACAGGAGGGCACCGACCAGGGCGATCGCCGACCGCACGGCGATGTCGTGGTTCGACAGCGTGCCGCCAAGATACAGCAGGATCGTCGCGACGTATGCGGCGATTTCCCAACGCCGGCGGTACCAGCCCAGCGCGCCCAGCAAGATCGCGAAGATGGCGGGGACGCCTAGCGCGGCGACCCCAACTAGGATCCGGTTGTTGCCGCGATAGAGCGGTATCGGTGAGGCCTTGCCCAGGGAAAAGCCCGCGTCCTTGAGTTGGCTCGCGATGTCGCCGACGAGTTTGGCGTTGCTGGCTTCGACCGAGAGGTCGCCGATCTGGTGCGGAAACGGCCGCAGGTATACGACGCGGACGTTGCGCTCGCGGACACCCAGCACGTAGCGCGCCTCGACTTCTTCGGGCTTGAGCTTATCCAGCTCGGCCTTGGCGATGGCTTGCACCCGCACGGTTTGGCCCGGAACGTCTGCGGCCAGGGTCTCTCCGCCTTTTTGTATCTGCGAGTTGTCGTAGATTTCGATCGAGCCGAAGGTGTACCGATGCGCGCGCATCAACGCGGCCATATCGTCGATGTGGTCGGGATACCCGACGACGTCGTTGCGAAGACCGAAAAAGACGAACGTCGAGATGCGGCGATCGCCGTGCAGGCTTGCGATCAGCGTCTGCATCTGCGGCATGCGAAAGCGATCGTCGTTCTGAAAACGCGGGATGATCTCCAACCCGAGCCGGCGCGCCGACGCCAGTTGATCGTCGGGAATCCCCAACGAAACGCCGTTGAAGTAGTCGATCTGCGAGCGCAGCGCGAGAATCCACGGTTTGGTCGACCGCAAGACGTGAATCGACTTGGCGTCGAAGTGCAGCGGCAGCATCGTTCGATACCGGTCGAACGTCGCGCGATCGTCGATAACGAAATAGAGCTCGTCGGGCTTGATCGCGTGCGCGCGCAGCAGGCCGCCTAAGGTCGGATCGACGATCGGCGAAAGTTTGGCCGCATTAAGCAGCTGCGTTCCGGTCAGCAGGTTGACGTTGGGGGAGTTGGCCACGTCGCCGCCGAGCTCTTCGGAGAGCGCGACCGACGTCAGCCCCGCGCGGCGCAGCGCGATCAGAAACGCGTCAGGCTTGTACGCGAAGGCCTTGGCGGTCTTGAGGACTTCGTTATAATCCATCGCGATCTCGACGTGACGTGTATGGTGCTCGATGGCGACGCGAAAGGCGACCACCGTCAGGCAAGCCAGCAGCGCAACGACAAGGACGAGCGCAGAAAAGCGCGTTTGCGACGATCCGATGTTCACGAGGCGCCAACATTCGCGTAAAAAACAGGAAGGCCCGCCGTAGGCGAGCCCCCTGCCGTCGCGTATGCGGTTGCCCGCATACCGGGTGTGGGCGACGCTTGTATTTCTCTCACCTTTTTCAGGGAGGTCCCGGCGGTCGCGCCCACGTCGACTCGTTCGGTAGGAGGCGTATTCGCAGGCGCCTAGGGGCCCCCTACCGCATTGGGGCGACTTTTCAAACCTTTACCAAAGCGATGGAAAGCCTTAATCTTGCCACCTGGCAGGGCGCTTTTCAACGAACGCGCCGATGCCCTCGCGCGCGTCTTCGCCCTGGGAGTTGGCGGTCATTTCCGCCTTAGCGAAGCGGTAGGCCGCGCCTTGTTCCAAGTCGATCTGGCGGTAGAACGCCTGCTTGCCGCGCGCCACGGTCGCGGCCGCGGCGCCGGCAATCCGCTCCGCCAACGCGCGGGTCGCCTCACGCAGTTCGCCGGCGGGAACGACCGCGTTGACCAAGCCCCAGTCGGCGGCGGTGCGCGCGCTGACCGGCATGCCCGTCAGTAGCATCTCCAGCGCGCGCTTGCGCCCGATCGCGCGCGTGAGCGCTACCATCGGCGTCGTGCAGAACAGTCCGATTCGCACGCCCGGCGTCGCAAAGGTGGCTTCTTGGGCGGCCACGGCCAAATCGCAGGTCGCGACCAACTGGCAGCCCGCGGCCGTAGCGATCGTCGCCACCTCGGCGATGACCGGTTGGGGCACCGCTTGAATCGTTTCCATCAGCTCGACGCACGCATCGAAGATCTCGCTCGCGGCGGCGGCGTCGGCGCACTGCAGTTCGCGCAGGTCGTGCCCGGCGCAAAACGCCGGCCCCTCGCCGCGCAGGACGATCGCGCGCGTCCCCTTCCGCTCGCCGACGTCGCGAAACGCACGCGTCAGCTCCCGCATCATCGCCAGCGACAGCGCGTTGCGTTTCTCCGCCCGATCCATCGTCAGGATCGCCGTCCCGCCGTCGATCTCCACCCGAACGCCCGGCCGATCCTCACCTTGCATGACAGGCCCTCCAGCATCGTTCATAACAGCACGTTTTCTGCGCTCGGCTTAATTAAAGGTTGCTCGTTAACCCGCATCGGATTTTCATCCATCCTATCAGAGAAAGGCGAACCCCATGAAAGCTCTTGCGCTCGTCGCCCTCATCGCCGTACTCCCCTCGGCGCCCGGTGCGGCGACGTCCAAAGCATCGCCGTTGCAGGCGTGCCTCAACACCGCGATGACGGACCCCGCAATAAACGCCTGCGCGGCTGCCAACCTAGAGCGCGCCGAGCACTCGCTCAACATCTCGTATCGTAACCTGCTGTCGCAGGCCGCGCGCGAACCGGGGGCGGCCGCCAAGGTCAGAATCGCAGAGAGAGCCTGGCTGAACTATCGCGACGCTTATGTGATCGCTCTCTACCCAAATCCCGACAAGACCGAATACGGAACCATTTGGCTATCGAACGCTCTCTACGCGCGCGCCCTCCTCGCGCGCCAACAAGCGACGTCCCTCAACGTCCTGCTGAGCCGCTACAATCACACCATGAATTGCAGAACCTGCTAAGGGCGACTGAAACGTGGGCGATGACGGGCTCGAACCGCCGACATCCTCCTTGTAAAGGAGGCGCTCTCCCAGCTGAGCTAATCGCCCTGGGCGCGCAATCTTCGCTCCGGGCGGGTTTAGCGCCTATCCGCACCACAAAAAATCTACGAGCGAACCAAACGTTCTACGTTTGAAATCACCGCGGAAGCGGTTGCAGTGTTTCCGGCGAAGACATTCGCAGTCGGTTCGCGGGATTCAGTCCGCATGCTCGTGATGGTGACAGCCGTGTTCCATCGGGTGGCTCCGGTCCAACCACCACAAATAGAGCGCGAGCGCGCCAAACGCGAGATTGAGCCAAAAGGTATAGTTGAAGCGGAAGAGCGCCGAGGGCGACATCGAGAGCGCGCGCGCCGCCGGTACGAGGTGCAGCCCGTGAAAGACCGCATCCATTGCCAACGCGGCCAGCACCATGGTCGCGTAGAAGACGATGCCGATGTAGACCGCCATCTTCCATCCGTAATACCGCCGATAGATATCCAAGAGCGGCAGCACCAGCAAATCTGCGTAGAGAAAGCTCAAGACGCCGCCAAAACTAACGCCGCTGCCCCACAGCACCGCGGCCATCGGCACGTTGCCGATCGAACAGACGAACGTGACGATCGCGACCAGCGGCCCGATTGCCGCATCGCCGATCTCCCGAACCGGTGCGCTCGCATGGGCGAGAAAGAGATGTTGCCAGACGCCGCCGGGTACAAAGGCCGCCAGCATGCCGGCGATGAGAAATCCCAACAGCAGGTCTTGGCGCAGCATCGACCAATCCATCGCGGCGTTCCGAGCGACCGCCAGCAGCGTGCGCGGATCGCGCAGTTTCGCCCAAAGGTTCGCACCTTCGACCGTGTTGTCGCCGTGATCGTGTCCGTGCGCCTCGTCAACGCGATGCCGCGCCGCTTCAACCAGCGCGCGCGGATAGGTGATCTTGACCGCGATCGACATGATGACGACCAGCACTACGCCGCCAATCCACTCGGCAGCCGTGAACTGCCAGCCTATCAGCAGCCAGAGAATCAGTCCGAGTTCGACCACCAGGTTGGTCGATGCAAACAAGAACGCCAGCGACGGGATAAATCCGGCACCCTTTTTGAAAAGCGTCTTGCTCATCGCGGCGGCGGCATAGGAACAACTCGAGCTCGCCGCGCCGTAGATCGTGGCCAGTGCGATCTCGCGCGGGCCCTCGCGCCCGAGCGTCCGCTGCATGCGCTCCTTCGAGACGACCGCCTGAATCAACCCGGAGAGCACGAAGCCGAGCACGAGACTCCAAGCGACTTGCCAGAGCATGCCCACGGCCAGATACAGCGCCTGCCAAAGATGCGTGAGGATCGACACGACCGTTTCCTTCTCCAACGCCCGAACATCCCCCGGGACGGAAATGGCGCCGTTGTAGCGAAGCCCCCGCCGATGACGGTTGCCCAACTCAACGCCGCCGATCGCGCGCAATTCATTGCGTCGATCGGTTTTGCTTTCGAGAACTCCCCGTGGATCGCGCAATCGGCCTGGGATCGGCGCCCGTTTGCCGACGTCGACGACCTGTTCGGGGCATTGCTGGGCGTGCTGGATGGAGCGTCGAACGAGCAACGCCTCGCACTGATCGCCGCCCATCCCGATTTGGCCGGACGCGTCGCGCGCGGCGGGCGGCTGACCGCCGCATCGCGCGACGAACAGTCGGCTGCGGGGTTGGATCGCTTGACGGCGCAAGAACTCGCGCGCTTTTGCGAGTTGAACGCCACCTACCGCAACCGGTTCGGATTTCCGTTCGTGATCTGCGCGCGCGAACAGACGACCGCCTCGATCCTGCGCGAACTCGACCGGCGCTCGCAGAACGAGCGCGAGAACGAGATCGCGACGGCGTTGGCCGAAATTGGAAAGATCGCGCGCTTGCGTTTGAAGGATGTGCTAACGCCGTGAGTTGGGGATACGTGCTGGATTGGCTCAGTTTGGCAATGCGCTGGTTCCACATGGTCGCCGGCATCTCGTGGATCGGCGCGTCGTTTTATTTCGTGTGGCTCGACAACCACCTGATCGCCCCGCGCAAGGCCGAATCCGCCGCCGACGGCGTTTCGGGCGAGTTGTGGGCCGTACACGGCGGCGGCTTCTACCACAATCAAAAATACTTGACGGGGCCCACGTCCCAACCTCTGCCGATGGATCTGCATTGGTTCAAATGGGAAGCCTACTCGACGTGGATCTCGGGCGTCGCGATGATGGCGATCATCTATTGGGCCGGGGCGTCGACGTTTCTGATCGACAAGTCCGTCTTGAACATCACGCCGCCGGTCGCGATCGCCATCAGCATCGCGACGATGATCGTGGGCTGGGTCGTCTACGACGTGCTGTGCCGCGTGCTCGAGCGCTGGCCGCTGGTCCTCGGCGTGACGATTTACGCGGCGCTGGTGCTGGCGTCGTGGGGACTCTTCCACATCTTCAGCGCGCGCGCGGCCTACATTCACGTCGGCGCGATCATCGGAACGATCATGGTCGCCAACGTCTTCTTTGTCATCATCCCCGGCCAGCGTAAGATGCTCGAGCAGATTCGGCGCGGTGAGAAACCCGATCCGCGACCCGGACAACTGGGCAAGATTCGCTCGGTGCACAACACCTATCTCACCCTGCCGGTGCTGTTCGTGATGATCAGCAACCACTATCCGATGACCTACGCCAACGCGTACGGCTGGCTCGTGCTGGCGGCGATCGGTTTGGCCGGCGTGCTGGTGCGCTACTTCTTCATCTTGTCGCACAAGAACAAGATCGTCATCGGACTGCCGGTCGCCGCGGTCGCGATCTTGGTCGTCGTCGCGTTTGCGATCGCACCGCGCGGCGGCGCGCCGGCGGCAACGCCCGTCACGTTCGCGCAGGTCGCGCCGATCTTTGCGCAGCGCTGCAGCGTCTGTCACGCGGCCAAGCCGACCCAGCCGGGATTTACCAGCGCGCCCGAGGGCGTCTTGCTCGATACGCCGACGCACATCGCATCCAACGCCCAACGCGCCTACGGGCAGGCGGTCTCGACCCATGCGATGCCGCTAGGCAACCTCACCAATATGACCGATGCCGAACGAGCCTTGGTCGGGCAGTGGATTGACGGAGGAGCCAAGATTTAAATGTCGTCGTTATCGACCCACGTTCTGGACACCGCACGCGGCTTGCCCGCGAGCGGGATCGAGGTCACGCTCTTTGCCGTTGCGCAAGGAAAGCGCACCGAAATCGCGCGCGGCGTCACCAACGCCGACGGGCGCGTCGTCTCGCCGTTCGGCGGCGAATTGCAATCCGGATCGTACGAGCTGCTCTTTTCCGCCGGCCCGTATTTCGCGCAAACGGGAACCGCGTCGTTCTTCGACAGGATCCCCGTCGCGTTTCGCATCGACCCCGACACCAAGCACTACCACGTGCCGCTCCTCCTGGCGCCCTGGAGTTACTCCACCTACCGCGGTAGTTAGGGACCTTCGGCGGCTTTGTAGGCGGCCCAGCCGCCGTAGTGCGAGATGTCGGGGTAACCGTGCTCCTCGATCAGCGCGCGCGGATAGAGCATCGCGTTGGCGATGCTGCCGTCTTCGAGCGCGATCTCGGCTTCGTACATGTCCGGCGGCTCGCCGGCCATGAGCGATTGGTATTGCTCTTCGGTCGGCTCGTATAACTCGCCGAGAATCGAAACGCCGCCGCTGGGCACCTCGTAGATGCCCGGATGCCAGCCGTCTTTGACGGAATGCAAGCGGTACTTGGGCGCCGTGCGAACCGGTCCGGCGAAACGGGCGCCTTGGAGATTTTGGTGATCCGGCTGGCCGTTGAGCGCGGAGCCGCAGATAAAGAATCTACGCATAGGCGGCCGTGGATTCCATCCGCACCAACCCAGGCCCTACGGGTCGCTTGGTAAAATGGACGGACGATGCATCTGACGTCGTTGGATTGGATCATCCTGGTCTTGTCGCTAGCGGTGACGCTGGTGCCCGCGATCTTGCTGGCGCGACGCGCGGGACGCAACACGACCGAGTTCTTTGCCGCCGGCCGCCAAGCGCCGTGGTGGCTGATCGGCGTCTCGCTGGTCGCGACGACCTTCAGCACCGACACGCCCAATTTAATCACCGGCTTCGTCCGTGGCCAGGGCGGCGTTTCGGGAAACTGGCAGTGGTGGGCGTTTCTGCTCATCGGCCTGGCGACGGTGTTCTTCTACGCGAAGTTGTGGCGGCGTTCGGGCGTGCTCACGGACTTAGAATTTTACGAACATCGATATTCGGGAAAGGCCGCATCGTTCGTGCGCGGCTTTCGCGCCGTGTATCTCGGATTGTTCTTCAACTGCTTCATCCTCGCCGGCGTCAACTTGGCCGCCGTCAAGATTGCCAACATCCTGTTCGGCATCCCGGAATGGGAGACGTTGAGCGTCGCGGCCGTGTTTCCGGTGATCTTCGCATCCATGGCGGGACTGTGGGGCGTGATGGTCACCGATATGATCCAGTTTTGCATCACGATGTCCAGCGCGTTCGCCGCAGCCTATTTCGCGCTGCACGCACCCGGGGTCGGTGGCCTGGCCGGCGCGTTACGACACGTTACGGTCGCGCATCCGCACTGGCTGAGCATCCTGCCGGACTTTCGCGACTGGAAAACAACGGCCGTCGTCTTTCTCGTACCGCTGACGGTGCAATGGTGGTCGTCCTGGTATCCCGGTTCGGAACCGGGCGGCGGCAGCTACGTCGCCCAGCGCATGCTGTCGGCGAAGACCGAGCGCGACTCGGTCTTCGGTACGCTGTTCTTCCAAGCGGCACACTACGCGCTGCGCCCGTGGCCATGGATCGTCGTGGCGCTGGCGTCGTCGATCGTTTTCCCCACCGTCGGAGACATCGCGCACCGCTTTCCGTATCTCGACGCGCATCTGCTCAATGACGACATCGCCTATCCCGCCATGCTGATCTTCATGCCGGCGGGCTTTGCCGGCTTCATGGTCGCCGGGCTCTTCGCCGCCTACCGCTCGACCCTCGAGACGCACCTCAACTGGGGAACGTCGTACATGGTGCACGATCTGTACCGGCGCTTTATCTCACCCGGGCATCCCGAACGGCACTACGTGTTAGTCGGGCGCGTGGTGACGCTGGGCATCATGCTGTTCGCGGTCGCCACGACGTATGCGCTGCAAAACGCGCGAGAAGCGTTCGATCTGCTTATTACGGTCGGCGCCGGCACCGGACTAGTGTACCTGCTGCGCTGGTTCTGGTGGCGCGTGAACGCCTGGACGGAGGTCGCCGCGATGGCTTCGTCGTTCGTCGTCTCGCTGACGTTCTTCGTTATGGGCAAATACGGACATCCCGTCGACATTAACGTTGCCCTGCTCTCGACGGTCGGATTTACCACCGTCGTCTGGCTGGCGGTCACGTTCCTCACGCCGCCGGTGGACGACGCAACCCTCGCCGCTTTCTATCGCAAGGTGCGTCCGGCCGGCAGCGGCTGGGCGCGAATTCGCGCGGCTTACAATCTGCCGCCCTCACCCGACAGTCTGCCCCGCGCGCTGGCGGCGTGGGTCTGCGGCGTCGCCGCGATCTACTGCGCGCTGTTTGGGGCCGGTGAGTTCCTCTTCGGGCAAGTCGAGGCCGGAGCGATCTTTGCGATCGTCTGCGCTGCTGCGGTCGTCCTCTTGGTTCGTCTGACGGCGGCGATGTTTGCCGCCGAACCCGCATCCGGCGTCATCGGTGAAACGTTATAACGTAGATGAAACACGATGCCGCCGACGTGAACAAAACCGAAACCCAATGGCGCGAGGAACTCGGCGCCGAGCGCTACCATATCCTGCGCGAGGCGGGCACCGAGCGGCCGTTCACCGGCTCCCTGCTCGAAGTCTCCGACGACGGAACCTACTCGTGCGGGGCGTGCGGCGCGGAACTGTTCGGCTCCGATGCGAAGTTCGAATCGCATTGCGGCTGGCCGAGCTTCACCCATCCGGAGCAGCAGCTCAACGTCCGCCTACTCGACGATTCGTCGCTGGGGATGCGCCGTACCGAAGTACGCTGCAAGCGTTGCGATTCGCACCTCGGCCACGTCTTTGACGACGGCCCCGGCCCCGAAGGCACGCGCTACTGCATCAACTCTCTTTCGCTCAACTTCCGCAAGAACGAACCCGCGTAAGCGTGCCGGCGCGACGGGCCTGCTAGGTCGCCGTACGAGGCGCTACGGTTGCCAGACGTTGGGCTACGCCGATGCCGATGCCGCCGAGCAGCAGATGAATCAGTTGGATGACCCAGTGCGCCGATCCGAGCGGCATCGTCGTTTGGGTGAGGCCGACCCAGAGTATTAGCGCGCCCCAGATCAGGCCGACGACGACCGTCGCGATCGGCGCGCGACCGACGGCGGCGACGATCGCCATCGCCCATAACACGAGGACGAAGATCGCGCCCAGCGCCATGTGCAAACCGATCAGTCCGATCGCGCTACCGGTCCAGAAGAATATCCCCAAGATGATGAGGACCACTCCGACGATCCGGGCGACCCAGTTCAACGCGGTCAATGTTGTAGCCATCGCGCGTACGTTCGACGGGCCCCCGGTTGTCCTTGCCTACGGAGAAGGCGATGCGCTCGCTGCGGGCGGGGGCGACGGCATCGCCGGACCCGGGCCCATCGGCATGCGGCGCATCGGGGACATCGGCCCCATCGGGGCCATCGGTCCAATCGAATTCCGCATGCGCATCGTGATCATCGGTCCCATCGGCGAGCCCATCGGCCCAAAACCGGTTTGGGCGAGCAGCAGCATTCCGGCCGTCATCGTCCGGTGCCCGCGATGCATGCGCGCCATCGACGACGCGCCCGACATTCTCGTCGTAATGTCGATCGTGCGATGCGGCATCGCCGCGGACATCGACTTAAACATCGCTCTGTGCGCGGTCATGACCTTGGCTTGGTACGTTTTTTGCGCGGTCAGGATCGCCGCACGCTCCCCGGACGTCAGCATCGCGTCGATCTTGGCGGCGGCCGCCTTGGGATCGGGCTTCGCCGCGATCGCCAGCGCGCCGACGACCGACGCCAGGTAGGCGCGATGCGCGCCGCTGAGCGCGCCCAGCATGGACGCGCGCTCGGCCTGGCGCCAGCCGCGCATTTGCTGCATCGAGGTTTGCATCTGCTTCATCATCGCCCGCAATTTGGTCCAGTCGGCCTTGGGCATGGGCGCAGGGCCCGCCGGCGGAGCCGACGCGACCGCGGGCGGCGCTAGTGGCGGAGGGGAAGCGTTTTGGGCCGTGGCCACGCCGCCGAGCGTCAAGGCCAAGACCAGGGAAAAAGCAAGCATTCTCATGCCTCCATCCTTCCACCATCACCCTAACGATAACTGTGAGGCAGACGAGGGAGAGGCCGGTGCTAGGCATTCGCGTATAGTAAAATGTCCTATGAGCCAGTACCGGGCCCCCTTACGCGATATGCAGTTCGTCCTTCACGACCTCGCCGGCATCGACGAGGTCGCAAAACTGCCGGGATACGGCGATGCTTCCGACGCCTGCGACGCGATTCTCGAGGAGGCGGCGGCGTTCGCCGGCGGCGTCCTCGCCCCGCTCAATCGGGCCGGCGACACGCAAGGCTGTACCTGGAAAGATGGATCGGTCACGACGCCGGCTGGTTTCAAGGAAGCCTACAAGGCGTTTGCGGACGCCGGTTGGATCGGATTGCCCGTCGCCCAGGAGTTCGGCGGCCAAGGCTTGCCCTCGCTGCTGCTGGGACCGACGCTGGAGATGTGGAACGCTGCCAACGTCGGCTTCGCCAACGGGCCGCTGCTCAATCAAGGTGCGATCGAAGCGATCGAACTCTGCGGCTCGCCCGAACAGAAGCAATGCTACATTCCCAACTTGGTGTCGGGCAAATGGACGGGCACGATGTGTCTGACCGAGCCGCAGGCCGGCACCGATCTCGCGCAGGTTCGCACCAAAGCCGTGCCGGACGGCGACCGCTATCGCATCTCGGGAACCAAAATTTTTATCACCTTCGGCGAGCACGACATGGCAGAGAACATCGTCCACCTGGTGCTCGCGCGCATCCCGGGCGCGCCCGAAGGCACCAAGGGGATCTCGCTGTTCCTCGTCCCGAAAATCTTGGTGAATGACGACGGTTCCCTGGGCGAGCGCAACGACGTCGTCTGCGCGTCGATCGAACACAAACTCGGCATCAACGCGAATCCAACCTGTACGCTCAACTACGGCGAGCGCGGCGACGGCGCGATCGGCTACTTGATCGGCGAGGCGAACAAGGGTTTGGAAAATATGTTCGTCATGATGAACGCCGCGCGCTTTAGCGTCGGCGTCCAAGGCATGGGAATCGCCGATCGCGCCTACCAGCACGCGCTAGGCTACGCCAAGGAACGCGTGCAGGGTCGCGATGTCGCTTCGCGCGATTCCAAACCGGTCCGCATCTTCGAGCATGGCGACGTACGCCGGATGCTGATGACGATGAAGGCGCAGATCGAAGCGATGCGCGCTCTGTCATACGTTACCGCCGCCTCGCTGGACTACGCCGCCAAGCATCCCGACCCACACGTGCGCAAGCAGCACAAGGCCTTCGTCGAGCTGATGACGCCCGTGGTCAAGGGCTGGTGCACCGAGACCTCCGTCGAGGTTTGTTCGATGGCGCTGCAAGTCTTCGGCGGCATGGGCTACGTCGAAGAGACCGGCATCGCCCAGCAGTACCGCGACGTGCGTATCACGACGATCTACGAAGGAACCACCGGCATCCAAGCGTTGGACCTGGTCGGACGCAAGCTGATTCGCGACATGGGGTCGACGGCGACCGCCGTTATCAAGACCATGCAGGCGTTTCATGCCGAGCTCGAGAGCGATGCCGGCCTCGAGGCGATCGCCGAGCCGCTGGGCAAGGCCATCGCAACCCTTGCCGACGTGTCGCAGTGGATCGGCATGAACGCGATGGGCGACCCGAGCAACGCCTTCGCTTGTTCGGTGCCCTATCTCAAGCTGTGGGGTATCACCGCGGGCGGCTGGCAGATGGCTCGCGCCGCTAAGGTCGCCCGAGACAAAATCGCCGCGGGGGATCCCGAGCGCGCGTTTTTCGAAGCCAAGATCGCCACCGCTACATTCTACGCGCATCACGTTCTCTCCCAAGGCGCGTGGCTCAAACGTCAGATCGTCGACGGCGCCCGCGACGTCATGGCGTTGGACGAAGCTGGATTCGGCTTGGACCGCACCGTCAAGGTCCGCGTATAGCGTTCGCGTGCGTATCGAAGATCGCGCCGGCGCGCGCACGATCGTGTTGAACCATCCTCCGGTTAACGCGCTCTCGTTCGCCTATTGCGCGCGGCTGCTGGAGGCCATCGAAGAGGCCCAACGCGATCCCGCCATTACTGCGCTGATTTTTACCGGTGCGAACGGCTTGTTTTCCGGCGGCGCCGACGTCAACGATTTTAATGGAGAACCGGCGCCCGAGAGTAAGAGCGTTCGCGACGTCGTCGGCGCGCTCGAGCGCGCCGAGAAGATCTGCGTAGCCGCCATCGACGGCAACGCGTTGGGCGGAGCACTCGAGTTATGCCTGGCGTGCGACTACCGGGTCGCCACGCCGCGCTCCAAGGTTGGCTTGCCCGAAGTCAAACTGGGCCTCTTGCCCGGCGCGGGCGGGACGCAGCGCCTCCCGCGGCTGATCGGCGCGCGCGCCGCGCTTGAGTTCATGCTCGAAGGCAAGAGCGTCGACGCCGCGACGGCGCTCGAACTGGGGATCCTGGACGAGATCGCGCGCGGCGACGTCGTCAATGCGGCCATCGCCCTGGCGGCCGGGCCCAAGCGCCGCGTCTCGGCTCGCGCGGCGACGCTCGGCAACGGCATCACGATGCAAGCCGTGCCGTTCGTCGTCTCGCAAGCGCACAAGATGGTCCCACCCGAAGATCGCGGCGGTTACGCCGCACACAAACTGATCGATGCGGTCGAGGCCTCCGTCGAACTGCCGTTTGCGTTGGGCATCGCACGCGAGGCGCGGCTCTTCGACGAGTTGGTGCGTTCTGCACCGTCGGCGGCCCTGCGGCATCTGTTCTTCGCGCAGCGCGAGCTCGGGAAGATTCCCGGCCTCCCGGCCGCACGAGCGTTGCCGATCGCCACGGCCGGCGTCGTCGGGGCGGGAACGATGGGAACGGGTATCGCGATCGCACTGGCCGAGGCCGGCATCGCTTGCGTGGTCGTCGACGCCGACGACGCGGCGATCGAAAAGGCCAAACAGACGGTTTTCGGGATGTTCGCGTACCGCGTGCAAAAGGGCAAGCTCACGCCCGAGGAAGCCTGGAAGCGCGGGCAGTCGATTCTCTTCACCGACGATTTCGCGCAGCTGGCCGACGCCGACGTCGCGATCGAAGCCGTTTTCGAATCGATGGCCGTCAAGAAAGACGTGCTGGCAAGGGTGGACGCGATCGTCAAGCCCGCGTGCATCATCGCTTCCAATACGTCGACGCTGGACATCGACGAGATGGCCGCCGCGACGGCGCGGCCGGATCGGTTTCTCGGCTTACATTTCTTCGTGCCGGCCAATATCATGCCGCTGCTCGAGATCGTGCGCGGCGCTGCGACCTCGCCGCAAACCCTGGCGACGGCCTTTGCGCTGGGCAAAGCCTTGCACAAGACGTCGGTGCTGTCGGGCAATGCGTTCGGCTTCATCGGCAACCGGATGATCTTCGACTACGTTGCTGCGGCCGGCGCGCTGGCCGAAGAGGGGATCCCGCCCGCACGCATCGACGCGGCGATGACCGATTTTGGTTTTGCGATGGGACCGTTTGCGATGGTCGACCTCTCCGGTATCGACATCGCGCAGCAGATCGCCCGCGTACGCCCGGATGTCGTGACCGCGCGCACGAAGGTCCTCGATCGCTTGGTCGAGATGAAGCGCCTGGGTCAGAAGACGATGGCCGGCTACTACGTCTACGATCGCGCCGTCGGCAAGGGACGCCAACCCATACACGATCCCGAGATCGACGCGCTCTTCGCGCGCGAGGCCGCGGCGGCCGGCATCGCGCCGCGCGACGCGAGCGACGACGAGATCCGCGAACGCCTGCTGCGCGCCCTAGCCGATCGCGGCTC
>Ga0208357_1001166_pt1 | contig 19588 bp, 16 predicted proteins | sample NGESurdeep092012_6_FD_184487 | JGI IMG/M metagenome (GOLD analysis project Ga0208357, IMG submission 184487) | Arctic peat soil microbial communities from Barrow, Alaska - NGEE Surface sample F52-2 deep-092012 (SPAdes) | ecosystem: Environmental > Terrestrial > Soil > Wetlands > Peat ... | reverse complement strand
GGTGCTGGCGATGGCGCGGCCCGGTTCCATCGTGATCTGCAATGGCTACAAGGATCGCGAGTACATCCGCCTCGCGCTGATCGGCAGGAAGCTCGGCTTGCGCGTGCACATCGTGATCGAGAAATTGTCCGAGTTGGCGCATGTGTTCAGCGAGGCGAAGGCGCTGGGGGTGGAGCCGTTGCTGGGCGTGCGCGTGCGGCTGGCCTCGATCGGTGCCGGCAAGTGGCAGAACACTGGCGGCGACAAGGGCAAGTTCGGCCTGTCGCCGAACCAGGTGCTCAGCTTGATCGAGCGGCTCGAGACGGCCGGCCTCAAGCACACGCTGAAGCTCCAGCATTTCCACATGGGCTCGCAGATTTCCAACGTACGCGACATCGCCAACGGCATGCGCGAGGCCACGCGCTACTTCATCGAATTGTGCCGGATGGGCGTGCCGCTGGAAATCGTCGACGTGGGCGGCGGCCTGGGCGTGGACTACGAAGGTACCCGCTCGCGCAGCCACAACTCGATCAACTATTCGCTCGAACAATACGCGGCGACCATCGTGCAGTCGCTGGCCGAGGCGGTGGTGGCCGAAGGCTTGGCCGCGCCGCATATCCTCACCGAAGCCGGTCGGGCGATGACGGCACATCACGCGGTGTTGGTGGTCAACGTGACCGAGGTCGAGCCGGTGCCCGCCGGCAGCATGCCACCGCCGCTCCTGGATGAGCCGAGCGTGCTGCGCCACCTGCGCGAAGTGCACGCGGCACTGGACGAGCGCCCGCCGCTGGAGCTGCTCCACGAAGCCCAGCATCATCTGTCCGAAGGCCAGTCGCTGTATGCGCTGGGCCAGTTGTCCCTGGCTGATCGCGCGCGGCTGGACGAGATGTTCTACGCCATCGCCAATGCCGTGCGCACGCGCCTGCTGCCGGCCGAGCGCGCGCACCGCCAGGCGCTGGACGAGCTGGACGAGAAGCTGGTCGACAAGTATTTCGCCAATTTCTCGGTGTTCGAATCGATCCCCGATGTCTGGGCGATCGACCAGATCTTCCCGATCGCACCGATCGCCCGGCTCGGCGAGGAGCCGACCCGACGCGGCGTGATCGTCGACCTCACCTGCGATTCGGACGGGCGCATCGACCATTACGTGGAGGCCAACGGCGTGGACGTCAGCCTGCCGCTGCACGCGCTCAGGGATGGCGAAAGCTATCGGCTCGGTATCTTCATGGTCGGCGCCTATCAGGAAACCCTGGGCGACATCCACAACCTGTTCGGCGACACCGATGCGGTCAACGTGCGCGTCGCCGGCGACAGTTACGTGTTCGACCACAAGCGCCGCGGCGACACCACCGACCTGATGCTCGACTATGTCGGCTACGACCTGGAGGCGCTGCGCCAGAGCTACCGCGAGCGCATCGCCAGCGCCGGCGTGACCGGTGCCGAAGCCGCGCAGTTGTACGACGCGCTCAACGGCGGGCTGACCGCCTACACCTACCTCGCCGAAGATACGCACTGAAACCCGCGTAGGAGCCCGCTCGCGGGCGATGCTTTTGCTCTGATGTTCTTTATGAAGATTCTAGAACAACAGCATCGCCCGCCAGCGGGCTCCTACACACGGGAATCACCGCCTTACGCACACAGGAGCAGCACATGACAAGTCTCAACGGCAAGGTGGCCCTGATCACCGGCGCGGCCAGCGGCCTGGGCAAGGCGATTGCCGAGCTGTACGCGCAACATGGCGCCAGCGTGGCGATCGCCGATATCAACCAGGCGGCTGCGGACCAGGTTGCCAGCGGGATCAACGCCGCCGGCGGCAAGGCGATCGGCGTGGCGATGGACGTCACCAGCGAGGACGCGGTCAACGCCGGTACCGACAAGGTCGTCGAGGCCTTCGGCGCGCTCGACATCCTGATCTCCAACGCCGGCGTGCAGATCATCAACCCGATCGATCAGTTGGCCTTCGCCGACTGGAAAAAGATGCTGGCGATCCACCTCGACGGTGGCTTCCTCACGACCAAGGCCGCGCTGAAGCACATGTACAAAGACGACCGCGGCGGCATCGTGATCTACATGGGCTCGGTGCACTCGCACGAGGCCTCGAAACTGAAGGCGCCCTACGTCACCGCCAAGCACGGCCTGCTCGGCCTGGCCCGCACGCTGGCCAAAGAGGGCGCGCCGCACCACGTGCGCTCGCACGTGATCTGCCCCGGCTTCGTGCGCACGCCGCTGGTCGAGCGGCAGATTCCCGAGCAAGCGAAGGAACTCGACATCAGCGAGGACGAGGTGATCCGCAATGTGATGCTGAAGGACACCGTCGATGCGACGTTCACCACGCTCGAGGACATCGCACAGACTGCGCTGTACCTAGCCACCTTCCCGTCCGCCGCGCTGACCGGTCAGTCGATCGTGGTCAGCCACGGCTGGTTTATGCAGTAGACCGGGGACCAGGGACCAGGGACCGGGGACCAAGAGCTTGCGCGCCGCTGCTTTTCTGGTCCCCGGTCCCCGGTCCCGTTTCAATCCCGGTACACCTGCAGCCCGGCGGCCGACTGGCTGACCGGCATCACCTCGATGCGGCCGATGTTGAGGTGCGGCGGCAGGTTGGCGATCCACCAGATGGTGTCGGCAATGTCGCTGCCGGTGATCGGGTGGGCGCCCGCATAGAGCTTGTTCGAGGCGGCCTGGTCACCGCCGGTGCGCACCAGGGTGAACTCGGTCTCGGCCATGCCTGGCTCGATCGAGGTCACCCGCACACCAGTGCCGTGCAGGTCGCTGCGCAGGTTCTGCGAGAACTGAGTGACGAAGGCCTTGGTGGCGCCGTATACGTTGCCGCCGCGATAGGCGTAGCTGCCGGCAATCGAGCTGATGTTGACGATTGCGCCGCGGCGCTCGATCAGCTGCGGCAGCAGCAGGTGGGTCAGCGACACCAGCGCGGTAACGTTGGTGTCGATCATCTGCTTCCACTGCGTCAGGTCGGCCTGCTGCGCCGGCGCGGTTCCGAGTGCCAGGCCGGCGTTGTTCACCAGCAGGTCGATATCGGCGAAGTCCGCCGGCAGGGACGCGTGAGCCGCGCGCATGGCCGCCTCGTCGCGCATGTCGAACGCGCTGGCATGCACGTTGGCGGCGCCATGCTTTTCAACCAGTTGCTGCAGTCGATCCGCACGGCGGCCGCTGGCGATCACGCGCCAGCCGCCAGCGACCAGCCGCTCCACGGTAGCGGCGCCGAATCCGGCGGTGGCTCCGGTGATCCAGGCGGTCTTGCCAGCCATGCCGTTACTTCCCTTCCTTCAGGGCAATCGCCGGGATACCGACGCTGGCCAGTTTTTGCTTGGTGGTTTCCAGTTCGGTCGCCGAACGGAACGGGCCGAGCCGGACGCGGTGGTAGGTCTGGCCACCAACGTCCACGGTCTGCACGTTGGCGACGAAACCCTGCAGCGCCAGCTTGGCTTTCTGCGCTTCGGCGGCGGACGCGCTGGGGAACGCGCCAACCTGCAGCAGATAGCCGCCACCGTCGGTCGACGGGGCTACCGATTCGGCCGGGGCGGCGGTAACAGTGCGGACGGCCACGCCGGGCTCATTGGCTGGCGCGGACGGCGTCTGGCTCTGCCGCGTCTGCTCGGCCTTGGCCTGCGCGCTGATTTCGGCGTCCGGAATGCGAACCTCCTTCTCCGACAGCACCGAGTAGAAGTCGTATTGCGGCTTCTTCGGCGTGCTGTCGGTGGCGGCCGGTTCCAGCACGCCTGGGTCGCTGCCGCGCTGGGCGGTGGCCTGCGGGTTGGCTTGCGGCCCGGCCGGTTTGCGCAGGCTGGTGAACAGGCTGCCGCGCATCACCAGCGCCATCAGGATCGCGCCGATCAGCACGCCGATCACCGCATAACCCCAGCCCGGGAACCCGTTGCCGCCGTTGCGAACGGCCTGCCGACCCTTGCCCTTGCGTGCTGCCATTACATCTTCTCCGGGGCGCTCAGGCCCAACAATGTCAGACCATTCTTCAACACTTGCCGCGTCGCCACCACTAGCGCCAATCGCGCGTTGCGCAGCGCGGCGTCCTCGACCAGGAATTGGTGCGAGTTGTAGTAGGTGTGGAACGCGTTGGCCAGCTCACGCAGCCAGTTGGCGATCAGGTGCGGCTCCAGGTTGCTGGCGGCGGTCTCGACCTGCTCGGGATATTTGGACAACTCGGCGAGCAGAATCTGCTCGTGTTCGTTGTCCAGGCGCTGCAACTGGACGAGTCCATCGGCGAGGTCGAACGCAAAGCCCTTCTCCGGGACCTGGCGCAGCACGCTGCACACGCGGGCGTGCGCGTACTGGATGTAGTAGACCGGGTTGTCGTTCGACTGGGAACGGGCCAGGTCGACATCGAACACCAGTTGCGAGTCGCTCTTGCGCGCGATCAGGAAGTAACGCGTGGCGTCGCGGCCGACTTCGTCGATCAGCTCGCGCAGCGTCACATAGCTGCCGGCGCGCTTGGAGATCTTCACCTCCTCGCCGCCGCGCATCACCGTCACCATCTGGTACAGCATGTAGTCGGGCCAACCCTTGGGGATGCCGCAGTCCAGCGCCTGCAGGCCGGCTTTCACGCGGGCCAGCGAACCGTGGTGGTCCGAGCCCAGCACGGTCACGGCGTGACCATAGCCGCGCTGCCACTTGCTCAGGTGATAGGCGACGTCGGGCACGAAGTAGGTGTAGGTGCCGTCGGACTTGCGCATCACGCGGTCCTTGTCGTCACCGAAATCGGTGCTGCGCAACCACAGCGCTCCGCCTTCCTCGTAGGTGTGGCCGTGGGCGACCAGCTCGCGCACGGTCTCCTCGACCTTGCCATCGGTGTAGAGCGAGGACTCGAGGAAATAAGTGTCGAAGGTGACGCCGAATGCCTGCAGGTCCAGGTCCTGCTCATGGCGCAGACTGGCCACGGCGAAGTGGCGGATCGCATCGATATCGTCGACATCGCCGGTGGCGACCACGGTTTCGCCGTCGGCGACCACCGAGGCGCGGTCGAGGTAGGCGCGCGCCACGTCGGCAATGTAGTCGCCACGGTAGCCGTTCTCCGGCCAGTTGCTGTCGTCCGGCGTGATGCCGCGTGCACGCGCCTGTACCGAGATCGCCAAATTGGCGATCTGCACGCCGGCGTCGTTGTAATAGAACTCGCGCTTGACGTTCCAGCCGGTTGCGGCGAACAGACGACTCAGGCAATCGCCAATCACGGCGTTGCGACCGTGACCGACATGCAGCGGACCGGTCGGGTTGGCCGAGACGAACTCCACGCCGACGGTCTTGCCGGCGCCGCTGGTGTTGCGGCCGTAGGCTTCACCCTGTTCCAGGATGCGGCGTACTTCGGCGTGATAGGCGTCGGCGGCAAGAAAGAAATTGATGAAGCCGGGGCCGGCGATCTCGACCTTCTCCACCAGCGAGTTGGCCGGCAACGCTGCCACCAGCTTTTCGGCCAGCTCGCGCGGTTTTGCCCGTGCCGACCTGGCCAGCAGCATCGCTACGTTGCAGGCGAAATCGCCATGGTCGCGGCTGCGCGCCCGCTCGATCACGAAGTCCGGCACGGCCAGGTCGGCGGGCAGGGTGGCGTCGCTTTGCAGGACGTGGACGGCCTGCAGCACCAGTTCGTGCAGCTGTACTTTCACGGGTGGGGTCGGTTTCGTGATGGAACCCGCAATCCTAACAGACCGGCCCGCACGCGCCGGTCCCCCGTCGACGCGGAGCGCGCCGGGCTGGAGGTTCGGCGCGTTCCGCGGATCTTGCTGCACCGCGGCGAGCCGCCCTGTGGATAACTCTGTGGGGAAAATTGCCGGCGATGGGCGGATCGGCACCGTCAATCCGGGGTTCAGGCCGCTCCGTTTTGACTTACATAGTTAATTCAACAACTTGTAGAGGTAAGTTAGTGTTAAACGCGTCATCATGGCCGTAAGTGCCGATAGCGGCGATTTGTGCATAAGTTCCGGTCACTTGGCGCTGGCTCCTGCGCGCGGAAAGAGGTCGGCGGCGTGCTGTGAGTGCACCCGGGAGTTGGTCTGCCCTCTCCAGCACGCGGATATCGCGGAGGTTGGTGCGGGTCTGCTGGCGCACGCCATCGCGTTGCCGGCCATCAAATCAGGCCACGCGCCGCCATCGAAACCGGTTCGCCGCTGCCGATCACCAGATGGTCGAGCACGCGAACGCCCACCAGTTGCAGGGCGTCGCGCAGTTCGTGGGTGATGGCGCGGTCGGCAGCGCTGGGCTCGGCCACGCCGGAGGGATGGTTGTGGGCAAAAATCACCGCGCATGCGTTGTGTTGCAGACACGCGCGCACCACCTCGCGCGGGTGCACGCTGGCGCCGTCCACCGTGCCGCGGAACAGCTCCTCGAACGCCAGCACGCGATGGCGGTTGTCCAGATACAGGCACCCAAAGACTTCGTACGGCAGGTGGCGCAGGCGCGCGCGCAGGAAGTCACCGCTGTCGCGCGGATTACCCAGGCTGGGTTTCTCCTGCAATTGCTCGGCCAGGCTGCGCCGGGCCAGCTCCAGCGCGGCGGCGATGCGAGCCCGCTTGGCCGGACCCAGCCCGCCGGCGCGGATCTGCTGCTCGGGCCGGGCCAGCAGCGCGCTCAGGCCGCCGGCGTTGGCTAGCAGTTCGCGGCCCAGCGCAATCGCGTCCTTGCCGCGGCTGCCACTGCCCAGCAATACCGCCAGCAGTTCGGCATCGGACAGCGCGGTGCTGCCGCGGGCCAGCAGTTTTTCGCGAGGACGCTCGCCCTCGGGCCAGTCACGGATGCTCATGCATTCGAGCTTGCCGCAGCAGGTCGATCGCGGGCAGCGGTGAGGCGGAATGAATCCGGTAAGCTAAGGCTCTGCCCGACTGTCAGGCCCGCCTTACATGAGTCTCGCCCAACGCCGCATCCTGCTGGGGGTGTCCGGCGGCATCGCCGCCTACAAGAGTTGCGAACTGGTTCGTCGCCTGCGCGAGCAGGACGCCGAAGTGCGCGTGGTGATGACCGAGGGCGCCACCCATTTCGTCGGCCCCACCACCTTCCAGGCGCTTTCCGGCCAGCCGGTGCACACCAGCTTGTGGGACCACTCGGCAGAGGCGGCGATGGGTCACATCGAGCTGGCGCGCTGGGCCGAGTGCATCCTGATTGCGCCGGCCTCGGCCGATCTGATTGCGCGCCTGGCGCATGGCCGCGCCGATGACCTGCTGACCACGCTGTGCCTGGCCAGCACGGCCCCGCTGGTGCTCGCTCCGGCGATGAACTGGCGCATGTGGGAGCATCCGGCAACGCAAGCCAATATGGCCAGTTTGCGGGCCCGCGGCGCGCAGGTGCTGGGTCCGGCCAGCGGGCCATTGGCCGAAGGCGAATCCGGGCCCGGACGCTTGCTGGAACCCGAAGCGATCGTTGCCGCGCTGGCTGCCGCGCCTACGGGTGGCGCGCTCGATGGCGTCTCGGTCGTGGTCAGTGCCGGACCGACCTATGAAGACATCGACCCGGTGCGCTTCATCGGCAACCGCAGTTCCGGCCGGATGGGCTTCGCGGTGGCCGAGGCCGCCGTGCGCGCAGGGGCCACGGTGACTCTGATCGCCGGGCCGGTGAGTCTGGCCACGCCGGGAGGGGTGGCGCAGCGCGTCGACGTGCGCAGCGCGGCGCAGATGCATGCGGCCGTGCTGGACGCCGCCCGGCAGGCGGATATCTACATCGGCGCCGCGGCGGTGGGCGACTATCGGCCGGCCGAGGTATCCGCGCTGAAACTGAAGAAGCACGCCGGTACCCCGCTGTCGCTGCAACTGCACGAGAACCCGGACATCCTGGCGAGCTTGTCGGCGCAACCCACGCACCCGTTCCTGGTCGGATTCGCGGCGGAAACGCATGATGTGGCCAGCTACGCGCAGGGCAAACTGCGCAACAAGGGGCTGGACATGATCGCGGCAAACCGGGTCGGCGATGGTCTCGGTTTCGAGGCCGACGACAACGCGCTGACCTTGTATTGGGCCGATGGTGAGCAGGCACTTCCGCGCGCGCCCAAGAGCGAGCTGGCGCGCCAGTTGATCGCACAGGTCGCCTCGCGCTACCGGGCCACGCGGCGATGAGCGATCAACACCAGCTTGGGATCCAGCTCAAGATCCTGGACGCGCGCCTTGGCGACAGCATCCCGCTGCCGCAGGCGGCCACCGTCGGCAGCGCCGGCATGGATCTGCGCGCGGCGCTGCAACGGCCGCTGACCCTGGCGCCGGGCGAGAGCGCCCTGGTGCCCAGCGGCATCGCGATCCACATCGGCGACCCGGGCTGGTGTGCCTTGATCGTGCCGCGCTCGGGCCTGGGCCACAAACACGGGCTGGTGATGGGCAACCTGGTCGGCGTGATCGATGCCGACTACCAGGGGCCGCTGATGATTTCGTGCTGGAATCGTGGCAGCCAGCCGTACACGATCGAGATTGGCGACCGCATCGCCCAGTTGCTGCTGATGCCGGTGGCACAGCCGCGGCTGGACATCGTCAGCGAGTTTGCGCCGAGCGAACGCGGCAGCGGTGGTTTCGGCTCCACTGGTATCCGATAGGATTGGGTATTCCATAGCAACAGGCTCTGGCCTGGGCGGATCGGGTCGATCCGACAAGTCAGCCGCGGGGACGAAACATGGCATCAGAAAAAGCGAAGCGGCAGCCGCCGCAGCTGCGGATCGACTGGTCGGCAACCTTGCCGCTGGCCGGCGCCACCCTGCTGCTGTTGCTGGGTCTGTTCTGCGCCTGGCAAACCTGGCTGATTGCCGACAAGGGCGACGCCGTCGAGCGGGTGCACGCCGCGCAGGCGCAGGCGGTCAAGGCGGTGTCGGATGAAGTGGCCCGGCAGCGCCGCGTGGTCGAGAAGGCCGTGGCGACGGTCGATCCGGCGACGGTAATGAACGATCCGGCACAGACGGCCGCCGCGCTGCGTCTGCGACTGCCCGAAGCGAAGCAGCTTGAGCTCTACAGTGGCGATCTCAAGGAAGTGCTGCGCGCGAACTATCGCGAGTTCGGGTACGCCAAGGCGGCCCAGCTGATGGCTGCGCAGACTGCTGAAGGCCTGCCGCCGGTGCAGAGTGTCTCCTACGGCAGCGGTGATCGCCGGCTGAGCTTGGTGATACCGCTGGGGCCACCGGAGCAGGCCCAGGCCTGGGTCTGGGTCGAACTCCCGTTTGCACCCGTCGAGCAGCGCTTCGACGCAATTTCGCCGGCGGGCGGGCGTCTGGACCTGCGTCAGGGCGACGATCCGGGCAGTGTGCAGCTGTTCTCCAATGGCAGTGCCTCGGCACAAACCGCGGACACGGGCGTGCCGGTACCCGGAACCGCGTTCAGCGTGGGCGCGGGCTTGCCTGACGCGTTCATCGTATTGCCGCATTCCTGGCTGTTGAGCGGTTTCCTGAGCCTGTTCGGCGTGGCCGCTGCCGGCTATCTATTGTGGCTGCGTCGGCATCGGCGCCGGCCGGGCCCGGCGCCGGAAGACGTCGATCAGCCGGAGGCAGAGGCAGAACCCGAGACCGCAGTTCCTGCGCCGCCGTCGGCACAGTCGCTTGCTGCGCCGGTGGCCCAGCCGGTCGCGGTACGGGCGCCCGCGCCGGCACCAATGGTGGCCAAGGTCGATCCGAGCATCTTCCGGGCGTACGACGTGCGTGGCGTGGTCGGCAAAACCCTGGACAAGGACGTCGCACGGATGCTGGGGCGCTCGATCGGCACCGTGATGGGCGAACAGGGCCTGCGCGAGATCGTGGTCGGTCGGGACGGCCGCACCTCCGGTCCCGAGCTGGCCGGTGCGCTTGCCGATGGCTTGCGCGAGGCCGGCGTGGACGTGATCGACTTGGGCGCGGTGCCCACCCCGGTGGTCTACTTCGCGGCCTACCGTTTCAACACCGGTTGCGGCGTGGCGGTGACCGGCAGCCACAATCCCCCGGATTACAATGGCTTCAAGATCGTGGTCGGCGGCCAGACGCTGGCCGAGGGCGCGATCCAGGACCTGTATCGGCGCATCGCCAGCGGCGCGTTGACCAGCGACGGCCAGGGCAGTCTGCGACAGGTCGACGTGGCGCCGGACTACATCGAGAAGATCGTCTCCGACGTGTTGGCCGAGCGCTCGCTGAAAGTCGTGGTCGACAGCGGCAACGGCATTGCCGGCGAGATCGCGCCGCAGGTACTCGAAGGCGTGGGTTGCGAAGTGATACCGCTGTACTGCGACGTCGACGGCAGTTTCCCGAACCACCACCCCGATCCATCCGATCCGGCCAATCTGCAGGACCTGATCCACGCGGTGCGGCAAACCAACGCGGATCTGGGCATCGCCTTCGATGGCGACGGCGACCGCCTCGGCGTGGTCTCCCGCTCCGGCGAGATCATCTATCCCGATCGTCTGCTGATGCTGTTCGCGCGTGATGTGTTGTCACGCCAGCCTGGCGGCACGATCATCTACGACGTGAAGTGCACCAGCCACCTGAAGGGGCAGGTCCTCGACGCCGGCGGCAGCCCGCTGATGTGGCGTACCGGGCATTCGCTGATCAAGGCGAAGATGCGCGAGACCTCCGCCGAGCTGGCCGGCGAGATGAGCGGCCACTTCTTCTTCAAGGAGCGCTGGTACGGCTTCGATGATGGCATCTATGCGGCGGCACGCCTGCTGGAGATACTCGCCGGCGACCTGCACGGGCGCAGCCCGGAGGAAATCTTCGCCACGTTGCCCAAGAGCGTCTCGACGCCCGAACTGAAGATCGAGCTGGCCGAGGGCGAGCATTACCAGTTCATGGACCAGCTGCGTGAGCGCGCCACGTTCGAGAACGGCTCGGTGATCACCATCGACGGCCTGCGAGTGGATTGGCCGGACGGTTGGGGTCTGGTACGCGCCTCCAACACCACGCCGGTACTGGTGTTGCGCTTCGAGGCTGACAACGAGGCCGCACTCAAGCGAATCCAGCAGATCTTCCGCAAGCAGTTGCTGGCGGTGAATCCCGCGCTGAAACTGCCCTTCTAAAAGCTGTGGATCGCGACGAAGTCGCGATCCACTCCCAATAACTTCTCCCCCCGGGAGACACATCGGCAGGACAGCCGATGTGCACGGCGAATGCCGCCCACAGGGTGAGGCACATGGATGTGCCGAATGAAGATGTCCTCAGGACAGATGAGGGTGTCCGAGCCGCCGCGTATCGCGCTCGCGAATCGCGCTCGCGCGAACGTCAGGCTCACCAGCGCCGAGCCCTACCCGATAGCCAGGTTCGGCGGCAACCCCATCGACCGTACCGGGAAAGCACACGAATTCGCCCCGCAGAAGAAGCTACTGCGACGCCTTGTCCCGCTCCGCCTTCAGTTCGCGATAGCGGGCCAGTTGCCTGGCCTGTTCCTGCACGGCTTGTGCCCGCACGGATCGCTGGTGCTGTTGGGTGGTGCGCAGCCCGGTGACGATGTTGCGCTGGGTGGCGATGCTGTCGGTGAGGAATTTCGGTACCGGCTTGCCGGCGTTCTCGATCTCCGCCGCGCGGCCGAGCAGGTCGGTCAGCGACTTTTCCTGGCTGCGCAGATTGATCTGGGTGGTGCGGATCTGCTGGTCGATGGTGTCCAGCGTCTGCTGCAGGGAGATCCGGTACGACTCCTCATCCGGGTAGGCGTTCAACATCTGCGTTTCGGTGTTGGCCAACTCCTGCGCGGCATGCTGTTTGGCGGCGTTTGCCTCGGCTACCTTGGCAGCGGCGGCGCGCTCCTCGGCATTCAGCTGGCGCGGTACGTGGCGCACCACCATGCCGCGGTCGTTGACCAGGTCGTAACCGTACTTCAAGGCCTCACCGGTCAAGCTGTCGCTGTAATGCATCAGACCCTGACCGTCATACCATTTGTAGCGGACATTGCCGGTGCTCTGGGCAAAGGCAGCCACGCTCGCGCCGAGCGCGAGGGCAGCCAGCAGGATGAGCAGTGATTTGCGCATGGATTCTCCCGTGTCGCCCGAAGTATAGCCGCGTCCAACACGCGGACTCGCGGCAAGTGGCGCCGATGTGACCGGGTTGGCTTGAGTCTATCCGGTCGTGCAAACTCAGCGCTGAACCCCGTAGCGCTTGCGGTAGTCGAGCAGGCGGGCGTGCTCGTCGGCCAGCTGTGGTTGTTTGCCGGCGTAGTCGAGTACGTCGTCCAGGCAGGTGATGGCGATGACCGGGATACCGTGCTCGTCGGTCAATTCCTGCGCCGCGGAGCGTTCGCCCTGGCCGCGCTCCTGCCGGTCCAGCGCAATCAGCACGCCCGCCGGTTCGGCGCCGTGGGCGCGGATCAGCGCCAGCGATTCGCGCACGGCGGTGCCAGCGGTCATCACGTCGTCGACAATCAGCACCCGTCCGGCAAGTGGTGCACCGACCAGCACGCCGCCCTCGCCGTGATCCTTGGCTTCCTTGCGGTTGTACGCCCAGGGGAGGTCGCGCTGGTGCTGGTCCGCCAGCGCGATGGCGGTGGCCGCCGCCAGCGCGATGCCCTTGTAGGCCGGTCCGAACAACATGTCGACCTCAACCGCGGCATCTACCATCGCGGCGGCATAGGCGCGACCGAGCTGGGCCAGCGCGGCGCCGGAATCGATGCGCCCCATGTTGAAGAAATACGGACTCTGCCGGCCGGATTTCAGGGTGAACTCGCCGAAACGCAGCACGTCGCGGCGCAAGGTCAGTTCGATGAAGTCGCGTTGATAATCGCGCACGGAGGGGTTCTCGCAGGCAAGCTGAGGATCGGGCCAGGAAGGCGCGACGGGCGCCATGGTACATGCACTGTTGCCGTCGCCCGGGGTTGTTATGATCGCCCGATCAGTCGATCAGGAAAACCCATGCGCATCATCACTCTCAACGCCAACGGCATTCGGTCCGCCGCCAGCAAGGGCGTATTCGACTGGATGCGTGGGCAGCAGGCCGACGTGGTCTGCCTGCAGGAAACCAAGGCACAGGAACACCAGCTTGTCGATGCGATGTTCCGCCCCGATGGCCACCACTGCTTCTATCGTGATGCCAGCAGCAAGAAGGGCTACAGCGGCGTGGCCATCTATGCGCGGCGCGAGCCGGATCAGGTGCTGACCGAGCTGGGCTGGGACGAGTTCGACAACGAGGGCCGCTACATCGAGGCGCGCTTCGGCAACCTCTCGGTGTTATCCCTGTATTTTCCGTCGGGCTCCTCCGGCGACGAGCGCCAGCAGTTCAAGTTCAGGGCGATGGAGTGGATAACGCCCATCTTCGACCAGTGGCTGGCCAGCGGTCGCGACTATGTGATCTGCGGCGACTGGAACATCGTGCACACGAAGAACGACATCAAGAACTGGTCATCCAACCAGAAGAACTCCGGTTGCCTGCCGCAGGAACGCGCATGGCTGGACCTGCTGTTCCATCAGCGCGGTTGGGTCGACAGCTTCCGTGCGATCAAGCCGGACGCGGTCGAATACACCTGGTGGTCCAACCGCGGCCAGGCACGCGCGAACAACGTGGGCTGGCGCATCGATTACCAGGTGGTCACGCCGTCGCTGCGTGAACGCGTGAAGGCCTGTTCGATCTACCGCGACGAGCGCTTCTCCGACCATGCCCCGTATACCGTCGACTATGTCGACTGAACCGCGGGTGCGCCGAGCGGCCAAGCCATCGGTGTGGCACGCGTTCACGCAGCCGGCGGCGTGGACGATGTGCTTCCTGGGCTTTTCTTCCGGGTTGCCGTTTCTGCTGGTGGCCGGGACGCTGGCGTACTGGCTGAAGGAGAACGGCATCAAGCTGGCCGACATCACCATGATCGCCAGCGCAGGGATGACTTACGCGTTCAAGTTCGTCTGGGCACCCTTGCTCGATCATGGGCGGATTCCCGGCTTTGCGCGGCTTGGCCAGCGTCGCGGCTGGCTGTTGTTCGCCCAATTGGGCGTGATCGTCGGGTTGCTGGCGATGGCTTTGCTGACCCCGGTCAAGCTGGTGCCGTTCGTCGTCGCCACGCTGGTGGTGGCGTTCTTCGGCGCCACCCAGGACATCGCGGTGGATGCCTATCGCATCGAGATCGCGCCGATCGAGGATCAGGGCGCGCTGGTGGCCACCTATTCGTTGGGCTACCGGATCGGACTGCTGGTGGCTGGCGCGATCGCCCTGATCCTGGCCGACCACGTGGCATGGCGCGTGGTTTACGGGGTGATGGCGCTGACCATGCTGGTTCCGGTCGCCACCACGTTGTTGGCGCGCGAACCGGAGGTGCTTCGGGTGCGGCCTGCGCACTGGCGCGAGGCGATGCGCGAGAGTGTCATCGACCCGTTTGCCGATTTCTTCCGCCGCTACGGCTGGGCCCTGGCCGGCGTGACCGTGCTGTTTCTGCTGCTGTTCAAGATGCCCGAACAGGCCACGATCGGCGGCATCATGAGCCCGTTCTACCGCGACATGGGCTATTCCCAGACCCAGATCGGAACGATCACCAAGATCTACGGCATCTGGATCGGCATCGTCGGCGTCTTCATCGGTGGTGCGGCGGTGGCGCGCTGGGGCGCGTGGCGGCCGCTCGGCGTCACCATCGTGCTGTGTGGCTGCAGCAATTTGTTGTACCTGTTGTTGATCAACCACCCGGGCAACCTCGTCATGCTGACCCTGGTGATCTCGGGTGAAAATCTCACCTTGGGCATGCTCGGGCCGCCGACCGTGGCGTTCCTGTCCTCGCTGGTCAACCAACAGCACACGGCGACCCAGTACGCGCTGCTGAGTTCGCTGGTCAACCTCCCGGGCAAACTGCTCGGCTTCTTTGCTGGCGGCATTGCCATGACGGCAGGGTATGGCGGTTATTTCGTGCTCACGGTGCTGGCCGTGATTCCCGCGATGCTGTTGTTCGCGGGCTTGTGGCCGCGCTTCCGACGCTTTGAGCGCGAGCGGATCGCCGCGGCGTCGGCCGAAGTCTGACCTGCTCTGTCCGCTTGTCGCCGTGCGGGCCCGGCGGTGATCAAACGCGAATTGCCAAGTCGGCCACAACATCCGAATGACAGGACGTGGATTCAGGATGGATGTGCAACTATCGGCAGAGTTGGGCATGTGCAACCCGGAGTGACGCTTGTGCCGGACATGATGGTTTATCACGTTGATGGCCTGCTGGCCGAGCGCATTGCGGCGCTCGCCAAGCTGCGCCAGTGTTCGGTCAATGACGTGCTGCTGGAAGCGCTGCGCAGCGGCCTGGGCATGTCGGTGGCGCAGCAGTACAGCGAAAGCCTGCGCAACCCCAACACACTTGCGGAACTGGATGGTCATTGGGAGGCGGCCGAACGTGGCGTGTTCCAGGAGGCGTTGCGGGCGCTGGCCAAGACCCAGCCGACGCAGCTGGCGCCGGAAAACATCCGTTACGACAGATCTGATTCGGGCAGACCTGATTCGGGCAGACCTGATTCGGGCAAGCCTGATTCTGGCGCGCCTGATTCGGGCGCGGAGTAGATCGCCCCCAGCACGCGCGGCCCACGTGCTCCCGTCACCGCTGGCAGATTGCCGGGCAGTTTGAGCAGACGCTGGCGCGCCAGCCACGCGAAAGCCGTCGCTTCGAGAAAGTCCGGATCAATGCCCCGTTCGGCGGTACTGCCCAGCCTGCACGGCGCCAACAGTTCTCCCAGACGCTGCATCAGCTTCCGGTTGTGCACGCCGCCACCGCAGACGAGGACCTCATCGGCGGGCGCGGCCTGCTGCGCCACGGCAGACGCGACGCTGCGCGCCGTGAGTTCGAGCAGCGTCGCCTGCACGTCGGCAGGTTCCAGAGTGGCCAACGGTGCATGTGCGGCCAGCCAGTCAAGATGGAAATACTCGCGTCCCGTGCTCTTGGGTGGCGGCAGGGCGAAATACGGATCGGCGAGCAGGACCTCAAGCAGGTCGGGAAGGATCTGCCCCTCGCTGGCAAACGCGCCATCGCGGTCGAAAGGTTCGCGCCGGTGACGCAGGCACCATGCATCGAGCAGGCCGTTGGCCGGTCCGGTATCGAATCCGCGCACGCCGCCATCGGCGGCCAGCACGGTGAGGTTGGCGATGCCGCCGAGGTTGAGTACCGCCCGCGTGCGGCCGGGCTCGCCCAGCAATATGGCATGGAGCGCGGGAAGCAGTGGTGCGCCCTGCCCGCCGGCGGCGACATCGGCACGGCGAAAGTCCGCCACCACGTCGATGCGGCAGCGCTCGGCGATCACGCTGGGGTCGCCCAGTTGCAGGGTAAACGGGTAGTTGCCGCCGGGTCGGTGGCGCAGGGTTTGCCCATGGGAGCCGATCGCGCGCACCGCGGTCGCGGCCGTGCCGCTGTGCGCAAGCAGTTGCATGGCCGCAGCGGCAAACTGGCGCCCGATCTCGACGTCGAGGCGGCCCCAGGCATCCAGGTCGAGTGCCGCCTCAGCTTGCGCCACAGCCAGCACGCGTTCGCGCAAGGCTGGTGGCCAGGGGTGTGCGTGAGTGGCGAGAGTCTGCGGCTTGCCGTCGCGGAAACGGACCAGCGCCGCATCGATGCTGTCGGCGCTGGTCCCGGAGATCAGTCCGATGTAGAGGGCCGAGTCGTCGTCGATCACGCCGAATGGGAGCTCAGTTGTCGTGATTGGCGGGGCCGTTTGCGCGGGCCAGCTTGATGCGCTGGTCGAGCTCGTTCAGGCGTGCCAGTTGCGGCTTCACCACCTGCGACTCGAACCGGGCCAACTGCGCGGCAGGCAGCGGTTCGGGCTTGGGCAGGGTCACTGTCTGCGGGTTCCGCTGCACGCCATTTACGCGGAATTCGTAATGCAGATGCGGTCCGGTCGCCAGGCCGGTCATGCCGACGTAGCCGATCACTTCGCCCTGGCGGACGTGCTCGCCCACGTGCTGGCCCTTGACGAAGCGTGACATGTGACCGTACGCGGTGCTGATCGTCTTGTTGTGCTGGATCACCACGAAGTTGCCGTAGCCGTTTTCCCAGGCGTGGTACTTGATCACGCCATCGCCGGCGGCATGGATCGGTGTACCGGAGGGGGCGGCGTAATCCACGCCTTTGTGCGCACGCATGCGGCCGAGGATGGGGTGCATCCGTGCCGTGGAGAACTTGGAGGAGATCCGGGTGAAGTCGACCGGGATGCGCAGGAACGATTTCTGGATCGGGCGGCCGTCCTCGCTGTACCAGCCGTAGCTGTTGTCGGCCTTCTTGAATCGATAGGCGGTGTAGCGCTTGCCCTGGTTGGTGAATTCGGCCGCGACGATGTCGCCCTGGCCGTAACGCATGCCGTCGCGATAAAGATCGTCGTAGATCACGGTGAAGCGATCGCCAATGCGAATGTCCTGCACGAAATCGATGTCGTACTTGAACAGGTCGGCCAGCTTGCCGATCATGGCCGCATTCAGCCCGGCCTGGTCACCGGCGGCGTACAGGCTGCTGCGAATGACGCCATGGGCGACCTGCTCACGCACGTCCATCGCACGCTTCGTGATGGCAAGCGTGGGCTGTGCGCCGTCAAGCCGGATGACGGCGCTACTGCTGTGGTCGGGATCGAAACGGAAGCCCTTCAGGCTACCGTCGCTGTCGAGCAGGAAATCAAACTCCTGCCCCGGTCGAATATTCTGCAATGCGGTTTTGTGATCGCCTGCGGCTTCCAGCACCTTGTGCACGTCGCTCAGACCCAGCCCGCGTCCATTGAATATCTCGGACAGGGTTTGTCCCGGTTGCACCCGCACCACCTGCCAGTCATCCACGGTGGGTGCATGCGCGCTGACCGTGTCGACCTTCGGTAGCGCCAGTGGCAACAGAGTGTGTGCCTCAGGCACCGCAGCCGGGCGCATCGCGTTCGCCCAGGACGGCATGATGAAGCCGGACAAGAGCGTGATCAGCAGTGCCGTGCCGGCAAGCACCCAGCGTTCGCGGTGCCACTGGATCGGCTCGACGTCGGCGCTGCGATTGAATGACCAGTGCGCACAACGCTCATAAAAGCAGGAGTGGCGACGCTGTGCCTTGCGGCATATGGCCTGTTTGCGCGCACGAAGCGCATCCATGTTTTCTTCGGCCATGCCGTCTTGCCCCGTACCGCTCAGTCACAAACTCGGCGTACCATAGCGGCGATGTGTAGAAGGCGTCAATGTCTTTCCCATCAATGGTTTGCGATCCATTCTGATTAACGCACAATTAACTTTTGCCGCACATACGGAGCTATTGCCGCTCCGTTTTGCGTCATCCGGCAAGTCATCCAGAGAGAAATCCATGAGCGAGCCCGAACAGGCCCTGTCCACGATTGCGCGTGGTGCGGACGAAATCATCAAGCGCGAAGAACTGGTCGAGCGCCTGAAAAGTGGGCGCCCGCTACGGATCAAGGCCGGTTTCGACCCGACTGCGCCGGACCTGCATATCGGTCACACGGTGCTGCTCAACAAGATGCGCCAGTTCCAGGACCTCGGTCACCAGGTGATTTTCCTGATCGGCGACTTCACCGGCATGATCGGCGACCCCACCGGCAAGAACGCCACCCGCAAGCCGTTGACGCGCGAGGACGTGCTGGTCAACGCCGATACCTATGCGGAGCAGGTCTACAAGGTGCTTGATCGGGAGAAAACCGAGCTGCGCTTCAACTCCGAATGGTTCGGTGCCATGTCGGCCGCCGACATGATCAGGCTCGCCGCGCAGCACACCGTGGCGCGCATGCTCGAACGCGACGACTTCACCAGGCGTTATGCCGCGCAACAACCGATCGCCATCCACGAATTCCTGTATCCGCTGGTGCAGGGTTACGACTCGGTGGCGTTGAAGGCTGACGTCGAGCTTGGCGGTACCGACCAGAAATTCAACTTGCTGATGGGCCGCGCACTGCAGGAACACCACGGCCAGCCGCCGCAGATCGTCCTGACCATGCCACTGCTGGAGGGCCTGGATGGCGTCAACAAGATGTCCAAGTCGCTGGGCAACTACATAGGTATCAACGAGCCGGCCATCGACATCGTCACCAAGACCATGAAGATCGGCGATGAGCTGATGTGGCGCTGGTTCGAACTGCTCAGCTTCGAGGTCTCGCTGGACGAACTCGCAGGCATGAAACGGGACATCGCCTCGGGTGAACTCAACCCGCGCGATGCCAAGCTGCGTCTGGCCCGTGAATTGGCGACGCGATTCCATGACGCCGCCGCCGCGGAGCTGGCCATTGCCGGTTGGCACGCCGTGGTGCGTGGTCAGGGTGATACCGCGCTGCTGCCCCGATCCGAGCTTGCGGTCCCGCTCGAAGGCCTGCGTCTGGCCGCGTTGCTTACGGCCGCCGGCTTGACCGCAAGCAACTCCGAGGCGAACCGCAAGTTGAAGGAGCGTGCCGTACGCATCGATGCCGAGGTGGTGGAAGATGCCCAGCGCGTGTTCACCGCGGGATTTGAAGGCGTGCTGCAGGTAGGCAAGCGTAACTTCGCCCGCGTCAGGCTGGTGCTGTCCTGACGCACCACCTCGGCGAAGATGACATTCGCTTTCGTGTCGGCAACTTCGTCGCCTATTCCGAATAATCGCGGAAAGGCCTTGCCAAAATATTCACAGCACCTACAATTCGCGGCCCGCAGTCCGGCGGACAGCGCAGCACGGCCCAGCGACACCTTCGAAAAGTTTCCCCGCGAAGGTGTTGACGGTCCGGTAAAGCGATGTAGAATGGGCGGCTCACCCGGGACGAAAGGTCTGCGGGGTGTCATCGGCAACGG
>Ga0208357_1001164_pt1 | contig 19592 bp, 25 predicted proteins | sample NGESurdeep092012_6_FD_184487 | JGI IMG/M metagenome (GOLD analysis project Ga0208357, IMG submission 184487) | Arctic peat soil microbial communities from Barrow, Alaska - NGEE Surface sample F52-2 deep-092012 (SPAdes) | ecosystem: Environmental > Terrestrial > Soil > Wetlands > Peat ... | reverse complement strand
GCTTCTGACCGGCTTCTCCAAAACCGCCGCCGCCCAGCTCGGCTTGGTCCTCAACGTCAGCGCGGTCTTCCTTGGGTTGCTGTTCGTGCTCAGCGCTTTGGCCTGCGCCCGGCGATTTTGGAACGTCCCCGAGAAACGGCTGACCGGCGTGATCGTCCCGCTTACCGGCGCGTGTAGCCTGTTGGCGATCCTGGTAGCGACCGTGTGGCTCGAAGATCCGGGCCTTCGCATGTACGCCCTGGGCGGCGCGGTCCTGGGTGTGCCCTTTGCCCTTTGGGGGGCTGCTGCCATCGGCAGGTGCGAGGTTGGGCCCCCCGAACATCCGGCGACGGCGTCGTAGTGGGCGCCTTTACTACTGCGGGGCGTTGTACTTGAACGACAATAAAGAAATCGTCTTGACCCCCGAAGGTTTGACGAAAATTCAAACCGAGGTCGACGAACTAAAAACGGTTCACCGTAAAGAGGTGAACGACCGAATCCGCCAGGCCAAAGAATATGGCGACCTAAGCGAAAACGCGGAGTACGAAGACGCCAAGCAAGAGCAGGCGTTTATCGAAGGGCGCATTCTCAAGCTCGAACAGATGATCCGCAACGCGCGCCTCATCGACGAGTCGGATTACGCTTCCGACGAAGTCCACTTGGGCTCGATCGTCAAGGTCAAAGATCTCAAGACCGGCGAGGGCTACGAGTTCTCGCTGGTCGGATCGGCCGAAGCCGATCCCGGCGGCCATCGCATCAGCAACGAGTCGCCCCTGGGCAGCGCGCTGATCGGCCATAAAAAAGGCGACTCGGTCGACGTTACGACCCCGCGCGGCGTCATGAAGTACAAGGTCGAATCGATCAAATCCAACGGCCTAACCTCCAAAAAAGCCGCCAAGAAAGCCTCGTAGCGCGCGAGCGTCACGTTTGAACGAAGATGTAGGGAAGACCGAAGCGGCACTGGTTGCAGCTCGGCGCGAACATTTGGCGGCGCTGCGTTCGCGCGGTCGCGATCCCTTCGCGCAGACCAAGTTCGCGGTCGACGCGACCTGCGCAGAGTTGGCGGTACGCTACGCATCGCTGGGCTCTCAAGAGAAAGCCCAAGAGCAGGTCTGGCATATAGCCGGGCGCGTGATGTCGGTTCGATCCAAGGGCAAGACGATCTTTGCCGATCTGCGCGACCGCAGCGGCAGTTTCCAGCTATACGTGCGCAAGGACGAGATCGGCGACGAACGTTTCGCCGACTGGGACGACATCGAGCGCGGCGACATCGTAGGGGTTGCCGGCTACGTGTTTCGCTCCAAGATGGGCGAGCTAACGCTACATTTGACGGACTTCACGGTGCTCTCTAAAGCGTTGACGCCGCTGCCCGACAAATGGCACGGCTTGCAAGACATCGAGAAGCGTTATCGTCAGCGTTACGTCGATCTGATCGTCAACCCCGAGGTGCGCGACACGTTCGTGGCTCGCAGCAAGATCGTTGCCGAGATGCGCCGCTTTATCGACTCCCACGGTTTTTACGAGGTCGAGACGCCGACGCTGCTGCACGTCGCCGGCGGTGCCGCGGCCCGTCCGTTCGTCAGCCACGTCAACGCGTTGGACCAAGAGATGCAGTTGCGCATCGCCACCGAGCTGAACCTCAAACGCTTGATCGTCGGCGGTTTAGAACGCGTCTACGAGATCGGGCGCATCTTTCGCAACGAGGGCATCGATACGACGCACAACCCGGAGTTCACGATGCTCGAACTCTACGCGGCCTATTGGGACGTCGGCGACATGCTGGAGTTTAACGAGGCGCTGATCGCGCATCTGGTGGGGAGTGCGACCGGCGGCGCCACGACGCTGGCGCGCGGAGAATCCGAGGAGATCTCGTTCGAGCGTCCGTTCGCGCGGATTTCGTATCTGGACGGCATCGCCAAACACGGCGGCTACGCACGCGAGCGCTTGCTCGATCCAGCCGGCGCCGCATCGATTCTGCGGGAGCTGGGCTTGCCGTCGTCGCCGACGCACGGGCACGCACTGGACAAGATCTTCGAAGCGGTGCTCGAGCCGCACCTAGTCGAGCCGACCTTCGTCACCGACTATCCGGCCATCATCTCGCCGCTGGCCAAGCGCAAGGCCGGCGATCCGGAATTGGTCGACCGCTACGAGTTGTTCTGCGCGAAGATGGAACTGAGCAACGCGTTCACCGAGCTCAACGACCCCGACGATCAGCGCGCGCGTTTTGAATCCCAGGTCGCCGACCGAGCCAGCGGCGACGATGAGGTTCCCCAGCCCGATTGGGACTACGTGCGCGCCCTAGAGTACGGCATGCCGCCCACCGCCGGCATCGGGATCGGCGTCGACCGCCTGGCCATGCTGCTGCTCAACAAGCAATCGGTCCGCGACGTGATCCTCTTCCCGCTCCAACGCCAGCACGGCTGAAACTTCTCGAAAGTAGCCTGGGTTAGACCCCTTGCCACCACGTTTTTGACAGGCAAGGGAGAGTCTCGTGGACCTAACCAAAGAATATCCGCGCAGCGTGCGCGACAAGGTGCTCGGCGTCGTCCAAATCGGCCGGGCGATCGATAAGGGCAAGGCCGTCGCCCACGGCACCGCCGGCGAATACAACTTCGACTGCCCGATGGATAATGCGGTTTTTGAGTTCTTGGGCATCCAGGGACCGGCGCTGCTCGAAGTGATTCGCGGCGCGAAGAACGACGGCGAGATCGAGGCCTATCTCCAGCCGTTCGTCGCCAAGAAGACCCCGGCCGAGATCGAAGCCTGGAATGCGTCCTGGCTGTCGCACGGCCCCAGCGATGAATCCAGAGGCTATTTCGAAAACCTGCGCAACGAGGTCGCGCCGGACCGCACCGACGTCACGACGTGGGTCGACCTGCTCGACCTCGACGAGAAGCGTCCCGTTCCCCAGCGCGTCGCCGCGTAAGCTGACGCCGCAATGAAAACGGGCACCGCACAAACGGTGCCCGTTTCGCGTTGATTGAAAGTAGCGATCGTGGAAGCGTCCGAATCGGCAAACGTCCGTCTGACCGTCGAATACGACGGCACGGCCTTTTGTGGTTTTCAGTTTCAGCCCGCCGCGCGCACCGTTGCGGGTGACCTCGAAGCCGCGCTTTCGCAACTCTTTGAAGAGCCGGTCAAGCTGTCCGCCGCGGGACGCACCGATGCGGGCGTGCACGCCTGCGGGCAAGTCGTCAACTTCACGACGGCGCGCACGCGCTTTCCGTTCGATCGTTTAGCGCTCGCGCTCAACAGCGCGTTGAGAAACGACGTCAGCGTTCGAGAGGTCGCGATCGTCGACGCCGGCTTCTCCGCTCGCTTTTCGGCGACGGAGCGCAGCTACGTCTATGCGATCTTCAATCGGCCGCAAGCCTCGGCGCTGCTCGCGCGCTATGCCGCGCACGTCTGGACGCCGATCGATTTGGATCGTTTCGCCGACGCTTCGCGCGCGTTGATCGGGAAGCACGACTTCCGTGCGTTCTGCGCGACCTTGCCCGACAACGGCATTACGGTGCGAACGATCCACGCGTTGACCGTCAGGCAGCGCGGTCACCTGATTCGCGTGCAGATCACCGGCGACGGGTTCTTGCACAAGATGGTGCGCACGATCGTGGGAACGCTAATCGAGTGCGGCACCGGACGCCGCGATCCCGAGTCGATGCGCGCCATCCTGGCCGCGCGCGATCGCCAGACCGCCGGTCCCACCGCCGTGCCCCACGGTCTCTATCTCGCCGGCGTCCTCTACCGCGACGGCTACGACTCCTACTGCGAACCGCCGATCTTTCAAACCTAACGCCGGCCCAGCGAGACGAGTTCTTCGAGTAGGCGGGAGAGCTGGCGGGTTTGCCCGAGGCTGAGCTTCGATGCGATCTTGGTGGCGGCGTAGGCCGCGGATTCGCCCGACTCGGCCACGATGACGGCGCCGGCCGGGGTCAGGCGCGCGTAGGAGACGCGACCGTCGCGTTCCTCGCGCTCGCGGGCGACCATGCCGATCTTTTCCAAGGGCAGCAAGGCGCGGGTCACTCCGGAAGCCGTTAGGTGCAGCTGGTCGGCTAGATCGACGGGCCGCAGCCGTCCGGTCGGGGATTCCGCCAGGGCTCGCATCAGGGTGAAGTCGCTGTAGCCGATCCCGTTGCCGAGCGACCGCTCGAGATCGCGGGCAACCTGGGCCTGGGTCCGGCCGAGTTGGAGGAGCATCTTGAGAGCATCGTCGTTCATCGGCCGAGTATACTTGACTACTCAAGCAGTTGTCAACGACTCTCGGCCCGCATTTTCGCTTGACGCCGTGCGAATTCGGGTGCTAGGATGCGTTGTCGCGTCCGATTCCGGCGCGACATTGCTTTCCATTTTCAAGGACCGAATAGATGCGAACCTATCAGCAGAAGACGGCGGACACCCAGCACGATTGGTACATCGTCGACGCGGCCGGGCAGCGTCTCGGCATCCTCGCGGTTCGCATCGCGCGCGCCCTGTCCGGCAAGCACAAGCCGACCTGGACCCCGCATATCGATAACGGCGATCACGTGGTCGTGATCAACGCCGAGAAGGTCGAACTGAGCGGCGACAAGTGGGACGGCAAGATCTATTATCGCCACAGCGGTTTCCCGGGCGGCCTACATACCGAGACGGCTCGCGAGGTACACGACAAGCATCCCGAGCGCCTGATCGAGCGCGCGGTTCGCGGCATGTTGGCGACCAATCGCACCCGCGGCGTGCAATTGACGCGTCTGAACGTCTATGCCGGCGACAAGCATCCGCACGAGGCGCAGAAGCCTGCGCCCCTATTTTAGGAGCATCTGTGAGCGACATCATCCAAGCCACCGGCCGTCGTAAACGCGCGATCGCGCGCGTGAAGCTCTCGCTGGGTCAAGGCGTAATCACCATCAATACCAAGCCGATGGAAGAATATTTTCCGCGCCCGCAACTCCAGCAGGTCGTGCGCCAGCCCTTCGAAGCCACGCAGTCCGGCTCGCGTTTCGACGTGACCGTGAAATGTGAAGGCGGCGGCGTCTCCGGCCAGGCCGGCGCGGTCCGTCACGGCATCGCGCGCGCGCTGCTCCAGGTGGACGAAGCGCTCAAGCCGATCCTGCGTAAGGAAGGTTTCCTCACGCGCGATCCTCGCGAAAAAGAATCCAAGAAGTACGGCCGCAAGAAGGCTCGCAAGCGCTTCCAGTTCAGCAAGCGCTAAACCGCAAACGGCGACCCTCGCGCGGCGTGTGGATCGACACGATCCTCATCGTCGCGGGAATCGTCTTGTCCGCATGGCGCCCCGATCCCGCATGGATCGAGCGCGCCTACGTCAACGGCGGCTATCCGCGTTGGCAGCACGCGATCTCCACCATCACCCTGCCGTTGCCGTTTTCGCTGGGCGATGTGGCCGGACTGGTCGGCATCGGCATCGCGACGTGGATCGTCTGGCACAACCTGAAAACGATGCGCGAGGGATGGCGCCTGGCGCCGATCGCACGCGCGCTCTACGGTCTGCTGGCGCTCGTCGCCGTCTACAGCGGTTGGTTTCTCTTGTCGTGGGGATGGAACTACGATCGCGCGCCGCTGGAGACGCGCACGATCTACGATCCGTCACGCGTAACCAACGCGGCGGGGGATCGTTTGAGCGAGTTAGCTCGCGCCCAGGTCAATCGCCTCGCGCCGCTGGCGCACGCTCGCGCAGCGCGAGCGCTCGATATCGACGCGCTGCGCGCGTCGTGGCTGCCGGTCGTGCGGCGTCTTGGCGATGCGTGGTCGCCCGTCGTCGGCGCGCCTAAGCCGTCGATCGCCGCGCCGTTCATGGACGCTACCGGAACCGCGGGCTACATCAACCCGCTCACGCTCAACTCCCATCTCGCGCCCGACCTGTTGTGGTTCGAGCGGCCGTTCGACCTCGCGCACGAGTGGACGCACGTAGCGGCATTCGCGCGCGAGGACGAAGCCAACTACGTCGCTTCGATCGCGACGACGCGCTCGCGCGATCCCGTCATCGAATACTCCGGTTGGCTGGAGATATTCCTGACGCTTCCGCTCAAATCGCACTACGCGCGCAACGCCTTCGCCCCGCAAGTGTGGGCCGATTTCGACGCGATTCGCAAGCGCAACGCGCGTCACCTCAATCTCTCGCTCTCGCGATTTACCTGGCGCACCTATGGTGCCTACCTCAAGACCAACCACGTCGCGAGCGGCATCGAAAACTACAACGAAGTCTCGCGCCTGCTGCTCGCGATCCCGCTCGACCGCCAAGGATTACCGATCGCCAAACCCACGACCTAAGCAAGACGTGGGTGTCGTGACACCGGGTGCTCATAAGTTGCTCGCACGGGCGACACGGTCGCGGCGTAGGCTACGCTCATGTTCGATGTAGCCGATTCTCTGCGCGCCGCGTTGGGCGACGCACGCTCGCAACTCCAAAATGCGTCGTCGCGGGTCGCGCTGGCCAACGCCGGAGGATCGGGCGAGACCGATGGGGCGATGGCCGATACGGCGAAGGCCGCGCTCTTTCAGGAAGCCTTGCTGGGCGTCGTGCACGCGCGCCTTGAGGAACTCAAGGCGGTGACCAAATGAGCTTCGATCTGCTCGAATCCGCGGCCGCCGGGATGACGGCGCAGCGCGCCGCGCTCGACGTCGCCGCGCGCAACATGGCCGCCGCGCAGGCTGCCGGGCCCAAAGGGTCCTACGTGCGCGAGGAACCGGTCTTTCGCGTCGTCGACGACCCCGACGGTCAAGCGCGCGTCGAGTTTGCCGGCACGCGCGCCGATCGTGCCGCCGACGGCGACGCGCTCGAAGAGATGCTTGCGGCGATGAACGCGTCCCGCGCATACGAGGCCGATGCGTCGATCTTCGACGTCGGCAAACGGCTGGCGCAGCAAACCATCGATATGGGGCGGCTCTCGTGAGGACACACCGATGCGCGTCGAGCCGTTGATTCCCGATGCCGCGCCGCTGCCCGTCGCGTCCGGTGCCGATGGAGGGGAGTTCGCGCGCGCGTTGGACGTTTTGGGCGAAACGCTGCGCGGGGCGCAGAACGCCGAAGACCGTTTTGCCGCCGGGTCGGGATCGCTTCAAGATGCGGTCTACCTACGCGCGCGCCGACGTGGCGCTGGCCGCGACGACGGCCGCCACCGGCCGACTCGTGCAGGCCGTGCAATCCCTCTTGAACATGCAGGTGTAACCGGTGAACGTCGGCGCGCTGCTGCTGCGTTGGAACGCACTGTCGCCGGCGTCCCGGCGTGGGATCGCGTTGGTGTTGAGCGCGTTGGCGGTTGCGTCGATCGTCGCCGGCGTGCTGGCGCAACGGCCGCGCGGGGCACTCTTTGCAACGCCCCTGCATCCCGAACAGCTCGGCGAGGTCGAAGAACGGTTGGCCGATTGGAACGTAGCCTTCGCGCCGACGCCGGACAACGTGATCGTCGACACGCACCGCCGCGGCGATCTGCTGCTGCGGCTCTCGTTGGCCGGCGTCCCGCACGCGCACGTCGCGACCAGCGATCAGACGCTGGCGAGCATCGGTGCGCTGACGCCGCAATCGGTCATCGACGCACAGGCGCGCGCCGGTTTGGCCGGAGATATCGAGGTCGCGTTGCGCGGCATCGACGGCGTCGACGACGCTCAGGTGATCGTCGCGCCCTCGCGTCCGGCCGATTTCACCGACGAGAGCGCGGCGCGGGCGAGCGCCAGCGTGCGCTTGCGATTGCGCGACGGCGCACGTCTTTCCGATGCCGCGGTCGAAGGGATCCGGCAGTTCGTCGCGGCCGGCGTTCCCGGATTGGACGCGGGGCGGATCACGATCGTCGACGATCGCGGGGTCGCTCTAGGTCGCGGGAGCGATGCGGGCGACGATGCCGATGGTCTGCAGAATTCGCTCCAGTCGGCGCTGGACCAGGCGTTGGGCGCGGGCGCGGCGATCGTTCGCGTGCGTGCCGAGCGCGACGTGCGCGAGATCGACAGTCGCGACGTGCGCGCCGAGCCGTTGGGCGCGCTGGCGTCGACGCGCAGTGACGAAACCTACAACGACGGTACGAAGCGCTACGACAAGCGCGAGCGCGAGGAGACGCGCGGCACGCAGACCCGCGAAGTCTCGACCGCGCAACAGCCCGGTCGCATCGCGCGGCTGAGCGTAGCGGTTTTCGTCGACGCGCGACGGGCGCTCGATTTGGCGGCGCTGCGCCAATTGGCGGCGGCAAGCGTGGGATTAGATTCGCGTCGCGGCGATACGCTCACGGTGGAGGCCGTGGACTTCGCGCACGCTCCGGTCGCGGCCAAGGATGGCTGGTGGCTGGCCTACGGCGCGATCGTACCGCTGCTGCCGATCTTGGCGCTGATCGCCGGCGCCTTGGGCGCGGTGCGTGCCTGCGCGCCGTACGTGAGCGGCGTCGTGCGCGCGATGATCGAGCGCGCCGGCATCGCTGGGACGACGACCGCGATCGAGGGATTCACGCCGACGCAAGTCGCCGGCGTCTTGCGCGACGAGCCGCCGCACGCGGCGGCGGCGGTCATCAGTGCGCTGCCGGCCGCGACGGCCGCGGCGGTGCTGGATCTCTATCCGCCGCACGAACGCGCCGCGATCGTGCGGCGCATGCAGCACGAGCGCGCGCCGGTCGTTCCGCACGCACGCGAGTTGGTCGATCGTGCCTGAAGGGTTCGTGTCGCTCGCGACGATGCTGCGCGCCCGGGCGCCGCAGGAGCCATGCGCGCCGTCTGAAATCGTGGCGCCGCAGGCGGATCGGCCGCACGACGACGTGCTTGCCGGTGAGGTTCGTTGGTTTCGCGCGCGCCTGGCCGAGGCGTTCGAGGCAGCTCTGTCGCGTCTGCTCGGCGACCTCGCTTGCGACGTGCTGGCGCGCGAGCTTGCGCTGGCTCCGGCGAACATCGCTGCGATTGCCGCCGCGGTTCTGGAACGCGCGGCCGACGAATCGCCGGTAGCCCTTCGCGTCCATCCCGACGACGCTCCGGCATTGATCGGCGTGGAACTGCCGGTGATGCGCGATGCGGCCCTGCGCCCGGGCGATCTCGTCGTCGATCTGCGCGACGGACAACTCGATGCGAGCTTGGGCGTACGACTCGACGGGATCCTGCGATGTTCGAGGTGATCGGTCGCGGGCGCGTGCGGGCGGTACGAGATGGCGTCGTGGAGGTGCGCCTGCCGCTGGCGCGCGTCGGCGCCGGCGTTGCGATCGATACGCCCGACCGCACGATCGGCGGCCGTGTCGAGGCGATCGCCGGCGAGGTCGCGATCGTCGCGCCGTTTGGAAGCATCGACGGCGTGCGCGCGGGCAGCGCCGTGCGCGGCGATCCGCGCGCGTTGCAATTCGACGCACAGCCGCCGCCGGCGGCGCAGCGCGCGGCGATCGACGCACTGCTATGGACCAGCGTGCGCGCGATCGATGGGCTGTTGACCGTTGGGCGCGGCGCGCGCATCGGCATCTTCGGACCGCCGGGCACCGGAAAATCTTCGCTGCTGCGCGCGATCGTAAGCAACGCGGCGGCCGATGCGGTCGTCGTGGCGGCCGTCGGCGAGCGCGGCCGGGAAGCGCGCGAGTGGCAGGAAGCGGGCAGCGCGCGTACGACGATCGTCTGCGCGACCGGCGATCGTCCCGCCGCGCGCCGAGTGCGCGCCGCGCACGAGGCCTTCGCACGCGCGGACGGTTTGCGCTCGCGCGGGCTGCACGTGCTGTTGCTTTTCGACAGTTTGGCACGCTATGCGGGCGCGTTGCGCGAGTTGGCGGTCGCGCAAGGTCAGCCGGTCGGGCGCGGCGGTTTTCCGGCCAGCGTCTTCGCGCGCTTGGCGCGCACCATCGAGATCGCCGGTGCGACGCGCGCCGGAAGCGTCACGCTGATCGCGACGGTTCTCGACGACGACGACGCGCGCGACCCGATCGGTGAGGCGGCGCGTTCTCTGCTCGACGGGCACGTCGTGCTCTCGCGGCATCTGGCCCAGAGCGGACACTTCCCGGCGATCGACGTTCTCGCGAGCGTCAGCCGAACGATGGCGCCGGTGACGTCTGCAGCCCATGGTGCCGACGCGAGCCTGGTCCGCGAGGCGTTGGCATGGCTGGAACGCACGCGCGATGCACGCTCGCTCGGCTTGAGCGTGGCCGACGCGAGGGGCGAACGAATCCTTGCCGCGCGCGAACGGATCCAAGCGTTTCTGCGCCAAGACGACCGGCCGGCGGCCGGCGTCGCTGCCGACCTGCACCTGCTCGCAGAACTGTTGAGGTAACCAACGATGGACGTTCTGGCCGACCTTCGCCGCGTCGAGCAGCGGATCGACCGCATTGCCGGCGTTCCAACCGATCCGTCGCAGACGTTTGCATCGGCCGTCGGCGGCGCGCTCGACGCAGCCTCGACGATGCCGCTGGCGCAGATCGCGCGGCTGATCCGCGCCGGAGCGGCGCGATGGCGGGTCGACCCCGCATTGGTCGCGGCGATCGTCGCCAACGAGTCGGCATTCGACATACGCGCGACCTCGCCGGCGGGCGCGCGCGGCCTGATGCAGTTGATGCCCGGGACCGCCGCGGCGCTGGGGGTAAGCGACGCCTACGATCCCGAACAGAACGTTTCCGGCGGAACGCGGTATCTTCGGGGATTGCTCGATCGTTTCAATGGTGACGTGCCCAAAGCCGTGGCGGCGTATAACGCCGGTCCGGGGGCCGTGCAGAAGTATGGCGGCATTCCTCCGTTTCCGGAAACACAACATTACGTACGCAGCGTCCTGGCCAGTTATTCCAAGTACCGCACGCGGCCGCCGTAGCGGCGGACTTCCGCGCGCCATCCTCTTGGCGTCGCTGGTGGCCGTCGCAACGGCGCAGATGCCGTCGCCTTCGCCGCCGCCCGACGTGCGGGCGATCCTGCAGGGGCGACGCGCGGTGTTGGTACGCAAACGCGTCGTGCAGCCGCGCACGCTGGAGCTCTCCGGCACGCGAATCGGCCTCAACCTCTACGGCACCTTTCATTCGTGGCACGACGGCGACGAGGATCGATACGATCAGGTTCTGGGCGTGCGGCTCGAGCGCATCGTTCGCATCGGCAATCGCGAGTATATCGTCAACTCGACGGGAAACGTTCGGCAGTTGACGGGGTGGCTCGCCCAACGGCAGGTCACCGAAGATTTCATCAACTCCGACGCGTTCGAAAATCAGCCGCAATACAGCACGGCGCTAGGCCGCGCGCAGCTGGACGGCCGCAATGTCGTGCAGCTCCGTGTAGCCCCTCCTGGCGGGGCGGTCGAAACCGTCTCGCTCGACGCGGCGACGCTGATGATCGATCGGATCTCGTTCGTCGATGGGGACGGGCTTGAGACCGACGACTTTCGCGACTATCGCGTGGTCGATCGCGCGTTGATCCCGTTCACTGAAATCGACTCCGACGGCGAGCACCGGTACGACAGCGCGCAGCGCGTCGTCGCGGTGCGCGTCAACAAGCCGATCTCGGCCAAGGTCTTCGCCACGCCCCAGAACTCGACGATTCGGACCAACTCGCCGGTCACCGTCCCGCTGGAATTCCACGACGGCCACTACTACGCCGCCGTCTCGATTCACGGGAAAACGTTGAGGTTTTTGATCGATACCGGCGCGCAGGGCGTCGTCATCGATTCGCGCGCGGCCTCGCAGCTGACGCTCGTGCCGCAGGGGCTTTTGGAAGTGCGCGGCGCGCGGCGCGTGAGCGCGGTCGGGGTTGCGGCCCTCGACAGCGTTTCCATCGGCGGCGCGGATCTGCCGCTGGGCGAGGTCTCGATCATCGATCTCAATCCGGCCACGCCCAACGATCCGGCGATCGACGGCGTCTTGGGCTATCCGTTCTTCGCATCGGCGGAAGTGCGCTTGGATTTCGGCGCGTTGACCATGACCTTCGGCAAGCCGGGTTCGTTGCCGACCCTGGGCGAGCGGCTGGACGTGGATACCGACCGCGAATCCGCCGAAGTTCCCGTCAAAATCGACGGCGTGCCGGCCACGTGTTTCGTCGACACGGGCAACTCCAACGAACTGCTGATCTTCAATCCGTTCGTCCAAACGCATCCGGGCCTGATCGCTTACGCCGGAACGAGCCCGGTAAGCAGTTACGGCGTCGGCGGATCGATGTCGGCGATCGCCGTAACCGTCAACGAACTCGACCTGGGTTCGTACCAGCTCTTCAACCGCAGCGCGGACGTGATGCAAGTCGATACCGGCGCGTTCGCCGATCGCATCGATGCGGGCAACATCGGCCTGGGCGTCCTGCGGAACTTCGTCGCGACCTTCGATCTCGCCAATCGAGCGATGTATCTCCAACCCAGCCCCGCGTTCGACGATGGCCGCACGCGTCCGACCGCCCCGCCCCAAGGGTCGCAGCGTTCGCCGGGATCTCCCCGATCATTTCAGGAAACATGGCGCTGACGATTTCGTAACATTCGGCCCGTACGCTGACCCTATGACGACATCCTCAGGTCCCGCGCTCGACGTTATCACCGCGCCGCTGGCGCAGATCGACCGGCGCTCGCTTTCCCAAGCGTGGTATTCGGCGCTGCGTCTGGCGCGCGAGGCCGAGCCCGCGCCGTCGACGCCCGCGAAGGTTGCGACGGTTGCCGCGCTGCCCGCCGCACGCGCGACGCGTTGTGGTTCGGGCTGCGCATCGAACGCATCGTTCTTGCAGACGACTCGCGCGGCCGGAGCACCGCCCGAGACGCGCGTGCGCGAGGCCGCGTACGAGCGGCGGCACCCGCCGATGGCGTTGGCTGGGAAGATCGAGCGGGCGCTGGTGCGTTCCCAGGCGCCGCTGCGGCGCGCGACCTTCACGCTGGACGACCGGCGCGGACGCGTCGAACTCTTGTTGAGCTCGCGGGGAGCGGCGCTGCATCTCATCGCGATCTGCGCGCCGAACGCGCGGGCGCGCGTGGAACGCGCCTTGGAACAAGCCCGGTTTTGCTTGGCGCGTCGCGGCATCGTTTTGGAAGCGCGCACGCGGGAGAGCGTTCGATGACCGTCGACGCGGCGATCTCTGCGGCTTTCGATCGGGTTTCGGCGCGGCAGCGCGACGCGATGCGGGCGTTCACGCCCGGCGCGACGCCGGAAAATGACGACGTCGCCGAAAAAACGGTGGCGGAATTCACGCTGGATCCGCTCAGCGTCGTTCCGCCCGAGGGCGACTATTTCGTCGTGAGCGGCCAGCGTGGGACGCGCTCGTACACACATGATGGTTCGATGGCGATTCGCGACGGGCGGCTGGTCGACGCATCCGGGCAGCCGGTGCTGGGATCTACGCACGACGGTGCGACGCTCGCTCCGATCTCGATCGATCCCATCGATCTCGCGCTGCATCGCTGTGAGGGTCTGCGCATCGACGCCGACGGTTCGCTCGCGTATCGGCGCACGACGATCGACCCACGCACCGGGGCGCGAATCGCCGAACGCGTGATCGCGGGCCGGCTGGCGCTGGCGCGGTTCCCGGCAGGTACGGCTCCGTTGCCCAAGGACGCACTGCACGTCGGGGCGCCGCACGACGTTCTGCCGCATGTCGGCGTGGCCGGCGACGGTGCGTTCGGCACCCTTCTGCCGATGCATCGCAGCGGCGCGTCGATCGACATCGATGCCAGTTTGACGAAATTGCGCGAGGCCTACATCGCGCTGGACGCCTTGCGCGCCGCACGCGCGGCCGACGGCTCGGTGGCCAAGACGACGATGGACTTGCTCAAGTGAAGTATTTGGGGTTCGAGCCGCACGGCACGAGCGATGCCGGGCGGTGCGTTCGGCGTGCGCGCTTTGAAGATCGCTCGAACCTGCCCGTAAGCGCGGCGTGCGTGGTCGCGAACGGCATGCGGGAGACGTTGTCGTCGCTGCTGCACGTCGCCGTCGCCGCAAGCGTCTTCGAACCGCAACTGCCCGACGCGGCGGGCTGGGCGGCGATCGGTCGCGGTGCGACCTGTCACCGCGTTCGCGGCCCGTTGGCCGATGCGGCCATCGTCTTGCGCCCGGCCGACGCGGCGGCGTTGATCGCGGCGGCGTTCGGGGAACGGATCGACGCGCGCCGCGCGTTCTCGCCGATCGAACGCGAGGTACTGGCGCGAATCGTCCGCGGCCTAGCCGCAACGCTCGCGCCGGTCAACGGCTGTACCGGCGAACTCCCGGCCATCGTCGCGCAGTCCGACGCCAGCGGCTTCACGACCTATTTCGAAATCGCGGTCGCGCACCCCACGCGCGCGACGATCGGGGTCGCGCTGGCGGCCGATCCCGTGCCGCCCACGCGCGGGCGTCTCTCCATCGACGATCTGGCGCCGGTCGAAGTCGACGTGAGCGTGCGTTTCGCATGTGCGCGCGTTGCGGCCGGATTGGCCGCATTGCAAACCGGGGCGGTGTTGCCGATGCCCGACGCGCCCGGAAACATCTACCTCGACGGTTGCGCGATTGCGCGCGCGGAATGCGGGGCGCTGGGCGGCCGCTATGCGGCCAGGCTCTGCGAGGTCTAACGATGTCTATCGATGCGAAGAAGAAGAGCGTACGCGATCTCCATCTCGACGCGCTGATGAACGTGCCGTTGCAGGTGACCGTGGAGCTGGGCAGCGTCAAGATGCCGGTTGCGCGGGTGTTGGAGTTGGGGGCCGGATCGTTGATCGCGCTCGATCGCGTCGCCGGCGGGCCGGTCGACGTCTTGGTCAACGACGAGCCGATCGCGCGGGGCGAGATCGTCGCGGTCGAGGATTGCTTCGGCGTTCGTATCGTCGAACTGCTCGCCACACAGTAGTGTGATGCACGAACTGCTCACGATCGCCGCGCGCGATCACGCGCTGGCGCCGTTGGATCTGCTGGCCGGCCTGGCGGCGGTGTCCCTTATTCCGCTCGTCCTGGTCATGTGTACGTCGTTCGTGCGGATCGTCGTCGTCCTCTCGCTTTTACGGTCGGCGATCGGCGCCTCGGCGGTGCCTCCCAACGCGCTGTTGGTGGGGCTGGCGATGACGTTGACGCTGGTCGTCATGGGCCCGACGATTCAACGCATCCGCGTCGAGGCGATCGCGCCCTACGCGCAAGGCCGGGCGACGCCGCAGCAGACGCTCGATCGGGCGATCCTTCCACTGCGGACGTTCATGCTGCGCCAAACGCGACCCGAAGACGTCACGCTCTTCGAACGCGTCGGCCATCGCGGCCGGCAACCGGCGCGGAGCGCCTCGCTGGACGTGCTCGTCCCGGCTTACGTCGTCGGGGAACTACGCAGCGCGTTTGCGATCGGCTTCGCACTCTACTTGCCCTTCGTGGCCATCGACCTCGCGGTCGCCGGAATGCTGATGGGACTGGGCATGATGATGCTCAGCCCGCCGGTGGTCTCGTTGCCGATCAAGCTGCTGCTGTTCGTCCTGGTCGACGGCTGGGCACTGATCTGCGGAGGGGTCGTCGCGAGCTTCCGGTGAGCGTGGTGTTGACTGATGATAGCAGAACGCCTATCATCGTGGGGCTCGGATGAAGCCCGTCCTTTGGACCGGCGGCTCCGAGAAGGATATCGAAGGCATGCCGGACGCGCCTCGGCTCGAGATTCGCGCAGCGATGTTCGTAGCACAGAGTGGCGGCAGGGTTGAATGCGCGAAGCCGATGCGCGGTGACCTCAGAGGTGTCGTAGAGGTCGTGGCTCACGATCGTGGCGGCACGTTTCGGGGAATGTATTACGTCGGGAAAGAGTTGATCTATGCCCTCCACTTCTTCCAAAAGAAAAGCAAGCACGGTATCAAAACGCCGAAAAGAGAACTTGATCTCGTCCGCCGGCGGTTCGCGTGGGCGCGTCGCCAAGAGCAAGAAACCCGATGAGATGACCTATGTCGTGACGGCGAGTGCTTGGGAGGGAGAGCCCGATCAAGAGGAGCTGGAAGCGAAGTCTTTTCTCGCGCTAGAGATCCTTCGTCGCATCCAAGTGCTCGGTGTCTCCCAGCGTGAGGCTGCAAAGCGCCTTAGTATCGCTCAAGCCGACATCTCGAAGATCGTCAACTTCAAAGTGTGGGGTTTTTCACTTCCGCGGCTATCGCTGTTGCTTGCGAAACTCGGTGCGGACGTCGACATTCGCGTACGGGTGAGGTACACGAACGGCTCCGGCCGCCTCAGTATAGCCACGACGAGGGCCCGGCGAGCCGCGTAACTGCTCCTTCTCAAACGTCCACGATCCACTCCGAACGCGCCTTCTGAGACGTGACGAGCTTGTCTCCGAAGCAGAGAGCACATCGCCCGTGCACGCGGCGAAAGTGAGGCGCGCTCGCAAGTCTCCGCGCCTCCTGGTTTGCATGTTGTCGGACCGAGAGCCCCAGGCGTTGCGCGATGCAGTCGTCGCAGACGGCGTCCGGCGACGTTTCCTGGAGGAATCTCCCGATTCGATCGGAGACCGTTCCCACGTTGCCGGTCCCTTCCGCGAGGATTGCTACCGCATCGCTCGACGCCGTAACGGGCGGCTTCTGATCGCTTGGCATTCCCAATTCGATGAGGGCCCGTCGTACGAGTGCAACATCGGACTCAAAATGCTCGTTGCCACCGTGCCCATCTAGGACACGTACGCGATAATCCGAGGAGAGTACGAACCGGCTCAGAGCGCTCTCGCACTGTTTCGCTGCTAGGTCAGGATTCGAGGCATGCACACGGAGCACGAGTAGCAGCTTCTTGGGAAATGCATGGCACAGAAGATCGAGCACGGCGCCACGGATCTGCTTCGACGTTCGCGATTCGACCTCGACCGCGATTGATCCAGCGACCGTTGCATCGATGAAACCACCGGTATGCGGCGCGCCACCGTAGTCGACGCGCACGAATCGCGATCGGTCGTAGAAGGTACCGGCCGCAGCCTCTACGACTCGTTTGCCGTACTCGTCGTGGTTGTCCATCGGAGGCAAGTTCGGCCCCGATTCGGAGAGGTTCCTGGCTAAGAGTAGTGAGTAAACCTATCTCATAGCCCTGGGCATGATGATGCTTAGCCCGCCGGTGGTCTCGTTGCCGGTCAAGCTGTTGCTGTTCGTCCTGGTCGACGGCTGGGCGCCGATCTGCGGAGGCGTCGTCGCAAGCTTTCGTTAACACTGACATCATGCGTATCCCCGAGGCGCTCGCGAGCCGGCGGCCGTTCTTCTCGTTTGAGTTCTTTCCGCCCAAGGACGACGCGGGCGAAGCGCTGCTGGTCGAAACCGCGCAGGCATTGCGTCCCTTGCGGCCCGCATTCGTCTCGGTGACCTACGGTGCGGGCGGCTCGACCGCGAAGCGTACCTTGAGCGTCGCCACGCGTATCGCAAACGACGTCGGCTTGACGGTCATGGCGCACGCGACGCTGGTGGGCGCGACGCGCGCGCAGTTGCGTGCCTACTTCGACGAGTTAGCGCGCGCGGGTATCCAGAACGTGCTGGCCTTGCGCGGCGACCCGCCGCGCGGCAGCGGCGCGTTCGCGCCGACGCCCGGCGGCTTCGTCTATCCCGCCGAACTGATCGAGATGCTCGCGCGCAACTACGGATTCTCGATCGGCGCGGCGTGCTATCCCGAGGTGCACGTCGAAGCCGCGAACGCCGACGACGACTTGGCGCATGTGGTCGAGAAGGTTCGCGCCGGCGCGCGATTTCTGATCACCCAATTGTTTTTCGATAACGATAAGTACTTCTCGTTCGTCGAACGTGCGCGCGCTGTGGGCATCGACGTGCCGATTCTGCCCGGCATCATGCCGATCACGAACTACGAACAGATCGATCGTTTTACCAAGATGTGCGGCGCGAGCATTCCGCCAAAACTACGGGTCGAACTTGAATCGCGCCGCGACGACCCCGACGCCGTGACCGATTTGGGCGTGGCCTACGCGACCCTGCAGTGTACGGACTTGCTGCGGCGCGGCGCCCCCGGCATCCATTTCTACACGCTCAATCGCTCGCCAGCGACGCGCGCGATCGTCTCGTCGCTGGTGGCCGCGTCGGCCTGGAAGGCCGATTTCTCCATCGTCCATTCATAACCGCGTCACGTCGCGCTAACCCGCGCGACGTACCGTCGAAGTCGTGGAGGCTTTCGACGGATTGCTGCGCGAGACGATGACCGTTACGGCGACGCTCTGCGTGCCCGTGCTGGCCCTCGCCGCGCTGGTGGGTTTGGCCGTTGCCGTCGTCCAGGCGGCCACGCAAATCCAAGAACAAACGCTGACCCTGTTGCCCAAGGTCGTCGCCATCGGGCTTGCGATCGCCCTGTTCGGTGGCCTAGGAATGCGCCTGCTCGCGCATCTGTTCAACGATGCGATCGCCGCGATCCCCCAACTCGTCCGCGGCGGATGAGCCGGACGTCACGGCAAGCAGCGTCGCGCCCCGTGAGGCGGGTGTTGTGAGCGGGGCGGTGTTGTTGGCGTTTGCGCGATGCGTGGGGTTTGCAGCGCGCGCGCCGGGGTTGGGCCATCCCAGCGTGCCCGCGCAGGTGCGCGTCGTCGTTGCGGCGGCGTTGACGGCAGCCGTCGCCCCGGGGCTAGCGCATGCGGCCGTGCCGTCGGGTTTGGAGTTCGGAATCGTGCTGATCGGGGAAGCGTTGTTAGGTGCGGCGATCGGGACGTTTGCATCGCTGCTCTACGACGGCGCGTATGCGGGCGGGCGCGCCATCGACGATTACGTGGGCGTGCGCGCCTTCGCGCCCAGCGTGGCGATCGTCGCGCCCAGCGGCTTCGGGCGCATCTGGTCGTTAGCGTTGACGGGCGGGTTCTTCTTGCTGGGCGTGTACCGCGTCGTCATCCTCGCGTTCGCGCAGAGTTTTGCGATCGTGCCGCCCGGTGCCGGGGTTGGACGCGACGCGTTGCTGGCCTACGCGATCGCCTTGCCGTCGAGCATCGTCTTGGTCGCCGCGGCGGTGGCCGGTCCGGCGATCGCCGCGGCGCTCGTCGTGCAAATCGGCCTCGCCGCGATCTCTCGCGCGATCCCCCGCTTGGGTTCGGTGACGTTGGCGTCACCGCTAGTGTTCGCCGCCGCAATCGTTGCAACGGTTGCGAGCGTTCCGGCATTGGAAATGCTGGCCGCCCATCCGCTGCTGCACGCGCCCTTGCTCGCGCGCGCGCCGTGAACGACGCCGGCGAAAAGTCGTTTGACGCAACGCCCGCGCGCGTGGCCAAAGCGCGCCGCGAAGGGAATACGGCGCGCGCGGGCGAGTTGGGTGCGAACGCGGCGTTTTTGGGCGCACTTGCTACGTTGCCGGCGATCGCCGCGGCGATGGCCGCGAGCGCGCGCGCCGCGATCGCCGCAGCGTCCTCGGGCCGCGTGCCGACGGCACAGTGCGCGACGATCCTCGCGATAGCGTCGCTGCCGGCGATCGGTGCGGCCGTGGGCGGCATCGCCGCGTCGCTCGTGCAGAACGGCGGCGTGCGGGTCGTCTCGCCGGCATTTCGGCCGAATCGACTCGATCCGTTCGCCGGCTGCAAGCGCTTGATCTCGCGCGAAACGTGCGCGCATCTGCTGCGCGCGGGCGTGGGTTTCGCATGCGTTGCCGCGACCGTCGCCGCCAACCTGGCGGGCTTCGTCGCTGCCATGCTCGGGGAGCGGTCCGTATCGTCGATTGCGCGTTTGGCGATGCTGGCGGCAATACGCGCCGCATGGTGCGCGGGTGCGGTCGGCCTCGGCTTCGCCGTATTGGAGTGTGGGGCCGCGCGGCGCGGCTGGCTGTCGCGCTTGCGGATGTCGTTTG
>Ga0208357_1001161_pt1 | contig 19622 bp, 18 predicted proteins | sample NGESurdeep092012_6_FD_184487 | JGI IMG/M metagenome (GOLD analysis project Ga0208357, IMG submission 184487) | Arctic peat soil microbial communities from Barrow, Alaska - NGEE Surface sample F52-2 deep-092012 (SPAdes) | ecosystem: Environmental > Terrestrial > Soil > Wetlands > Peat ... | reverse complement strand
CTCATCCTCGACCCGCCCACCGCCGATGTCGGCGCCGTGTACGCCGGCAAGGTGGTCAACATCACCAAGTTCGGCGCCTTCGTCAACGTGCTGCCCGGCCGGGACGGCCTGCTGCACATCTCCAAGCTCTCCTCGCTGGCCGGTGGCAAGCGCATCAACAACGTCGAGGACGTGTTGACGCTGGGCCAGCCGATCGAGGTGCGAGTCGACGACATCGACCCCCAGGGCAAGGTGTCGCTGTCGCTGGCCTCGGTGCCCGAGGGCGCCGGCGGCGGCGGATCTTCCGGTGGCGGTGGCGGCGGGCGTGACCGTGATGGAGGGCGTGACCGTGACGGTGGGCGTGACCGTGACAGTGGTGCCCCCCGGCGTGAGCAGTCCGCCGGCTCGTCGGCCTCGTCCGATGCGTCGAGTGGATCGAGTGGATCGAGTGGATCGGGTGGGTCGAGTGGGTCGGAAGCGTCGAGTTCGCCGGCTGCGTCGGCTCCGTCGGCCAGCAACGGTGGTGCCGGCGCGACCCCTTCCTTCGAGGACGCCTTCGAAGCCGAATTGGTGGCCGACCTCGGCGACCTGGGCCCCGGAGCTGCCGAGGGCGAGAGCCGGGGTGGCGGCAACCGCCCGCCGCGCGGCCGTTCCCGTCGCCGTTGATCCACTCATCCGTCTTGCCGAGCGGCATCCGCCTGGTCACCGAGACCATGGCGGATGTGCGTTCGGTGGCGGTGGCCTACTGGGTCGGCGCCGGCTCCCGGGACGAGTCCGACGAGGTGGCCGGGGCCTCGCACTTCTTGGAGCACCTGCTCTTCAAGGGCACCGACACTCGCTCGGCCGCCGCCATCGCCGAGTCGCTCGACGAGGTCGGGGGTGACTGCAACGCATTCACCACCAAGGAGTACACCACCTTCTACATCCGCCTGCTGGCCGAACACCTCCCGCTCGGCCTGGACATCCTGAGCGAGATCATGTGGAACCCGGCCCTGCGTTCCTCCGACGTGGACGCCGAGCGGACGGTCATCCTCGACGAGATCTTGATGCACGCCGACGAGCCGGCCGACCTGGCGGCCGAGCAATGGCAATCCTCGATCTTCCGCGACCACGCCCTCGGGCGCGACACGCTGGGGACCGCCTCGACGGTGGGAGCGTTGGAGGCCACCGACATCCGGGGCTTTTTCGAGCACCACTACCGTCCGGGCAACATGGTCGTCTCGGTGGCCGGCGACTGCACCCACGATGCCGTGGCGGCCGATCTGGAGCGCCGCTTCGCCGGAACGCTCGGTGGCGTCGCCCCACCGCGGACGGCTCCCGGCCCAGGGACGGCGCAAATCCAGGTGGTGCGGCGACCGACCGAGCAGGCGCATGTCGTCTACGGGGTCCGGTCGGTCTCGCGTTTCGACGATCGCCGCTGGGCCCTGGCCGTGCTCAATCACGTGCTCGGCGGTGGCCTGTCGAGCCGCCTCTTCCAGAAGGTGCGCGAGGAGCGTGGGCTGGCCTATTCGGTCTGGTCGGAGCGGGCCGCCTATCAAGATGCCGGGTCGCTCGCCGTCGTGGTGGGCACCGCCCCCGAGCATGTCCCCGAGGTGCTGCGGATCATCGCCGGCGAGCTGGAGCTCCTGGCCGTCCACGGCATCACCGATCGCGAGCTGGCCGTGGCGCGGGGCAACATCCGGGCCGAGATGCTGCTCTCGGGTGAGGACTCGGGGGCCCGCATGAGCCGCATCGGGGCCTCCGCCCTGCTGCACGGCGAAGTGCGCTCGGTCGACGACATCCTGTCCCGTGTCGAGGCCGTCGGGCCGGAGGACGTATTGGCGGTGGCCGACCAGTTGGTGCAGGCGCCCCGCACGCTCAGCGCCGTCGGGCCCTTCGACGAGGATGCCTTCGACGACCACCTGGCCGCCACCTCTGGACACTAGGGTCGAACACATGCAGAAGGTCGCGGTGGTCGGCGCCGGCGGCCGCATGGGCCAGGAAGTCTGCCGGGCCGTTTCGGACGCCGAGGACCTCGAGTTGGTCGCGGCGGTCGACCCCAACCACGTCGGGGAGCACGCGGCCGGCCGAAGTGGCGAGAGCGGTTCGAGCGGCGCGAGCGACGTGATCATCGGGGAGACGAGTGCCGTGCTCCGAGCACGCGGTGCCGAGGTCGTGGTCGACTTCTCGGTCGCCGAGGCGGCCCGGGACAACCTGGCCTTCTATGCCGAAGAGGGCCTGCACGCGGTGATCGGCACGACGGGATTGACCGAGGCCGAGCTGGCCGGCGCGGCCAACCTCTTCGCCGCCTCGGAGGCCAATGCCATCGTGGCGTCCAACTTCGCCATCGGTGCCGTGCTGCTCATGCGCTTCAGCGCGCTGGCGGCGCCCCATATGGACGGGGTCGAGGTGATCGAGCTCCACCACGACGCCAAACGCGACGCACCGTCGGGGACGGCCCTGCACACCGCCGAGGGCATCGCCGAGGCGCGCACCCGCGCCGGCTCGGCTCCATGGCCGGCCGATCCCACCACCGAACACGTGCTCCCCGGCGCCCGCGGGGGAGAGGGCCCCGGGGGCGTGCGGGTGCATTCGGTCCGGCTGCCCGGGCTCATCGCCCACGAAGAGGTCATCTTCGGTGCGGTGGGGCAGAGCCTGAGCATCCGGCACGACTCCTACGACCGCCGTTCGTTCATGCCCGGCGTGCTCCTCGCCGTGCGGGCCGTGCCCGATCACCCGGGCCTGACCGTCGGCATAGAGGCGCTGCTCGGGCTGTGAGCGACGTGCGGGAGCGTCTCTTGCAGGCCACCTATGACTGTGTGGCCCGCTGGGGTCTGGCCAAGACGACGGTGGAGGACGCGGCGCGGGAGGCGGGCGTCAGTCGCGCCACCGTGTACCGGTACTTCCCCGGCGGCCGCGAGGAACTCATCGGCGCGGTGGTGTCCTGGGAGTTCGCCCGCTTCTTCCTCCGCCTCTACGAGGAGGTGCAGGACGCCGAGACGCTCGAGGAGGTGATGGAGCGCGGCCTGGTCTTCGCGCACCGGGCCCTGACCGAGCACGAGGTGCTCCAGCGCATCCTGCAGACCGAGCCCGAGATCCTGCTGCCCCGCCTCACGGTGGAGGCCAACGAGACACACAAGCTGGTGGCCGCCTTCCTGACGCCGTACCTGGTCCGTCACGGCATCGCCGAGGGGGCCGACCTCGATGCATCGGCCGACTTCCTGGCCCGGATGGTCCTGTCCTACATCGAGTCACCGGGTCGGTGGGATCTCAACGACCCGGCCCAGGTCGCCCGCCTGGTCCGGGCCGAGTTGCTGGCCGGCATCCGGTGACCCGGTGACCCGGTGACCGGTGAACCAGTGAGCGCCACCACCTGCGCCCTCCATCAGGACCGGCCGGCCTCCGTCGTCTGCGCCCATTGTGACCGTCCCATCTGCACCGACTGCATGGTGCAGGCCGCAGTGGGCTGGCAGTGCCCCGACTGCGTGAACGCCGGCGCCAAGCAGACCCGGGTCATCCGGCCCTTCGGCGACCGGACGCACACCGGCGCCGTCGGCTCGACCAATCCCACGCCGATGGTCCTCGGACTGATCGCGGTCAACGTCATTTGTTTCGTGGCCAGTGGGTTCGGCAGCACCGCCACCATCGTGCGCTTCGGGGAGCAGCCCGAGAGGATCCATGTCCTGCACCAGTACTACCGGCTCTTCACGTCGATGTTCCTGCATCTCGACTTCCTGCACATCGCCTTCAACATGGTCACGCTCCTCATCGTCGGGCCGGCGGTCGAGGTCATGTTGGGCAAGAGCAGGTTCCTGGCGCTGTACCTCCTGGCGGGGCTGGGCGGCGGCGTGGCCTCCTACCTCCTGGGCCCCGCCGTCGATTACGGGGCCGGCGCGTCCGGGGCCATCTTCGGCGTCATGGGCGCCTATGTCGTCCTGGCCCAACGGAACCGGAAGCCCATGGCCCCGGTGGTCTTCCTGATCGTGGCCAACCTGGCTCTGGGCTTCGTCGGCAGCGTCGGGAGCCTGGGCAACATCGACTGGCGGGCCCATATCGGGGGCCTACTGGTCGGGGCCGCGCTGGGCCTGGTCTTCGACATCTCCTTCAATCTGCGGCCGGCCAGCCGGGGGATCGTCCTCGTGGTCGGCAGCAGTGCCGCCACCCTGGCCGTGCTGGCGCTGCTGCTGCTCAGCATCGCCCCTGGTCACGTCAACCTTAGTTGACATTGAGACAAAAATCGCCATACTGTTTCATTGGTGGAAGCGGTCGTGAGAACAGCGGAAGCGATCGACGGGTCGGTACAACCGGCCACACGCGCCACACCTCCCACACCCGTCACCTCACCACCGAGGCCCAAGGTCGTGCACCACATGGGCGGCGACGATCGCTCCTCGACCCGGGTGCGCATGGTCGATGCGGCGCTGCGCTGCCTGGCCCGCCAGGGAGCAACCAAGACCACCGTTGACGACATCGCCCGCGAATCGGGATTTTCGCGCGCCACCCTCTACCGGACCTTCCCCGGCGGCAAGGAGGATGTCCTCGAGGCGGTCGTGTCGACCGAGGTGGCCCGCCTGTTCTCCTCCCTGGCCGTGGCCATGGGTGGGGCCAGTGATCTCGAAGAGGTGCTGGTCGCCGGCATGACCGAGGCGGCCCGGCACATGAGCACGCATCGCGCCCTGGGCTACATGTTGAGCCACGAGCCCGGGGCGATCCTGCCCTCCCTCACCTTTGCCGGCATGGACCGGATCTTGTTCATGGCCGGCGCCCTCGCCGCGCCGTTCTTCGCCCGCTGGCTCGATCCGGATCAGGCCTCGCGGGCGGCGGAATGGGCCATCCGCATCGTGTTGACCTATGTGGCCGATCCGGCACCCGGCGCGGACCTGACCGACCCCGACGACACCCGGTCACTGGTCCGCACCTTCGTCCTCCCGGGGATCCTGGCCCTGCGGGAGCCCTCCGGAGAATTCACTCCTGTCTCATCCACCGAACCTCACCCACCTACCGAGCCTCACCTATCCACCGAACCACCACTCTCAACCACCTCAAAGGGGGCAGTGCAATGACCACCGTCGATGACGACCAGGCCATGATGAAAAGCAATCTCGAGCTCATTGGCCGGGAAAAGATCAACGACCTCGAGGCCGTGCTCAACTTCGTCGGCCACTACGACGTCGAGGGCTTCCACCGGGTGCCCGACAACTGCCCGGCCGAGTTCACCTGGGACTACGAGAAGGGGGCCAAGCCTCAGCTCGACAAGCTCTACGAGAAGGCGAAGAAGGCCCAGTGGAACGGTCAGACCGACCTGGACTGGTCGATCGAGGTCGACCAGGAGAAGGTCGTCATCGCCAACAACGAGGCCAACGCCGACCAGATGCAGTGGGGGGAGGCTGACCTGACCGGCACGGCCGTCGAGAAGTGGGGCGACAAGGAGTGGTTGCACTTCGGCATGGAGAACCAGAATTGGCTCCTCTCCCAGTTCATGCACGGCGAGCAGGGAGCCCTTCTCTGCACGGCCAAGATCGTGGAGACGGTGCCGTGGATCGATGCCAAGTACTACGCCGCCACTCAGGTGATGGACGAGGCTCGCCACGTCGAGGTCTTCTCCAAGTACCTCGACACCAAGCTCTCGGGCCACTACCCGATGAACGCCCACCTGGGCCTGCTGCTCGATGACATCGTCAGCGACTCCCGTTGGGACATGACCTATCTCGGCATGCAGATCATGGTGGAGGGTCTGGCCCTGGCCGCCTTCGGGTTCATCCATTCCATGACCACCGAGCCGCTCCTCAAGAAGTTGCTGCGCTACGTCATGGCCGACGAGGCCCGGCACGTGGCCTTCGGTGTGCTCAGCCTGAAGGAGTACTACACGGAGCTGAGCTCGGCCGAGCTGCGCGAGCGCCAGGAGTTCGCCTTCGAAGCGGCCATCCGCATGAAGGACCGCATGGTCATGCAGGAAGTCTGGGACCGCCTGGAGGTGCCGGCCAAGGACGTCATGAAGATCGTGGAGCAGGCGCCTGAGCGCGACGACTTCCAGATCCTCTTGTTCTCCAAGATCGTGCCCAACCTGAAGAAGCTCGGGCTGCTCGACGCCGCCGACGGCTGGTTGCGGGGCAAGTTCACCGAGATGGGCGCCATCGCCTTCGAGAACCTGAACGACGCCACCGAAGAGGCCGATGCTTTCGCGGACGGCTCACCGGTCGACCGTCAGGTCGCCTAAGGGCCGCAACGTCTTTCGCGAGCCCTCCGGGTTCCGTTTCCCCGGCCCCGTTTCCGGACCCATTTCCTCGGCCGACTCCTCTGTCGACCAAGGAGGGAGTCCACGGGTGACCCGGGAGGCGACTGGTAGCCTGACCTGTTCATGAGCCCTACTCCGGACGCGCCTCGATTCGGACGGGTCATCACCGCCATGGTGACCCCGTTCGACGACGCGGGCCGGCTCGACATCCAGGCCGCGGCCGACCTGGCCCGATGGCTGGCCGCCCACGGCAGCGACGGCTTGGTGCTCAGCGGCTCCACCGGGGAGAGTTCGGTGCTGACCGATGAGGAGAAGGTCGACCTGTGGCGCGCCGTGGCCGAAGCGGTCACCATCCCGGTCATTGCCGGAAGCGGCTCCAACGACACCGAGCACTCGGTCAGGGCGACCAAGCTGGCGGCGACGTGCGGCGTCGACGGCCTGCTGGCCGTCACCCCGTACTACAACCGTCCGTCCCAGGCCGGCATCGAGGCCCACTTCCGGGCCATGGCCGAGGCCGGCGGCGGGTTGCCCATGGTGCTCTACGACATCCCGGTTCGTTCCGGTCGCCGAATCGGGCGCTCCACGATGCTCCGTCTGGCCCGCGAGGTGCCGGCCATCGTCGGTCTGAAGGATGCCGCCGCCGACCCGGCCGGGACGGCCCATCTGGCGGCCCGGGTCCCGGCCGGCTTCGAGATCTACAGCGGCGACGACGTGATGACCCTTCCGCTCCTCGCCGTCGGCGCCGTCGGGGTGATCAGCGTGGCGGCCCATTGGATCGGGCCGCAGTTCCGGGCCGTGGTGGACGCCTTCCTGCGTGGTGACCTGGCGACCGCCATCGCCGGCAACGCCGAATTGCTCGACTCCTTCGACTTCGAGTCGACCGAGGAGTACCCCAACCCCCTGCCCGCCAAGGCCGTCCTCCGCGCCCTGGGTCTCAAGGTGGGCCAATGCCGCCTGCCCATGGGGGCAGCCACCCCCGAGCTCGATGCCATGGCCGCCAAGGTCCTGGCCGCGGTCGGCCCGCCCGTCGATACCGGTCCGCCGCTTGCCTGAGAAGAGGAAGGCACAGGGGGGAGCAAAAGGGGGAGCGAAGCCGGTCCGGGTCGTCTTCCTGGGCGGACTCGGGGAGATCGGGCGCAACTGCGCCTGTATCGAGGTCGACGGGCGCATCATCGTCCTCGACTGCGGCATCATGTTCCCCGACCCCGACATGCCGGGCATCGACCTGGTCCTGCCCGAGTTCACCTACCTGCGTGACCATGCCGACCAGGTCGACGGCATCGTCCTGACCCACGGGCACGAAGACCACACCGGGGGACTGGCCTACCTGCTGCGCGACCTCAAGGTCCCGATCTACGGATCGGAGCTCACGGTCGGCCTGGCCCGGCACCGGGTGGAGGAGGCCGGCCTGGGCAACCGCACCGACTTCATCGCCGTCAAGGACGGGGAGCGGATCCGCATCGGCGCGTGCGACGTCGAGTTCATCCCCACCACCCACTCGGTGCCCGACGCCTGCGCCATCGCTTTCCACACCCCGCAGGGCGTGATCCTCCACTCCGGCGACTTCAAGCTGGACCTGCAGCCGGTGGACGGCCGTCGGACCGACCTCTCCCGCATGGGCGAGTTGGCCCAGACCGTGGGCATCCGCCTCCTCCTCTCCGACTCCACCAACGCGGAGGAGCCCGGTTTCACCGCCTCCGAATCCTCCGTCGGCATCACGCTCCGCCGGTTGTTCGCGTCCAAGCCGGACAAACGCATCGTGGTGGCCTGCTTCGCCAGCCATCTGCACCGGGTCCAACAGATCATCGATGCGGCGACCGCCAACGGGCGCAAGGTGGCGACCCTGGGCCGATCGATGGGCAAGAACGTGGAGCTCGGAACCCGGCTCGGCTTCATCAACGTGCCCCAGGGGGCCCAGATCGACATCGAGCACGTCGACACCGTCCCTCCGGGCGAGATGTGCGTCATCTCCACCGGCTCCCAGGGGGAGCCCATGTCGGCCCTGTCCCTCATGGCCACCGGTGACAACAAGTGGCTGCGCATCGGCCAGGACGACGTGGTGGTCATCAGTGCCCATCCCATCCCGGGCAACGAGTGGTCGGTCGGGCGGGTCATCGACGAGCTGCACCGGCGTGGGGCCGAGGTCGTCCACTCGGGCACCGAGGCCGTGCACGTCAGCGGGCATGCCAAGGCCGGTGAGCTGCAGACCCTGATGCAGGTGACCAAGCCCGAGTGCTTCGTGCCCGTGCACGGCGAATACCGGCACCTGGTGCACCATGCCCGCCTCGGACTGGGCATGGGTATCGCACCGGCCAACGTGTTGTTGTGCGAAGACGGCGATGCGGTCTCGCTGAGCGCCAAGGGCATCAAGCGTGACGGCAAGGTGCCCGCCGGTTACGTCTACGTCGACGGTACGGTAGGCGACATCGGCCATGGGGTGCTGCGTGACCGCCAGAAGCTCGCCGAAGAGGGGGTGGTGATGGTGGTCGTCACGGTCGACAACCACGAGGGCTCACTCAGCTGCCCTCCGGTGATCGAGACCCGGGGCTGGGTCCACGCTCCCGAGGCCGAGGAAATGCTGGGCGAGGCGAGCGAGGTCGTCGGCGCCGCGGTCACCCAGGCCCTGCGCGATGGCGCCCGCGACGTCGAGGTGCTGAGCCGACACGCCCGCAAGGCCCTGGGGAAATTCGTCGGCGACCGCACGCGGCGTCGGCCCATGATCGTCCCGGTCGTCCTGCTCGTCTGAGCCACCAGGGGCGAAAGGCGCGATCAGTCGAGTTCGGTCAGCACCTCACCGATGATCTTCGTCGTCTCGTGGGCCGTGAGCGGTTCGCCGCCTTCGGCCTCGGCCACTTCAGTAGCGAAGTCCTCGACTGAGTGCACACCGCCGACGAGCACGTGGCGCAATGCTTCCCCACTGGCCTCGGGATTGTCCAGCGCTTCGAGTGCCGGTTCCACGGCATGGTCGGGTGAGGTGGCCACCGCGTGCACCAGGGTCATGGCTTCCTGCCGTCCGCTCGCCGTGGAGACGACTGGTTCACGATCGGGGTTCTGTTGCCGATCCCACTCAGCGAGTGCCTCGTCGTAGCCGCCTTCACCCGGATGAAGCAGCCGGGTCTCCGCCGCTTGCCCCGGGGTGGTCTGCCCCGGTGTCGCCTCACCGTCACTCGAAGTGGACGCCGGGTCGGTGCCGCTGTCGGTTTCGTGTTGGCGTTCCGGCTGGACCGGAACGACCAGGGTGCCGTCGGCATTACGAACGATTTCCATGGTTCAGATCTCCTTGGTGGCGACGCCAGCACGGCGGTCCATCTCTACCAATACAACCTACCCGCACCCCTTCTGCCTATACCCGAATGTCCTGGCTGCAACCCCGTGGGCACTATTCGTCAACAGTGTCGTCAAAGGGGACAGAGACCGGAAAGAGGGTGCAGACTCGCGCTCGTAAGAGATCAGGAATCATTGGGAAGCAGCCGGGCGAAGTCATCGAGGACGCGTGACGCCTCGGCGGGAACCCGGACTGACAGCCACAATGCATCCGATTCGATGACAATCGCGAACTCGAAAAAGTCACAGCAGGCCTTCTCCCGCTGCGCCAAGTCCACGGCCGCAGCCAAATCGGTCGTCGAGGTGAGGTGCATCCGGAACTGTTGGGGGCTGGTTCTCTCGGCCGCATCAACGGACGCCGCCAGGAAACGGCGCCACTCGTCGATGCGATCATCAGAGGCAGCCGCGGTCAGCGAACACGCGATGGGCACTCGCACCAAAACAGTGTGTCACGTTCCAGCGCGACTTGGCCCGAATGGGAGCGTTCGGCAATCAGACCTGACGGGCGGCTACAACACTTCTCACCTCGGTGCCGCTAGAGCAGCGAGAGTTGCGCGCTCGGGGTTATCTGGACGGGAGCCGCCCGCTCGTATGTGTCTCGTCCGTTCACGCCGCAACGACGGGCCAGGTTGCGCACGACGTCGGCGACCCGGTCTCTCTCGCTCTGAGGCTGATAGGCCCCGCCCTTGAACCGCTCCCGGTAGAGAGCGGCGAGATCTGGACGGACGCCCTCGAGCCACGCCGTGTAGTGCGCTCGCATGGGGCCTCGAAGATGCAACGCCACTCCGTGAATCGACACCGCCCCGGCTCGCGCACAGGCCTCGACGACGTGCTCGATCTGGTCGTCCCCGTCCGAAAGCCCCGGCAGCAGGGGTGCCACCAGGACGCCGCAGGAGACGCCGGCCTCGGTCAGGCGGCGCAAAGCTTCGATCCGTTTGTCCGGTGGGGGAGTCCCCGGTTCGGTCAACTTCCAGACGTCCCGGTCCAGCGTGCCGACCGAGAAACTCACCGACACATCCGTGCGGGTGGCCGCCGCGGCCAATGCCTTGGCATCCCGCAGGATCAAGGTGGACTTCGTCAGAATGCTGAAGGGATTCCGGGCTTCCGACAGCACGTCGATGATGCCGCGGGTGAGGTGGTACTTGCCTTCGGCGTGTTGATACGGGTCGGTGTTGGTGCCCATGGCAATGTGGTCTCCGCTCCATTTGGCGGCGCGCACCTCGGCGCGCAGGCGTTCGACCGCGTTGATCTTGACCACGATCCGCCGCTCGAAATCCGAACCGATGTCGAGGCCGAGGTACTCGTGCGTGGGGCGGGCGAAGCAGTACGTGCAGGCGTGGCTGCAGCCCCGGTAGGCGTTGATGGTGTACCGGAAGGGCATCTGGCTCTGTGGAGGAACGGCATTAATGATCGTGCGGGCATTCACGTGGAGGAACTCGAGCCCGGCGTAGGCGCCCCGGCCGACATGGCGGGTCGCCGCCCGCTCGTCGGCGAACAAGGTGCCGTCTTCCTCGGCGCTGGCCAGCGCCCACCTGAGCGTCACGGGGCTAGTGTAGCGAACGTATGTTCGCTTTTCAATTGGTGGAGTGTCCCCCGGAACCGCCCTTGGCGGCAGTAATCTCGTCCCCACTGTGGTGACGACGAAGCGCAGAACCCCCGCGCCGCGTACGCCGGCCCGCAAACCCGCCGCCCGGGCCAAGAAAAAGCCCGCTCCACCACCTCCCTCCGTCCTGAGTGCCCACGCCGGGGATCTGTGGGCGATCGGCCTGATCACGCTGGCTGTGCTCCTGGCCCTCGCCATCTGGGCCCATGCGCTGGGTCCGGTGGGCCACACCGTCGACAGCGATCTGGCCTGGTTGACGGGGTGGGCTCGCACGGTCCTCCCGCTTGTCTGTGCCGGCGCCGGCGTGATCCTGCTGGTGGAGCGGGAGCGGCCTGATCCGCTCCGCACCGGGCTGGGGTCCGCTCTCGGACTCATCGGCATCTGCGGCCTGGCCGAATTGGCCCACGGCACTCCGGGGATCCGGGAGGCCGGAGTCAAGGATGCCGGGGGCTGGGTGGGCGCACTGGTGGGTCACCCGCTGGCGGCCGGGATCGGAACGGCCGGCGCCTCTGTGGTCTTCGTCGCTCTGATCATCGTGGCCATTCTCATCGCCACCGGCATCGCCCTGGCCACGTGTGGCCGCGCCCTGCGCATCGCGGCCGGGGCCGTCGGATCCACCCTGGCCTCGTGGTGGAAGGGAGGCGCGCTGGACGACGGTGAGACAACAGACGGCGCGATCAAGGAGGTTCCCGACACGCCGGCGCCGAAGGTGGCCCCCGAGCCTCAGCCGTTCGACGACCTGGAAGACGGGCCGCAGGGCGAACCCGAACCGGCCGAGGAACCGACGGACGGCCACCCGGGTCAGACCGATCAGACGCCGGCGCCCCCGTCAGTTCCGGTGGCGGCGGTCACCCCGAGGTCGAGCGGCGACTGGAAGCTGCCGCCGTTGAGCTACCTGCCGCCGACCAAGCAACTGCGCCACGACCAACGCCAGGTCGAGCTGGCGGGCGACGCACTCGTGGCCGCCCTGGCGGCGCATGGCGTGGCCACGCGACTGGTGGGATCCACCGTGGGGCCGTCGGTGACCCGGTTCGAACTGGAACTCGGGGCCGGGGTGAAGGTGGCTCGGGTCACCAGCCTCTCGCGGGACATCGCCTACGCCATGGCCTCGCCGGATGTTCGGATTCTGGCTCCCATCCCCGGCAAATCGGCTATCGGGGTCGAGGTACCGAATCGACATCGTCAACTGGTGGCGCTCGGTGACATTCTGGCCTCCGGCGAGGCGAAGGCGGCCACCCATCCGCTGGAAGTGGCCATGGGCCGGGACATCGCGGGTCGCGCCGTCATGGCCAACCTGGCGGAGATGCCCCACATCCTGATCTCGGGTGCCACCGGCGCCGGGAAGTCGTCCTGCATCAACTCCATCATCACGTCGGTGCTCATGCGCAGCACCCCGGATCAGGTGAGGCTCATGCTCATCGACCCCAAGCGGGTCGAGTTGGGCCAGTACAACGGGCTCCCTCACCTCATCACCCAGGTGGTGGTCGATCCGAAGAAGGCCGCCAACGCACTGTCGTGGGCGGTCAAGGAGATGGAGCGCCGGTACGACCTCTTGGCTGAATACGGGATGCGCGACATCACGGGCTACAACGCCGGGCTGGCCTCCGGTGAGATCGGGCCGGTGGGTGGTCCGTCAATCCGTCGCCAGGTGGCGGCGGTGGCGACACAGGCCCTGGGTGAGGGTCATCCCGCCATCGACACCGAAGCGGAGATCGACGACGACCCGCAGATGCCCGAAGCCCTGCCCTTCGTGCTGATCGTGGTCGATGAACTCAACGACCTCATGATGGTGGCGGCCCGAGACGTGGAGGACTCGGTCGTCCGCATCGCCCAGATGGCCCGAGCGGTCGGGATCCACCTGGTGCTGGCCACGCAACGTCCGTCGGTTGACGTGATCACCGGGGTGATCAAGGCCAATGTCCCCAGTCGCATGGCCTTCTCGGTGTCATCGTTGGCGGACAGCCGCGTCATCCTGGACCAACCCGGAGCAGAGCGGCTGATCGGCAAGGGCGACATGTTGCTGCTGACGGCCTCATCGAACATCCCGCGCCGCCTGCAGGGCCCGTGGGTCTCCGAAGAGGAAGTACGGGGCGTGGTGGACTTCTGGAAGGCCCAAGGCGGTGTCACCGAGCCGATCGTGGGCATCGAGGACGTGCAAGAGGGATCCGGTGGAGTCCGGGGTGTGGATGACGACGACGATGAACTGCTCACCCAAGCCATGGATCTGGTCGTCCGCTCGCAGCTGGGATCGACCTCGATGCTGCAGCGAAAGCTCCGGGTGGGCTTCGCCCGGGCCGGCCGGCTGATGGATCTGCTCGAACGCCGCGGCGTGGTTGGCCCGAGCGAGGGTTCCAAGGCTCGTCAGGTCTTGATGACCATCGATGAGCTCGATGCGCGTTGACCCTTGACCGCGCCAAATTCGGTGCCGCTGATGCTGGCGCCATTCCAGCTCAATCAGCTCGACCAGGTCGGCCAGGTCGACGGGCACACCCAGGTCGTCCAGCCGGACCAGCTCGGCTCGCTCGCCCCACCTGAACCCGCAGCTGAACCGGCACCTGCAGCTGAACCTTCACCAAATGGTCGAGGCCGCCATGCGGCCACCTCAACCCGCAAACGTCGGAGGTGGGCCCCGATCGTGCTGGCCCTCCTGCTCGTGGCCATCCTGGCCGCCGCCGGAGGCTTCGTCACCGCCCGCCTTCGTGTCCCGGTGGCCGCGGCCACGGTGACGTCGACCATCGCTCCAACGGTGACGATCTCGTCCCCCCCGGTCACCTTGCCGTGGGCCGCCATTGGCCAGTCGGCCATCTCCGTGCCGTCACTCGGTGTGGCCGAGAGCTCGAGCAATGAGGTTCCCGTCCCCGTCGCCAGCTTGACGAAACTGATGACGGCGTATGTCATCCTCCGGGATCATCCCCTCGGCGTCGGGCAGAGCGGTCCCAACATCACCATGACGCCAGCTGACGTGGCGGACTACGAGGCAGACACCACCCAGGACCAAGCCAATGCCGCGATCACCGTCGGCGAAGTCCTGAGCGAGCTGCAGTTGCTGGAAGGCACGCTGGTGCATTCGGCCAACGATTTCGCCGACGCGCTCGCCACCTGGGATGCCGGGACCCTCCCGGCCTTCGTGGCCAAGATGAATCAGGCGGCGGCTCAAATGGGCATGACGCATACGACCTTCGCCGACGCCAGCGGCTACAGCGCCGCCTCGCAGTCCACGGCGAGCGACATCTTGATCGTGGCGGCCAAGGACATGGAAGACCCGACCCTGGCCTCCATTGTGCGGATGCCATCGGTGACGCTGCCGGTGGCCGGCACGGTGGCGACGTACACGCCGCTCCTGGGCTTCCTCGGCACGGTCGGTGTGAAGTCGGGCTTCACGAGCCAGGCGGGAGGCTGTGATGTCTTGGCCGTGGCCCGCGTCGTCCACGGTCAGAAGGTCCTGATCCTCGCCGCAGTGACGGGGCAGACGGGAGTGAACCAGCCCAACGTCCTGCAGGCGGCCGGAGGTGCGGCGCTCACATTGGCCGACGCGGTCGACACCTCGCTCGGGTCGCAGCCCGTCGTCCCTTCGGGGTCGGTGGTCGCCCGGGTCCGCGCAGCCGGCCACTCGGTCGATGCGGTGGCGCAATCAACCACCGACGTGCTGACCTGGCCCGGACTCTCGTACCACCGCGTCTTTGTGCGCACCCACGCCGTCGCTTCAGGTGACGCTGCTGGCACCCGGGTCGGCTCGGTGGTGGTCACCCTGGCGAACCGACACATCGTGGTCCCCGTACGACTGGCTCGGGACCTTCCCAAGGAAACGCTCTTCCAACGCTTATTCTAACTGCGTGCGCGCTCGAGCCCCTGCTTCGTCAGCGAACCTCGGGCCGGGATTTGATGTGCTCGCCATCGCGTTGGACCGCTACGTGCAAGTTGAGGTCGTGCCGGCACCGGCGCTCTCGGTCCGCAGCACCGGTGAGGGCGCCCACCTTTCCGGCGACGCCTCGCACCTGGCGGCGCGGGTCGTGGCCGACGTGTTGGGACACGACCGCTTCGCCGTGACCGTACATTCCCAAATTCCCATCTCGCGGGGATTGGGATCGTCGGCCGCCCTGGCCGCCGCCGCCGCGGGCGCGGCTGGGGCCGAGGACCCGCTGGCCGTGGCCGCCGCCTATGACGGCCACCCCGAAAATGCCGCGGCGAGTGTCTTCGGAGGCCTGGTGGCGGCCACCATGGTCGAAGCCAAGCCGCAGGCTGCCACTCTCGCGCTGAGCGAGCAGTTGGCCTTTGTCGCCGTTGTACCCGATCGCTCGTTGGCCACCTCTGACGCCCGACGGGTGCTGCCGGACTCAGTGCCCCGGGCCGACGCCACCTTCAACCTCGGGCGCATGGGCCTGCTGCTGGCCGGGTTGGCCGAACCGTCTGTGCTCACTTCGGCCGCCACCGGTGATCGCCTGCATCAAGATGCGCGCACGACCCTGTTCCCCGAGGCTCCGGCCCTGCTGGCTGCGTTGGTGGAGGCCGGAGCGCTGGCCTCGTGCTGGTCGGGCGCCGGGCCGACCCTTTTGGGTATCACCACCCAGACCGCGCTGGCCGGCGTGAGTGATCGCGTGGAAGGCGCACTGGCGTCACTCGGTTTCTCGGCCAGCGTGCTGCAGTTACAGGCTGACCGAGATGGGTTGGTCTATGGCGACGCGGCGGAGTTGCCCACATGAATGAGCCGGTGGAGGTCGGTCATCCCTGGTTGAGCTGGCTGATGACCGCATTCACGGAGTTCTGCAGTGTGCCGACGACGCTGAAGAGGTCGGATCGGGCCACCACCTTGGTGTAGCCCGCCTTGGTGGGCGCGGCACTGCCCACCATGTGGAACGCCCTGGCCGCATTCTCCGAATCGGCGTGCGCGACGTTGATCACCTTCTGCGCCAGTCCGGCGCTCGTCGCGTGGTCCAGTGAGAGCGCGTAGTCATTGAGGTGAGGTACCAATGCCCGGTCGGCCGACTCGATGCACTTGTACGGATTGGCCACTCCTTCGCAGGCCCCGGTCCGCTGGGTATAGCTGTTGAATTGGGCGGCAAGGGTCTTGTCAGCTTGAGCGAGTGACTGCTTTGCCGCGGTGACTGCGGCGTCGTGCCTTCGTACGGCGATGATGGCGGTAGCGCCCACACCCAGGACGACGACCACGATGGCCACGATGACGATGCGCGTGTGGGACGAGAGGGCCGTGTGCACCCTCCGTGAGGGCCGACGCGTCACGGTGTCGACGTCAGGTGCGGTTCCAGAAGACGGCGGCACGGACATCGAGGCGAAATGGTACGGCACGTGCCACCAGAGCGAGACACAGCGGGACACAGCGGGACAGAGAGACAGAGCGAGACACAGCACGAGGGACCGACGTCTGGAGCGGCCGTGTGGACGGGTGCCTGGAGCGGGCGGCCCGGGGATCTGGCCAGGGGGGAGGGTCGTAGACTCGCCGGGATGCCCAAGTCCTTCTACATCCGCACGTTCGGGTGCCAGATGAACGAGCACGACTCCGAGCGCTTGGCCGGGATGCTGGTGGCCGATGGCCTGGAGCCGACCGAGATCATGGAGCAGGCCGATGTCGTGGTCCTCAACACGTGCTGCATCCGGGAGAACGCCGATCAGAAGCTCTACGGCACGCTGGGCAGCCTCAAGACCCTGGTGGACGCCAAGCCGGGCCTGCAGATCGCCGTCGGTGGCTGCCTGGCCCAGAAGGACCGGGAGCTGATTCAAGAGAAGGTCGGTTGGGTGGACGTGGTCTTCGGGACCCACAACCTGAGCAGTGCACCGGGCCTGTTGCGGCGGGCCACCACCGAGGGCCAGGTGATGGAGATCCTCGATGCGCCCGATCCCGAGACGATCTCCAACCATCTCATGGCGCCGGCGGCCGTGCGCGAGCTGCCCTATGCGGCGTGGGTGAACATTCAGATGGGGTGTGACAACTCGTGTGCGTTCTGCATCGTGCCGGCGGTGCGCGGGCCCGAAGTGAGCCGACCGGTCAACGACATCGTCGGAGAGGTCGAAGAACTGGCTCGGCGGGGCGTCATCGAGGTCACCCTGCTCGGCCAGAACGTCAACTCGTACGGGCGTGACATCACCCACCGCCGTCCCCTCTTCGCCGACCTCCTCGGGCGGATCGGCGGCGTCGACGGCATCGGGCGCATCCGCTTCACCAGCCCCCACCCCAAGGACCTGCGGCCCGAGACCATCGCGGCCATGGCCGACACGCCCGAGGTCTGCGAGCAGCTCCACCTCCCGCTGCAGTCGGGAAGCTCGCGGGTCCTGTCGGCCATGCGCCGGGGCTACACGGCCGAGCGCTACCTGGAGCGGTTGGCGGCGGCCCGAGCGGCCATCGACGACCTGGCGGTGACCACCGACATCATCGTGGGCTTCCCCGGTGAGACCGAGCGCGACTTCGAGGACACGTTGGCCGTGGCGGCCGAAGCGGCCTACGACAGCGCGTACACCTTCATCTTCTCGCCTCGCCCCGGCACCAGGGCCGCCGACATGGCGGATGACTTCATCGCACCGGACGTGATCGCCGATCGCTTCGCCCGTCTCAAGACGGTGGTGGAGCGCTCGGCCCTGGCCCGGCACCAGGCCCGGATCGGCCGGGTCGAAGAGGTGTTGGTGGAAGGCGTGAGCCGCCGCGACGACTCGATGCTGACGGGGCGGACCCGCCAAGGGAAGCTGGTCCACTTCGCGGCCACTGGCCCGGGCATGGCTGGCACCCCGGTGGCCGGGTGTATGGCCCGGGTCACGATCACGGCCGGGCACCCGCACCACCTTTCGGGCGTCCTCGGTGCGGTGACGGCGCGGCCGCGGCATCGGGTCCGCATCCCGGTGGCCAGCGCGTGACCGCCGTCGCCCTGGTCGGGGTGACGGCATCGGGGAAGTCGGAAGCCGCTCGGGCCGTGGCGCTGCGGCGCGGCGACGCCGAGATCGTCTCGGTGGACTCCATGTGCGTGTATCGAGGGATGGACCTGGGCACCTCCAAGCCCACGCCGGCCGAGCAGGCCCAGGTACCGCACCACCTGATCGACCTGGTCGATCCGGAGACCGAATACACCGTCTCGGAGTTCCAGCTGGCGGCCCGATCGGTCCTGGCGGACATCGAAGCCCGGGGTCGGCACGCATTGCTGGTGGGGGGGACGGGGCTGTACCTGCGGGCGGTCGTGGACGACCTGCGCATCCCGGGCCGCTTTCCCGATGTCGCCGTCGCCTTGGAGCGCGAGCTCGACGACGGTGTCATCGACGTGGTGGGGTTGCATGGCCGGCTGGCTCTGGTGGATCCGGTGGGGGCTGAGCGCATGGAGCCGACCAACCGGCGCCGGATCGTCCGCGCCCTCGAGGTCACGATCGGATCGGGCCAACCCTTTTCTTCCTTCGGGCCGGGCCTGGAGGCGTATCCGCCCTCGACGGTCCCGATGATCGGCATCGTGGCGGCGCCCGACGACGTGGATCGCCAGATCGAGAAGCGTTTCGCCGAGTGGATGGACGCCGGACTGCTCGATGAGGTGCGCGCCCTGGCCGATCGTCCTCACGGCATCGGGCGGACGGCCCGGCAGGCGCTCGGGTACCGAGAACTCCTGGCGCACGTGGAGGGCGGGCGGGACCTAGCCGACTGCGTGGAAGAAGCGGTGCGGCGGACCAGGACCCTGGCCCGTCGCCAGGCCAGCTGGTTCCGCCGGGACCCGCGGATCGCCTGGGCCGAACCGGGGGTTGACCTGGACGAGCGGCTCGATCACGCCCTGGGAGCGCACGGCCGGCGACGGTGACCTGCGAGAATGGAGTGGTGCATCTCACCAAGCACGAAGGGGCGGGGAACGACTTTCTCGTCGTCCTCGACCCCGATGACAGCCTTCGCCTGAGCGGGGATCAGATCCGCCTGCTCTGTCACCGGCACCGGGGCATCGGCGCCGACGGCGTGATCCGGGTCGGACGCAGCAGCGGTGCTGGGGGTGCCGGTGCCGATGGTGCCGGTGGTGCCGACCTGACCATGCAACTGCACAACGCCGACGGCGGGGAGGCCGAGATGAGCGGCAACGGCATCCGTTGCCTGGCTCAAGCCGCTGTCGACGCCGGATGGGTCACCCCGCCGACGTTCTCGGTGGCGACCGCCGGCGGCGTGCGCACGGTGACCTTCCTTCCCGGCGAAGAACCGGGTCGGGCCAGGGCCAGTGTCGACATGGGCGCGGTCACGGTGGGCCCGGCCCAGGAGGAGATCGACGGGCGAACGGCCCGAACGGCGGACGTGGGCAATCCGCACTTGGTGTTGGTCGGGCCCGGGTTGGCCGGGTTGGCCGGGGTCGAGATCGAGACCCGGGGACCGCAGTTGCAGGCGGCGTACCCGGAGGGCATCAACGTGGAATGGATTGAGCTCGCCCACGATGCCGACGGGGACTTCCTCGAGTTGCGGGTCTGGGAACGCGGCGCCGGGGAGACGCTGGCCTGCGGGACCGGCAGCGTGGCGTCAGCGGCGGTGGCCCGAGCGCTGAA
>Ga0208357_1001160_pt1 | contig 19631 bp, 20 predicted proteins | sample NGESurdeep092012_6_FD_184487 | JGI IMG/M metagenome (GOLD analysis project Ga0208357, IMG submission 184487) | Arctic peat soil microbial communities from Barrow, Alaska - NGEE Surface sample F52-2 deep-092012 (SPAdes) | ecosystem: Environmental > Terrestrial > Soil > Wetlands > Peat ... | reverse complement strand
GTTGAAAGTCAGTTGCTGCACGGTTGGCTTCGTGCCCTGGTCGTCCTGGTACATGGAGGGCTTACCTCTGGAAGGGGCTTTGCGAAAACGAATTTCCCTGACTGTGTCGGCGCCGCCAGAGGAAACTTGAGCTCGGCGAGCGGATTCGTTCGGGTCCGCGGCAGGAGCAGGACCGCGATGGCGCGGCCATGCGGTCTCCTTCACCGCGTCTCGCGCAGCGGATTTGTGCCAAGGGGGCATCAGGGTCGGTGCCGCCTTTCCCTGCACACGGTGGAATGATGGCGAAACTCTTCAAGCAGCTTCACTGCGCTGCTGGCCCAGGCGCACCACGCCGTTGACATCGACGATCAGCGCCACCGAGCCATCGCTCAGGATGGTTGCGCCGGAAATGCCCTGCACGCGCTGGTAATGCGCCTCCAGCGACTTCACCACCGCCTGTTGCTGGCCGAGCAGTTCGTCCACCAGAAGCCCTACGCGACGGCCGCCTTCCTCGACCACCACTACGATGCCGCGCTCGATTTCGGTGATGGCGTCCTGGCAGTGGAACGTGTGGTGCAGGCGCATGATCGGCAGGTAGGCGTCACGGAAGTGGAAGACCTCGCCGCCGCCGGCGATCCTGCGCACCATGTCCGGACCCAGCCGCAGCGATTCGACGATGGAAATCAGCGGCAGGATGTAGCGCTCATGCCCCACCGAGGTGACCAGGCCATCGATGATCGCCAGGGTCAGCGGCAACGCGATCGTGAATACGCTGCCCTTGCCGGCCTGGCTGCGGACCTTGACGCTGCCGCCGAGGTCGCGCACGTTGCGGCGCACGACGTCCATGCCGACGCCGCGGCCGGAAAGGTCGGTGGCCTCGTCCGCCGTCGAGAAGCCGGGCTGGAAGATCAGTTCGGCCACGTCGGCGTCGTCGACTTCCTGGCCGGGACGGATCAGGCCACGCTGCTCGGCCTTGCCGATGATGGCTGCACGATTGAGGCCGGCACCATCGTCGCTGACCTGCACCACGATGTTGCTGCCCTCGTGCCGGGCATCGAGCCGCAACGTGCCGGTTTCCGGCTTGCCCGCCGCACGTCGCTTCTGCGGCGACTCCAGGCCATGGTCGATCGCATTACGCACCAGATGCACCAGCGGGTCGCCAATCTTCTCCAGCACCGTCTTGTCCATCTCGGTGTGCTCGCCGTGCAGCTCGAGCCTGACCTGCTTGCCGAGCTTGTGTTCGAGGTCGCGTACCAGCCGCGGGAAACGGTTGAACACCGACGCAATCGGCAGCATGCGTATGCGCATCACGCCTTCCTGCAGTTCGCGCGTGTTGCGCTCCAGCAGGACCAGGCCCTCGCGCAGGCGCTCCAGCTGCGAGGAATCGAAATGTTCGCCGATATCGCTGAGCATCGACTGGGTGATGACCAGTTCGCCCATCATGTTGATCAACGCATCGACCTTGTCCACGCCAACGCGGATGGAGCCACCGTCGCCCGAGGCCGCCGCAGTCTCGCGCACCGGGCGCGGCGGCTGAACGGGCGGCGGCGTGGGTACGGCTACCCGCGGCGCTGCCGGCGGGGCATCGGCGACGGGTTCGATCGACAGTTCACAATCGCCGTCCAGCCAGTCGAAGACGGCGACCACGTCGGCATGCGCCACCGCGCCGTGCAGGCACAGCTCCCAGCCGAGATGGCACAGCGCGGGATCGAGCTCGGCCAGGGTTGCCGGCGCCGTGTCGACGACGAAAGCGCGCAACACGTCCAGCCGCCCCAGTTGTTGCAGTTCACGAAACAGGCGCAATGGATCGTTGCCGCTCTGCAGCAGGTGCGGCAGTGCGACGAAACGGATATTCCACCCCTTCACCGGCGCAGCGTTTGACGCCGCGGCGACCGCGGCCATGGCCGGCTCGCCGCTGACCAGACGAACCAGTTCGGCGCGCAGCGCCTCGCTCTGCGCATCGGCCACCGCCTGGCCACTGCTGGATCGTGCCAGCATCGCTCGCAGGCAATCGACCGAACGCAGCAGCGGGTCGATCAACTCCTCATCCACGCCGCGCCGCTCGCTGCGCACCTCTTCCAGCAGCGACTCGGCCACGTGGGTGAACGCCGCCACGTCGGCAAAGCCGAACGTGGCCGCACCACCCTTGATGGAGTGCGCGGCGCGGAAGATCGTGTGCACCAGCTCGGTATCGGTCGAACCCGAATCCAGCGCCAGCAAGGCCGCTTCCATCGCGTCCAGCCCTTCCAGGCTTTCCTCGAAGAAGGTCTTGTGGAACTGGGTCAGGTCGACCGTGCTCATGGATGTTCTTCAGCCCAGCACGCGCTTGACCGTGGCCAGCAGCTGTTCCGGGTCGAACGGCTTGACCAGCCAGCCGGTGGCACCAGCGGCCTTGCCTTCCATTTTCTTTTCGGTGTGCGATTCGGTGGTGAGCATCAGGATCGGCACACCCTTGTACGCATCCAGCGCGCGCAGTTGACGCACCATCGCAATGCCATCCAGCACCGGCATGTTGACGTCGGCCAGCACCAGCTCGAACGCGTTGTCGCGCGCGGCGTCGAGCGCCAGCTGGCCGTTCTCCGCCTCGGTCACCTCGTGACCCGCGCCACGCAGGGTGAAGGCCACCATGCTGCGCATCGAAACGGAGTCGTCTACTGCGAGAATCCTTGCCATGCCGCTACCTCGGTCATCAGGCCAGCGTCGCCGCTGGCAGGTTCAATAACTGTTGCAGCCCGAGCAGGCCGGCCGCTTCATTCAGGATTTCATTGCTACCGCGCCAGCCGAGCTGGCCACCGTGGCTCTCCAGCTCACGCCGGAACAGCACCAGCAATTGCAGTGCCGCGGTATCGACGCGTTCGAGGCCTTCCACCTCGATCACGATTTCACCCTTGTGCAGCACTTCCGCCAGTTGTGCCTTCAGGGCAACTTGCGCGGCCAGGCGACAGTCGGCCGGAAGCCGCACCACGGCTGCGGCATCACCATTTGCTGTTGCAGTGGCGGTCGCCGCCCTGCGCGGCTTGGCCGCCCTGGCCTGCGTGGTCGCTCGCGTGCCGCCCATGCCTCGACTCCGATTGCGCTCCAGGCGCTGACGTGTGAACTATCGGCCGGATTGCGGATCGCTTTAGCCGACTGTTGAAATTCGCCGGACCGGGCCGGCGGCTGACGCTAGGAGCCTGTCGGGCTTTGGTGGTCGAGTCGAGGATTCGGCTGTGCGAGGACAGATTCCTGACGATTTGCCGGTCCATAGTGGTGCTATGGACCAAGAATCAGCGGGGATATGGACCGCACAGGCGAATACGAAGACCGGCCAACCCAAGTCCGACAGGCTCCTGGGCAGGCGCGAGCGGGTACTTCGGTGACGTTGCTTCGAATCGACGCTCAAGTATTCTGCGCAGGGGCCGATGTTCTTTACGACCGCCTCTCTCCCTACCCATGCCGGCGCAGGAAGCCCACGTTTGAACATTCCACCGATCAGTATCGCTGCGCTTACCTGGGCAGGTGCCGCTTCCGGCACCACCGCCCAGAGCTGGCGTATCGGCGCCGTGTTGTCGGCGCGGCCGCTGGGTGTGAGCCCGCAGGGGCTGATGGTGTTGCAGGTGGGTGCCCTCGCGGTCGAGGCAGACGTGGCGCAGGGCCAGTTGCCATCGCATTTCCAGGTGCGCGTGCTCAGCCTGGGCGCGCAGCCGCAGCTGGAGGTCCTGGCCCAGACCGCCGACCCGACCTTCCAGCGCATGTTGCGTGAACGGCTGCCGCAACAGAATGGCTATACGCCATTGCTGGCGACACTGGCAGCGCTGGCGCAGCGCCAGGCGCTGCGCCAGTTGCCGCCCAACGTGCGCACTGCCCTGGCGGTGCTGGAGCAGGCACTGCACACACCGGCGGAGATCACCCAGGGCGACGGCCTGCGCGAGGCGATCCAGCGCAGCGGGCTGTTCTTCGAATCCCGCCTGCTCGGTGCGCCAGGGCAGCAGCCGGCACTGACCGCCGACGACTGGAAAGGTGCCCTGCTGCGGCTGGCCGGCCTGCTCGACGAGCGCGGAGCGGCTCCCCCTCCCGCTGACCGCGGAGACATCGATCCGCCGCTGCTGCAGCGGGGCTTGCAAGCGCAAGCACGCCTGCCGCTGCCCCAGATATCCGTTGACGATGACGTGGGCATGCTGCTCATGCGCCTGCATGGCGACGTCAAGGCGGCACTGGCGCGGATCGAAGTGGCCCAGCTCGATGCCAGCGCCAACCCATCCGCGGCCTGGGTCATCGAGATCCCGCTGCTGGGCAAGGATGGCCACGACGTACTGCAGATCAAGCTGGAGCACGGCATCGACACCGTCGATGGCGGACAGAGCTGGACCATGGGTTTTGCGTTGGACCTGCCGCCGCTGGGACCCATCCAGGGTGAGCTGCAGTTGCGCGAACCGCGACTGTCGGTGCGCCTGTGGGCCGAGCGGGTCGAGACGGCACAACGACTGGAACGGCAGTTCACGCCGCTGCGCCAGCGCCTGGCGGCCTGCGGCGTGTTGCTCGATCAGCTCAGCTGCCAGGTCGGCGTGCCGCAAGCCCAGGCCAGCAGCAGTGCGCTGCTGCTGAAGGCGACCGCATGAGTACCCACGCGCCAACTACCCCGGGTCCAACTACCCCGGCGCCAATAACTTCAGCGCCAACGCGTCGAGTCACCCTGCGTCTGTCCAGTGGCAGCGAAGAGGCCAAGCCGATGCCACCGCAGTCGCTGGAGCTGCTGCTGGCCCGCGCCAGGGAACTCGGCGTGCCGCTGCATCATGACGCCCAGATTGCCGCCCTGCTGGCCGCGTTGCGACTGCGCGACGACATTCCAGTGCAGCTCTACGCTTCGGCCGCCTCAGTGCTGGCGACGATCTACGACGCCGTCGACGAATAGATCGCTTTCTGGATTCTGGCAGGGAGAGCGGCGTGCCTATGGCCCCGCAGCAAGCATCCGTCTCCAGACCCCGATCTGCCAGGGGGAATCCGTCATGCGCGACTACCGCACGAGCAGTTCCATGCGCCGGCCCAGCGCCTTCAGTGCAATGGCGATCGTGTCGATCCTGGTCGCGTGCCCCAGGTTCACGAGACGGTTGACCGACTGGGGGCTGGTGCGCAGACGCCGCGCCAATTCCGCGGCAGTCACGCGCTGTTCCAGCATCGTGTTGAGCAGCAGCACCTTCGCACCGACACTTGGCGGCAGTTCGACAACCAGCTGGCCGCGCTTCACGCGGCTCGGCATCGGCACGGGGCGTCCATCCTCGACATAGAAATCCATGGCAGTGCGCAACGCGTCGGCTGCCATGTCGAGCGCTTCTTCCCGCGTTCCACCCTGGGTGAGCGCCTCGGGGATGTCGGGAAACTGGACGAGGTAACCGTCGCCGTCGGGGGTAAGCGTGGCCGGATAGATCAACATGGATCGCCTCTGGGGTATCAACGGGCAGAACTGTCCAGTCCGAGCTGTTTCAGTATCGCCTTTCTCAGACCATCTCCAAGTTCCTGGCCACCGTGTCTGGGCAAGGTGGATTGCCGGTCTCGGTAGTACAGCTTGGTGTGTCGTTTGCCTTCCTCGAAATGCACACCTTGCGCTGCGAGCCACCGCTTGAATTCACTGACTTTCACGGCGAATCCTTGCCGGTCTGGATGCCGGTAATATAAACATATTCGTTTATATTTTCAAGGAGATTCTGACGACCGCTCGGCCGCTCCGCTGCCCGGTCCGGGTCCAGCTATCGGTGGCCGGGCCGGCATTCCGTTTCGCGAACGCTCAAGAACCAGCCGGGTGCATCTGCAGCACCAGCTTGGCCTCGTCACGCGACAGCCCGCAACGGCTGGTCAATTGCTCGAGGTCGGCGCCTTCGCGCGCCAGTTGCTGGGCCAGCTCGTAGGACTGGCGTGCCGGCGTTGGCTGCTGCTCGAGCTGGCGCAGCTGCCGCTCCAGCCGCCCCAGCGCCGTCACCAGCAGCGAGGTCGGCACGTCGGTGATGGCGTGCGCGGCGCCGTGCGACAGCGTCTGGATGCGTTGTTTGAGCTGCGTCGATTGCCGCCACAGGTGGAACAAAAGGGCCGACTGGAACAGCGCCAGCAGGAGCAGGGCCGCAACCCCGATGTCAAGCCACATGGGCACCTTCTCCGCTGAGTCGACACAGCTTGCGCACATCAAGCAGCGCCACGAATCCGCCCTGCCAGGACAGCACGCCGGTCACCGGATCATCGCTGCGGCTGGCACGACCTGGCGGCGGCGGCTCGATCCCGATGCCGTCAGTACACAACAACTCGCCGACCGCGTCCACCCGCAGCCCGATCAGCTGGCCGGCATGCCGCAGCATGATGATGCGCACACCGGCCAGGTCCGCCTGCGCTTGCGTCACGCCCATCCGCCGGCAGCCATCCAGCACCGGAACGATCCGCCCGCGCAGGTGGCGCACGCCAAGCACGTCGGCCGCGGCACCGGGCACCGGCGTGATGTCGCCATCGCGGATCACCTCGTTCACCGCCACCAGCGGGGCCGCGTACAGCTGGGTGCCGATGTGGAACGACAGCCATTGCCGCTCCGCCGGCGCAGACGCTGCCGTGGAAGCGGAAGCATTCATGGGGCATTTCCACGATCAGGCGATGAACGCATCGGGATCACCGATCCGGACTCACGCGTTGCGTCGTGGCGCGCGCTGATTCGCCGGCGCCAGGCACGGCATGTCCCACGACATGGCCGGGCTCCGTCAGTTCCGCTGCAATCGGCGATGGGGCGCGCGGCAGGCCGGAGTGATCACCCTCGGGTGCCGCTGCGGCCTGGGTGGGCGCCGGCTGGGTGAGGCCCTCGAGCACGGGTTGCGGCATCGCCGTAGCGGCAATTTCGCCCAGGTGTCCTGCATCGCTTTGCCGGCGTGGGCTGCCGTTCGCCCCCTTCATCACGACCACCAACACGCGTCGGTTCTGGTTGCGCCCGTCCGCCGTGGCGTTGTCGACCAGCGGCCGCACCTCACCCCAGCCGACGATGCCGAGCCGGTCCGGTGCCACCCCGCTCAGCGCGAACAGCCGCGCCACGCTGGCGGCGCGCGCCGCGGAGAGCTCCCAATTGGACGGGTATTGCGCCGTGCTGATCGGCACGTTGTCGGTGAAACCCTCCACCCGCAGCGGATTGGGAAACGGCGCCAGGATGGTGGCCAGGTTCTGCAACACGACGTCGGCAGAGGAGGAAAGCTGCGCCACGCCGCTGGGGAACAGGATATCGGTACGGATTTCGATCTCCAGCCAGTCTTTCGTGTGCCGCACGACCACCATCTTGCGATCAATCAGCGGTTGCAACGCACGACGCACCTGGCTTTCGATGTCGTCGAGGTTGTGCTGCCCGGCTTCCGGAGGCCCGTGGTCGGCGGGTGCCCCCGGCGAGTGCAACGGTATCGGCAACACGATGGGACTGGCCGCCTTCCGACCAGGCGACACGACCGCCGGCACGACAGCCGACGTGTTCGCCTTGCTCGGCTCGGGCGGTGGCGGCGTGGTCTTGCTGCTGGAACCATTGAATGCCTGGATCAACGATTCGGACATCACCCGATACTTGCCTTCGTTGACCACCGACACCGCGTACATCACCACGAAGAAGGCGAGCAGCAAGGTCATCAGGTCGGCATAGGGAATCGCCCACGCCTCGTGATTCAGATGTTCCTCGTGTCTGTGCTTTCTCATTCGACGTAACCCTGCAGGCGTGCCTCGATCTGGCGCGGGTTGTCACCTTGTGCGATCGACACCAGGCCCTCGATGAGGATCTCGCGCATCCGCGACTGCTTGCCGACCAGCGCCTTCAACCGCGCTGACATCGGCAGCATGAACATGTTGGCCAGCGCCACGCCATAGATGGTGGCCACGAAGGCCGCGGCAATGCCGTGGCCCAGCTTGCTGGGGTCGGAAAGGTTCTGCATCACCGCCATCAGCCCCATCACCGCGCCGATGATGCCCAGCGTGGGCGAATAGATGCCGGCGTTCTCGTAGACCTTGGCGCCGGCCAGGTCGACCGCCTCGCGCGTGTCCAGGTCCACTTCCAGCACGCTGCGGATGGTGTCCGGCTCGCCGCCGTCGACCAGCATCTGCAGGCCCTTGTTGATGAACGGATCGCTCTCCGCGTCGATGTGCGGTTCCAGCCCGAGCAGGCCCTGGCGACGGGTGATTTCGCTCCAGCCCACGATGCGGCTGATCAGGTCGTGCGGCTGGTGGCGTGGCGGCCGGTAGACCATCTTGATCATCGACAGCGCGTGCTTCATCACCTTGCCCTGATTCTGCACCAGCAGCGCCGCCAGCGTGCCGAAGAACACGATCACGAACGCGGCCGGGTTCCACAAGGCTTCCACCGTGGATCCCTTGAGGATGGTGCCCAGGATGATCACCACGAAACCCAGGATCGTGCCGATGGTGCTGATTCTGTCCATGCCGGTCAGGCTTCCAGTTGCAACGAAGCAAACAGATGGCCGGTACCAGCGACCAGGCCGGCCAGGTCCATCACCAGCGCCAGCCGGCCATCACCGTTGACCGTGGCGCCGGCAATGCCTGACACGTCGGAGAACACGGGGCCGAGCGGTTTGACGATGACATCCTCGCGACCGAGCACTTCATGCACCATGCAGCCGATGCGCTGGTGGCCGATGTGCAGCACCACCACATGCCGGGCGAAGCCGGACTCGACGTCCACCCACAGCGAAAGGTCCGCCAGCGGCAAGGCGCGACCGCGATGATCGGCTACCAGTCGTCCATCGAGCAGGCGGTCCTGGCCGTCGGCCAGTTCGAACACTTCTTCCACGTTGCCGAGTGGCAGCGCAAGCAGGCGAGTGTCGACGCGCACCATCAGCACGCGCAGTACCGCCAGGGTCAGCGGCACGGTCAGCTCCAGTTCGCTGCCCTGGCCAGGCCGCGACTGCACGCGCAAGGTGCCACCCAGTTCGGCCACCCGGGTTTTCACCACGTCCATGCCGACGCCACGGCCGGAAATGTCCGACACCACCGCCGCGGTACTGAAGCCGGGTCGGAAGATCAGTTCGTAGCACTCCGCTTCGCTGAGGCGCGCCGCCTGCACGCTGTCGATCACGCCTTTCTCGATCGCCTTGCGGCGCAGGATCTCCGGATCCATGCCGCGGCCGTCGTCGCTGACCGAGATCACAATGCGTTCGCCACGCTGGCTGGCCGAAAGGCAGATGCGGCCCTTGCGCGGCTTGCCTGCCTGCTCGCGCTCGGCCGGCAGTTCCACGCCATGGTCGAGCGCGTTGCGCAACAGGTGGATCAGCGGATCGGCCAGCGCTTCGACCAGGCCCCGATCAAGATCGGTACCCTCGCCTTCCAGCACCAGCTCCACGTCCTTGCCCATCTGCCGCGCCAGGTCGCGCACGATGCGCGGGAAACGCTGAAACAATCGCCCCACCGGCTGCATGCGCATGCCCATGGCGGCACCCTGGAGAGCATTCGTCACCCGATCCAGTTCGCCCGCGGCAGTCGCCAGCGTCGCGTCGCCGAGGCGCGCCGCCAGGCTGAGCAGGCGATTGCGCACCAGCACCAGTTCACCGGCGTGTGTGACCAGCAGGTCAAGCCTTGCCGTATCCACCCGCACCGAGGTCTCTGCTGGCGCGTGGCGAGCCGCAGCCGTGGGCGCGGCATCGCGCTGCTCGGACGGCCCCGGCGCGGCAGCGCGCGGCGCTGTCGGCGCGGGTGCGTCGGCAGCGGTTGCAGGCATGTCTTGCAAGCTGTCCAGCAAGGCCTCGAATTCATCATCGTCGATGGTTGCGCCGGGCGCCGCTGCCAGCTGCATCGGCGTGGGCTCGATAGCGCCGGGCGCCGCGCCTGCATACATGCTGTCCAGCAGCGCCTCGAACTCGTCGTCGTCGATCGGCGCACCCTCGGTGGCGCCGGGCGTGGCCGGCGCCACCACGGCCACCGCGGCGGCGCGTGGCCACAGCGACTGCAGCAGGGCCGGTGGCGGCATCGGCAGCGGGGTATCCGCGCCGACTCCGGCCATCATGTCGTTGAGCAGATCCAGCCCCTGCAACAGGGCGTCCATGTGGCGGGCGTCGAGCGACACCTTGCCGTTGCGCGCCTCGTTCAACAGGTCCTCGGCGTGGTGGCACAACAGCACCATCGGGTCCAGCGCCAGGAAACCGGCACCGCCCTTGACCGTATGGAATGCGCGGAACACGGCATTCAGCAGCTCGCTGTCGCGCGGCGATGCTTCCAGCGCGACCAGCTGCTCGCCGAGTCGCTCCAGCAGCTCGCCAGCCTCGACCAGAAAGTCCTGGCGCAGCTCGAGGTCAAATTCTGCGTCCATGGCCAATCGGTCCTCAGAACCCGAATTCGCTGAGCAGTCGATCGGCGTCTTCCTGGCTGGATATCTGGACCACGCTTTTCGGCACATCGCTGCCGGCCAGTGCGCCGGTCAGGCGTACCAGTTCGAGCAGGGTCGATTCGACCGTGCCGATGAAGGTGTCGACCTTCTTGAGGCGCTGGCCGGCCAGGTCTTGCCACGATTGCGCCAGCACCATGTCGGCCAGCCCTTCACGGCAGCTGTCGGCAAACATCACCGACTCGCGCGCCAGCACCGCGGCCGGATCGTTGTCCTGCGTCCACTTGAGCATTTCAGCGGCGTTGATGGTCAGCGCTTCGGCCTGCGGTTGCATGCGCTCGGCGAAGTCGATGTTGCGATGCGCTGCAGTCGCGCTCATCTCCAGCGCATCCTGCAGGTATTGGCGCGCATCGGCGACGTTGCCGGCGATACCGTCCTGGGCCAGGTCGCCGCCCAGTCCGCGCACGGCGTCGTGCAGGTCGCGCGCCAGTTGCCCAAGGGCACGGAACATGGTCTGTTCGCGCTGGCGCACCATCGCATCGAGCGCCTGCTCGAAGGCCGGACCTTCGGGGCTGTTGAGCAGGTCGCGCAGTTCGGTCGGCAGCGTGTCGCCGATCGCAAAGGTGTGCAGGGCGCTCATGCGACGGCTCCACTGGCGGCGATGCGCTCGAAGATCCTGGTCAGTTTCTCCTGCAGCGTGGCCGCCGTGAACGGCTTGACGATGTAGCTGTTCACACCGGCCTGGGCGGCGGCGATGATCTGGTCGCGGTTGTTCTCGGCGGTGACCATCAGCACCGGCATGCCCTTCAGCGACTCTTCGCTGCGGATCGCCCGCAACAAGTCGATGCCGCTCATGTTGGGCATGTTCCAGTCGGTCACGACAAGGTCGAACCGGGTACGGCGCAACATCGCGATGGCGTTCTCGCCGTCGACGGCCTCCTGGATCAACGGGCCGCTGAAGCCCAGCTCCACCAGCAGGTTGCGGACGATCCGCCGCATCGTGGAAAAGTCGTCCACCACCAGGATTTTCATGTTCTTGTCCAACGCTCTCTCCACGTGCACCACAGGCCGATCTGCGGCCCTGAATGTGATCGAATGCCGCGCCCGGTCAGGCGCGCCACCCGGTGAGTCGTGAGCGCAGCCGGAGCACCGCCTGCCCATGGATCTGGCACACGCGCGATTCGCTTACTCCCAGCACTGCACCGATTTCCTTCAGGTTCAACTCCTGTTCGTAATACAGCGACATCACCAGCTGCTCGCGCTCGGGCAGTCCGGTGATGGCCTCGGCCAGGTCATCGCGCATGCCGTCGCGCTCGATGTTTTCCTCCGGCCCGAGGCTGCCCTCGTCGGCCACGTCCATCACCCCGCCTTCTTCGCCCTCGTCCGACGCGGTCAGGCTGAGCAGGCGCACGCAAGCCGCGTCGATCAGCACCTGGTGGTATTCCTCCGCGCTGATCCCGAGGCGTCGAATGACTTCCTTTTCGTCCGCCTCCGCACCCGTCTCGATCTCGATCTGGCGAATCGCCTCGGCCACTTCGCGGGTCTTGCGATGCACCGAACGCGGCGCCCAGTCGGTGCGCCGCAGCTCGTCCAGCATCGCGCCGCGTATGCGGATACCCGCAAACGTCTCGAAGCTGGCCCCACGATCCTGGGCAAAATTCCGCGATGCTTCCAACAATCCGATCATTCCCGATTGAATCAGGTCACCCACGTCGACGCTGGCTGGCAACCGCCCCATCAGGTGATAGGCGATCCGCCGCACCAGTGGCGCATGCCGCCGTACCAGTTCATCGGCACTTTCGCGGGAAACCTGTAGATATTCCGAAGCCACACTCATCTGGGCACCTCACCCGCCGGTACGTTCCGACCACCAAAGAAGGCGATCCGATCGAGGGCTGCGCGTTCCGGTACCGCCCATTTATCGACCAGGTCGGCCATTTTCTTGAATGCCTGCGCCGAATGGCTCGATGGCCACACGTCGACGACGGCACATTGCCGGCGAATGGCCTGGCGCAGACGCTCGTCATGCGGCACCCAGCCGCTGAAATCGATCACGACATCGAGGAACCGGTCGCTGACCCGCGCCAGCTTCTGGTGCAATGCCCGCGCTTCGCCCTCGTTGCGCACCATGTTGGCCACCATGCGCACGCGCCGAACGCCGTAATCACGGCTGAGCACCTTGGTCAGGCCGTAGGCATCGGTCAGCGAGGCCGGCTCGTCGCACACCACCAGGATCACCTCGGAAGCGGCGGCGGCGAACATCGTCACGTTGTCGGCCAGGCCGGCGGCGGTATCCACCACCAGGTATTCGGGTGGATGGGCCAGCTCGTCGAAGGCGCGGATGATCGCGGCGTGCTCGCCGTTGTTCAGTTGCGCCAGGCGGCGCGTGCCGGAGCCGGCGGGCACCACCTGCAAGCCGCGCGCCGCCGGCAGCATCAGCTCTTCCAGCGTGCACTCGCCATCGAGCAGGTGACCGATATGACGCGACGGCGTCAGGCCCAGCATCACGTCGACGTTGGCCAGGCCCATGTCGGCATCCAGCAACACCACTTTGTGTTCGGCCATCGACAGCGCCATCGCCAGGTTCACCGCGACGGTGCTCTTGCCTACCCCGCCCTTGCCGCCGGCGACGGCAATCGCGCGGCACGGCGGGCGCGCCTGCCTGCCCGCACCGAGCAGGCTGGTGGCCTGGTGGCCGGGTGGCGTGAACGTCGGCGCCGTCGGCTGGGCATCGGGCAGGCTCGCCGCCTTGGCCAGCATTTGTTGCAGCCCGGAGGCCTGATCCATTGCAAGTACTCCGTTCATGCGGTGGCCACCGCGAAGCCAAATCGTTCGGCCATCAGGCCGTCGTCGGGGATGCTGCTCTTCAATGATTGCGCGGTGCGGCAAACCAGCGCGCGCGCGTCGGCCGTGGCGATGTCCTCGGGCACGCGCTGGCCGTCGGTGGTGTAGTCCAGCGGCAACCGGTGCCGAATCAGCACCGACAACGCGCCACCCAGGTTCGGCGCCTCGTCCAGCTTGGTCAAAATGCACGCATGCGGCTTCAATGGCAGGTAGGCACGCACCGCGTCGTCCAGCGACTGCGCGTGGGTGTTCGCAGCCAACACCAGGGTGGCGCGCAGTTCGTTGGCGTCGGCGAGGATGTCCAATTGCTGGTTGAGGCGCGGATCGTTGCTGGCCACACCCGCGGTGTCGATCAGCACGGTGTGGCGACCGCGCAGGATCTCCAGCACCTTGCGCAGGCTTTCACCGTCATAGGCCGGGTACACGCGCACGCCCAGCAGGCGGCCGTAATGTTCCAGTTGCGCTGCCGCACCGATGCGGTAGTGGTCGGTGCTGATCAGGGCCACTTCGTCGGGGCCACGGCGCAGCACCGCGCGGGCGGCGAGCTTGGCGATGGTGGTGGTCTTGCCCACGCCAGTGGGGCCGACCAGGGCCGTGACGCCAGGCTGGTCGCCGACCAGCCCACGCCCGCTTACCGCCAGGCGGCGGCTGAGCATGCCCAGCGGCAAGTAGCGCGCCTGCTCGGCATCGATCTGTTCGGGCAGTTCGTCCACCAGCAGGCGGGCCACGTCCGGCTCGATGCCGATGCGGGTCATCTCGCGCAGGATCCGCGCGCGCAGGGGCTGGCGCCGCTCCATGTCGTTCCAGGCCAGGCTGGACAGCTGCATTTCCAGCATCTCGCGCATGCTGCCCAGTTCAGTGCGCAGCTGCGCGGTGTCGTGCGCGGCGCGCTCCATCAGCGGCGTCAGCATCGGACGTTCGGCCAGCGACGGCACGGGCGCCAGTACGGCGGCGGAAACCGGATGCCGCGCAACTGACACGGGATCGGCAGCGCGCGGCGCCGGCGGCTGCGCGGTGGACTCGGCCGCGGCAAGCCGGGCCACCGGCTGCGGCGCAGCCCGTGGTGCCAGCGGCGGCGGCGTTGAAGGCGCGCGCGCCGGCGCCGGGCTTTGCGCGCGAGATGGCGCTGCCTCCGCCGTCGGGGTGCCCTGGCGGGAGGCCTCGCGCATCAATGCCTCGTCATAGTCGAGCGCAGCGATGATTTCGATGCCATCGGCAATGCGCCGGGTCGACAGGATGACTGCGTCCGGGCCCTGCTCGTCGCGTACTTCGCGCATGGCCTGGCGCATGTCGGCGGCCACGAATCGTTTGATTTTCATTTTTGCTTGCTCCGCGCGCGGGATTCGAGATTCGGGATTCGGGATTCGTCAGAGGCAAGAACGCACCAAGCCAGCCGCGGCGCATGCTTTTCCGAATCCCTAATCCCGAATCCCTTCATCCCGGTTCTCATCGTCCCAATGCCTGGACCAAACGCACGCTGCGGTTGTCGGGCACTTCGTTGTAAGCCAGTACGTGCAAGTTTTGCGCCACATGACGCGTAAACCTCGCCAGCCATGGCCGAAGTTGTGGCGCAACCAGCAGAACCGCGGGCTCGCCGCTCATTTCCTGGCGGCGCGCGGCATCGGCCACGCTCTGTTGCAGACGATCGGCGAGGCCCGGTTCCACCGCGGCTCCAGCCACGCCGCCACCGCCGGCGAGGGAGCCCAGCAGGATCTGCTCAAGCTCCGGCGCCAGCGTGATCACCGGCACCTCGGTACCCAGGCCGGTGATCTCCTGCACGATCTGGCGACCCAGCGCCACGCGCACGGCGGCGCTCAGAACGCCGGGATCCTGACTCTGCCCCGCGTTCTCCGCCAAGGATTCGACGATGCTGCGCATGTTGCGGATCGGCACCCGCTCGGCCAGCAGGTTCTGCAACACCTTGACCACCACGCCCAGTGACACGCGCTTGGGCACCAGGTCCTCGACCAGTTTCGGCGCGCTGGCGGCGAGGCGGTCGAGCAGTTGCTGCACGTCCTGATGGCTGAGCAGCTCGTGCGCGTGACCCTGCAGGATGTGCGACAGATGGGTCGCGATCACGGTGGCCGGGTCGACCACGGTGTAGCCGTAACTCTGCGCCAGCTCGCGCTGGCCGCTCTCGATCCAGACCGCTTCCAGCCCGAACGCCGGGTCCTGCGTGGCGATGCCCTGCAAGGTGCCATGCACCTGGCCCGGGTTGATCGCCATCAGGCGTTCGTTGTGCACCTCGGCCTCGCCCATCGGCACGCCCATCAGGGTGATCCGATAGGTGTTGGGGCCCAGGTCCAGGTTGTCGCGGATATGTACCGCCGGCACCAGGAAGCCGAGCTCCTGCGACAGCTTGCGGCGCACCGACTTGATCCGGCCCATCAGCTCGCCGCCCTGGTGCACATCCACCAGTGGAATCAGGCGATAGCCCACCTCCAGGCCCAGCGGATCGACGCTGGCCACATCTTCCCAGCCCAGCTCCAGCCGTTCGGCTGGCGTGCTGGCCGCTGGCATCTCGGCCACCGTCTCGGCCAGGCGGGCGCGGGTCTCGCGCTCACGCTTGTGCATCAGCCAGGCCACGCCGGCGCAGGCGGCACTCAGCAGCAGGAAAGCCACGTTCGGCATGCCCGGGATGATGCCCATGACGCCCAGCACCACCGCGGCCACCGCCAGTGCACGCGGCTGGCCGAACACCTGGGCAATCACCTGCCGGCCCATGTCCTGCGACTTGGACACGCGGGTGACGATGATCGCCGCGGCGACCGACAGCATCAGCGCCGGCACCTGCGCGACCAGGCCGTCACCGATGGTCAGCAGGGTATAAGTCCGGGCCGCTTCGCTGGCTGACAGGCCGTGCTGCATCACGCCGACGAAGAAGCCGCCGATGATGTTGATGAACAGGATCAGGATGCCGGCGGTGGCGTCGCCACGCACGAACTTGGAGGCGCCGTCCATCGAGCCGTAGAAATCCGCTTCCTCGCGCACTTCCTGGCGCCGCTCGCGGGCCTGCTCCTGGGTCAGCAGGCCGGCATTGAGGTCGGCATCGATCGCCATCTGCTTGCCGGGCATCGCATCCAGGGTGAACCGCGCGGTCACCTCGGATACGCGGGTGGCGCCCTTGGTGATCACCACGAAGTTGATCACCACGATGATCGCAAACACCACCAGGCCGACCGCGAAGTTGCCGCCGATGACGAACTCGCCGAACGCCTGGATCACCTTGCCGGCGGCGCCGGGACCATCATGCCCGTGCAGCAGCACCACGCGGGTCGAGGCGATGTTGAGCGCCAGTCGCAGCAACGTCGCCATCAGCACCACGGTGGGGAACGCGGCGAACTCCAGCGGTCGCATCACGTAGACCACCGCCAGCAGGATCACCAGCGACAGCGCGATGTTGAAACTGAACAAGATATCCAGGATGAACGGCGGCATCGGCAGCATCAGCATGCCCAGCATCGCCAGCAGGATCACTGGCGCGCCAACGCCCCGTCGCGCCAGAAATTTGAAGTTGCCTAATACATCTGCACCCGTCATGGTTTTGACTCGTCAGGCGTCGCGATAAGGGCCCATCAGGTCAGGATCGACCTCTGGGTTGGGTGCGGCTGGCGGGCTCTCACCCTGCGCCGTTGCTTGCTTTAGTTGGTATACGTAGGCAAGCACCTGGGCCACCGCGACGAACAGCGACGCGGGGATTTCGCGACCCAGCTCAGTCGTTGCATACAAGGCGCGTGCCAACGGCGGCGCCTCGACCAGCGGAATGCGATGGGATCCCGCCACGAGTCGGATTTGTTGCGCCAGGACGTCCGCGCCCTTGGCGATCACCCGCGGTGCACCCATGCGTCCGTCGTCGTAGCGCAGCGCCACCGCAAAGTGGGTGGGATTGACCACCACCACATCGGCCTTGGGCAGTTCCTGCATCATCCGTTGCCGCGACTGCGCCTGCTGCACCTGGCGAATGCGCCCCTTCATCTCGGGATTGCCGTCGCTCTCCTTCATCTCGTCGCGGATTTCCTGCTTGGTCATGCGCAGGTTCTTGCCATGCTCGTACTTCTGGTACAGCGCATCGATCGCGCCGATCAGTGCCAGCATCGAGCCGAACCAGAGCGCCGCGTTGCCGAGCAGCTCGATCGACTGCGCAATGCCGCTCGTCACCGAGCCACGGCCGGTGGCTTGCAGCTGGCCCTGCCAGTGATTCAACAGCAGGCCAAGCACGGTACCGATGAACAGCAACTTGAGCAGCGCCTTGCCCAGTTCGACCAGGCCACGCATCGCGAAAATCTTGCCCAGCCCCTTGATCGGATCGAGCCGCTCGAACTTCGGCTGCAGTGCCTGCGCACTGAAGTTCAGCCCACCCAGCAGCAATGGCGCCACCAGCGTGCCGACCATCGTGGCGATCGCCACCGGTGCAAACAGCAGCAGTGCCTCATACATCGCCGCATGCAGCGAACTGCCCGGCAAGGCATCGGAGAACAGCGCATCGCGCGAATAGCCCAGGCCCAGCTCGAAGATCCGCCTGGCATGGCGCAGGCTGCTCTCGCCGTTGTTCATCAGCGCCGCGACCCCGGCCAGCACCACGATGGCACCGGACAGGTCGCGCGATCGCGGAACCTCGCCTTTCTCGCGGGATTCGCGCAGTCGTTTTTCGGTAGGCTGTTCGGTTTTTTCCTGGTCGCTGTCGTCAGACATGGCATCAGCTCCCTAACAAATCGCGCATCAGCGACCAGGCCTGGCCCTGCAGCGCCTCGAAGGCGCCGGGCAAACTGCGCAGCGACAGCCACAGCGCGATAAAGCCCAGCGTGATGGTGATCGGAAAGCCCACCGCGAACAGGTTCATCGACGGCGCGGCGCGGCTGATCGCGGCAAAGCCGATGTTCACCACCAGCAGCGAGGTCATCGCCGGCAGTGCCACGCGCACGGCGCCGGCAAACAATTCGGCGCCGAAGACGACTACGGCGTGCAGCGCATCCACACTGATTGCCGGCGTGCCGGGCGGCAGGCTGTGGAAGCTGTCGGCCAACAAGGCGATCAACTGCAGGTGGCCGTTCATCACCAGGAACAGCAGGGTCACCAACAACAGGTAGAACTGGCTCAACACGGTGGAACTGCCGCCGGCCTGGGGATTGACCACCTCGGCAAAGCCCAGACTCATGCTCTGCGCCACCAGTTCGCCACCAAAGGACACCGCTTCGAACACCAGCTTCAGTACAAACCCCACCGCGGCACCCACCAGCACCTGGCCCGCCAGCGTGGCAATACCCGCCCCGCTCAGCGGATCGATCGCGACCGGCGCCAGCGGCGCCAGGACCAGGGTCACGACCACCATCAGACCCACGCGGATACGCACGGGAACCACCGTCGCGCTGAATATCGGCGCGACCAGGAACAGGCCACTGACCCGCCCCAACGACCAGAAGAAGCTGCCCAGCCAGGCCGGCAGCAGAGCCAGATCCAGCGCAGTCATCTGATCGCGCCGGGAAGGCCTTCGATCAGCTGCGTCGTGAACTGCACCAGCAGCCGAAGCATCCACGGCCCCGCGATCAAGGCCACCAGGGCCATCGCAATCAGCTTGGGAATAAAGCTGAGCGTCATCTCGTTGATCTGCGTAGCCGCCTGGATCACACCCACCAGCAAGCCCACCGCCAGCGCGGTAAGCAACAAGGGCGCCGCCACCATCATTGCCACATACAGCGCGTGCTGACCGATCTCCATCACGGATTCGGGGGTCATGGGGTGGCTCCGGTGAGGCCCTTGCGTGGACCTGTCGCATCAGAGCGAGCAGCTCGCACTCCCCTGCGCATTTGTAGGAGCGACTTCAGTCGCGATGCTTTTGTTGTTTTCAAAGCGAAGAGCGGTCGATCGCCTGCGGCGACCGAGTCACTTTCTCTTTGCGTGGCCAAAGAGAAAGGCCACCCCGCTTGGCGCTTGCCGGGTTTCCTGCCCGGCAAGTCCGTGAGGGCCGGCCGGGCTTTTCGACAGGGCATCCTGCCCTGGCGAAAAGGCATCGACATCCTTGTCGATGCCCGCTGCGCGGCCTGTCGTCCGTCCCTCACCGCCGCACAGGGGCCCCGGCAGAGCAGCGGGCCATCGTGGCCCGCACTCTTCAGAACAGCCAGACCACGAGCATCGTGCGCCGCAGCTACGCAGCCGCCCCTGCTCCCTCTCCCCCGACTTTGTCGGGGGAGAGGGTTGGGGTGAGGGGGAAGCTCTTGACGTGGATCTTGTGAAGAGTGCGGATCAGGATGATCCGCTGCTCTGCCCGGGGCCCCTGTGCGGCGGTGAGGCGGGGTCGACAGGCCGCGCAGCGGGAATCGACAGGAGGTCGATTCCTTTTCGCCAGCACACGGATGTGCTGTCGAAAAGCCCGACCCCGCCTCACGGACTTGCCGGGCATGGATGCCCGGCAAGCGCCAAGCGGGGTGGCCTTCTCTTTTGGTTACTTTTCTCTTACTCCGGGCATCCTGCCCTCCGCCCTTCGGGCCAGCTGCGCTGT
>Ga0208357_1001159_pt1 | contig 19635 bp, 18 predicted proteins | sample NGESurdeep092012_6_FD_184487 | JGI IMG/M metagenome (GOLD analysis project Ga0208357, IMG submission 184487) | Arctic peat soil microbial communities from Barrow, Alaska - NGEE Surface sample F52-2 deep-092012 (SPAdes) | ecosystem: Environmental > Terrestrial > Soil > Wetlands > Peat ... | reverse complement strand
GGGGGATCGGTGCCGTCGGAGGCGTTGCTGTGCACGTGGAGGTCGATCCGCATGCGGGCTCGCGCCGTCCTCATCGTCGACGTCGGATGGCCGGCCGACCAGCCGGCCTCAGGCTATCGGCGCAGCCCGCCCGCAGCGGCCGTAAGCCCGGCGAGCCTGGGCATCAGTGCCCCGTGTGGAAGGTCGAGACCGAGGTGCCCAGGGCTGACCTCGGTGCGCTCGACCAGGTCTTCAAGACCGAGGTTTTCCAGGAGCAGGACGCCGGCGGCGGACGGCCAGAGGATGGCCCAAATCCATGCGCCTTTGGCTTCCCCGACGTAGACGGCGTTGTCGGGACCGACGTCGACGTTCCACATCGCCGTTGGGTGACCGGCGGCATCGAGCTTGGCGTGTGCAGGACCGTCGTCGAAACCGTCGCCCGGATCAGGACCGGGTAGGCCAGCCAACCTGGCGCCGAGTCCGACACCCGGCGACTCCGCGATGAGCACCAGATCGGCGGCGCCGCCAAGCGGTGCCGGGCCTGAACAGCCGACAAGGGTGGCAACTGCGCCGGTGCGCTCGTCTCCGGCGTGGGTGTAGCCCGTGACGACCCAACCCGTCGGTAGCGGAGACGGCATCCACAGCGGGACCCTCGCATGCGCCCGCACGTGTTCGAGACACTCCGGCCCGGGCTGTTTGGCGGCCGGCTGCAACGGATGCACTGGGCCGTGCTCGACGCAATTCCAGTCGCTCGTCCAGATACCGGGTGGATGGACCGCGCCACCGCAACGGGGGCAGGTTGGCTCGTCCTTCATACCGTCGACCGTGGCCCGGAGTGCCGTGCGCCGTCAAGAGATCCCTGTACATGGAGGACAAATTGGGCCATATGGAGTATCGCATCGCGGGCCATCGTTAGGCTTGCGCAATGCCTGAGATCGCTGCCGTCGGTGCGATTGCCGTCCGCGACGGCGCCCTGCTGCTGATCCGCCGCGGCCACGCGCCGTCGCGCGGTCGCTGGTCCTTGCCAGGCGGTCGCGTCGAACCGGGTGAATCTGCACGCGAGGCACTGGTCCGTGAGATGGCCGAGGAAACAGGGCTAGTCGTCGAAGTTGGCGAGTTGGTTGGCGAAGTGGTGCGGCCCGGCCCGAGCGGGGTCACGTACCGGATTCAGGATTTTCGGGTCACCCTCGTTGGCGACAACGCAGTCGCGGGTAGTGCCGTCGTGGGTAACGCGATCGCAGGTGACGACGCGGCTGACGTCGCCTGGGTACCGCTCGCGGACGTCGCGAAGCGTCAGTTGAGCGCAGGCCTACTGGCAACACTCCGGCGGTGGGCGGTCATCTGACATCAGCACGAATTTGTCGATCAGACCTCGCAAAGTGCCCAAACCTCGTAGGGTATCCCTTAGTGGCGCAAGCGGGGCGCCGGACTTGGGGAAGTCACATGAGCCAGCAAGCCGACGACACGCAACTCAGTAGGCAGATCACGGTGTTCTTGCTCGACGACCACGAGGTCGTGCGCCGCGGCGTGCGCGACATGGTCGAGACCGCACCCGACCTCACCGTGATTGGCGAAGCGTCGACCGCCGCCGAGGCCCTCGCCGCTGTTCCGTCACTGCGACCGGACGTCGCCGTGCTCGACGTCCGATTGCCTGACGGTGACGGGGTGAGCGTGTGCCGTGAACTACGTTCGCTTATGCCCGAGCTTGTTTGTCTGATGCTCACGTCGTTCGCCGATGACGAGGCGTTGTTCGAAGCGATCATGGCTGGCGCGTCTGGCTACGTCCTCAAGCAGATCCGCGGCGGCGATCTGGTGAACGCCATCCGCACGGTCGCGAGCGGACAGTCGATGCTCGATGCCGGCACGACCGCACAAGTCATGGAGCGCTTGCGCACCGGTACCCGAGCCGAGGATCCGCTGTCTGCGCTGACCGAACAGGAACGACGAATCCTCGACCTCATCGGCGAAGGATTGACGAACCGGCAGATCGGCGAGCGATTGTTCCTTGCCGAGAAGACTGTCAAGAACTATGTGTCGAGCTTGCTCGGAAAACTCGGCATGCAGCGCCGCACTCAGGCTGCGGTCATGGTGAGCAGAGTCCATGCGCGCGAGGACATGCACTGACGCGCACCTGCTGATCGCGCATATCTAGCGGACTGAGGCCCGCCGGTTCAACGGAACGCGCCATTCAATGCGGGTGCCCGAAGGCTCGCGGTTTTTCAGCAGCAGACTGCCGCCGCTGGCCTTCGCACGGACGTCCATATTGCGTAGCCCGCTGCGACGTCCAGTGTCGGTGATACCCACCCCGTCGTCGTCCACGATTAACGTGACCTGGTCACGATTCACCGCGAGGACCACTTCGACATGGGTGGCTCGCGCATGTCGCGCGGCATTGGACAACGCCTCCCGCAGCACCGCGACCACTTGATCAGAAATGCGGTCGGGCACTGTGGTGTCGATGAGCCCGTCGAAACGCAACGAGGGCACAAAACCCAATGCGTGCAGCGATTGTTCGACCACTGCGACGATGCGCGCGCGCAAGCTCGGATCGTCGGCACCCGCCGATGCCTGGAGCCCGAAGATCGTGGTGCGGATCTCCTTGATGGTCTGATCGAGTTCGTCGACCGCACGAACGACCTGCTGACCGGCGTCCGGCTCGATGATCGAACGACTGGCACCTTCGAGCGTGAGGCCGATCGCGAACAGACGTTGGATCACGACGTCGTGCAAGTCGCGTGCGATGCGTTCGCGATCCTCAACCAACGCCAACCGGGTGTCGTCGCGACGGTGCTCGGCGAGCTCGAGTGATACCGCTACCTGGGCCGCGAACGCGTTAAGCATCATGACCGATTGCCGATCGAACGCCGACCGACCCGACCGGTTGAATGCCACCAGCACGCCGCGAACCGCGGACGGCGGGCCAACCGGAATGAACAACGCAGGGCCGAACAGGTACCTACCCTCGTGGCTCGCGGCAACGCGCGAATCGCTGTGCAGATCGACGACCTCGATCATCGTGCCGGTCTTCAGCACCTTGCCCGTCAGTGACGTCTCGACGGGCAACCGTGAGCCCATCAGGTGCGCCGCGTCGGTGCCGTCGCCGTACTGGACCGTGAGAACGCCGGGGTCCTCGCTCGGCAACGCAAGAGCCGCGAAGTCTGCATCGACGATTGCGCGGGCCTGCCCGATGACCCTCGGCAGGACGTCGGACAGATCGCGACCCGCGGACAACCCGGTCGCGACGGCAGTCAGGGTTTCCAACCAGTCCTCGCGCCGGCGGCCGATCTCGAAGGCGCTGGCGTTGGCGAGGGCAATTCCTGCCTGGACGCCGAGGGCGTGCAGTTGTGCCTCATCGGCTCTGGTGAATCCCGCCCTGCCGGCCGCGCGGGTCACGTACAGGACGCCGATCACGGCGCCGCGGGTCGTGATGGGCATGCCAAGTAACGCGCCCATGCGTGGGTGTCGTGGGGAGAAGTCGACGGTGCCCGCATGCAATGTCACGTCGTCAAGACGCGTAACGCCATTCGCGCTGATCAGCCTCGCAAGCAATCCCGACCGTTCCGGCAGCAGCCCGAGCTGCTGGTTGTCAGCGGAACCGACGCCGTGGGCCACCAGGTCGACCACATCGCCATGCGCGCCAAGGATCGCGAACGCTCCGTAGTCGGCGTCGACCAGCGTCGCTCCGGCAGTGACGACCATCCGCAGCAGGGTGCCGGTGTCGGTCTCAGCAACGACGGCCGCGATGGCGTTCAAGAGCGCGGCCAGCCGGGAATCCCCGAGTGGCTCCTGCGGCCTTTGCGGGCGCCGGGCGTGCTGGCGCTCCGTGTCTTCATGCGCGGTGTCTTGACGCGCGGTGTCTTGACGCGCGGTGTCTTGACGCGCGGTGTCTTGACGCGTGGTGTCTTGACGCGTGCCCGCGGTCACGGCACCTCCGACGACTTAGGCGGACGTGGAGGCATCGAGATGCACGTCGAAGTCCACCCCGGCCTGATGCGGGCCGAACGCCGCGCGGGTCCGCGCGTGAGCGCCCGCCGTGCCTACGGTGCCTATTAGGGGCAGCCCGCGCGGAGCGCCTTCGTCGTCGAGCTGCGAGAGCTGATGCTGGGAGCGGAGCGTCAGCGCGGTGTTCATGTGCCGCTTCCACAGCGCGACGTCGGGGTCTGACTCAGCGTGGTACATGCCTCCGGCCGCCTCGAAGAGGGCGTGGTAGACGGCTGTCGCGGCCGCCGCAGCCCGGGCCAAAGCGTCGTCAATGCGCTCGTGAGCTGCTCGCACCACCGCGGGGATGACAATCTCGTCGCCATGCGCTCGGGCGGCGTCGAGCTGGGCAAGTGATTGCCGGACGACCTCCATCGCCCCCTGGTAGTCGCCGGCGTGAGCGTCATGCACCCGCTTGGTCTCGCCGCGTAGTGCCGCCTCCGCCCGATGGCGTCCTGGCCACCCTCGCATGCTTTTCCCTCCCGCTGAGCTACGTCGTGTCCTACGGAGTGCCGACTTTTTGAGTTGTGCCCCTGAGTGCCCGCTTTCAATCAGAACGGCCCTGAAAGGCCACTGCGCACGTCTGCTCAGCGCGTCAGCGCCCAAGCGTCGGGGCGCGCGGGCCACGCGGCGGTAGCCTCCGCACATGAGCGGGCCGATGTCGCGGGTGTTTGTCGCGCGCCTCGCCGGCGTTGTCGTCTTCGATCCGAATGGCGACCAGGTCGGCCGGGTCCGCGACGTCATCGTGCTGCTGCGACCCGGTACCCAGCAGCCCCGGGTCCTGGGGCTCGTGGTCGAAGTGCCCCCGCGCCGGGCGATCTTCCTCCCGATCACCCGGGTGACCGGCATCGAAGCCGGCGCGGTCATGACGACCGGAACCGTGAGCCTGCGCCGTTTCGCCAAGCGCGATTCCGAGACCCTGGTGCTCGGCGACCTGCTCGACCGGAAGGTCACGCTGAGCGAGACCGACGAGGTCGTCACGGTCACCGACGTCGCGATGGAGCGCAGCCGGGCGCGCGACTGGCTGCTGACCAAGGTCGCGGTCCGCAGCGACGTCAGGAGGGTCCGCCGACGTGGCGCGATCAGGGTCGTCGATTGGGACGCCGTCACCGGCCTGTCACTCCAAGAGCACGCCCAGGGTGCCGCGAACCTGCTCGCGGCGTTCGACCAGTTGCGTCCCGCCGACCTGGCCGGCGTGATGCACGACCTATCGGAGAAGCGCAGGGCTGAGGTCGCCGCGGCTTTGGACGACGAGCGGCTGGCCGACGTCCTCGAAGAATTGTCCGAAGAGGAGCAGGTCGAGATCCTGGCGACCCTCGAGGGCGAGCGCGCGGCTGACGTTCTCGAAGCCATGGGTCCGGACGACGCGGCAGACCTGCTGGCCGAGTTGCCCGAAGCTGAGAAGGAGCGCTTGCTCGGACTCATGCTGCCCGAGGAGGCGAACCCGATCCGTCGCCTGCTCGACTACTCCTGGAACACCGCCGGCGGTCTGATGACGACCGAGCCGGTCATCCTCGACCCAACAGCGACGGTGGCTGAAGCGCTCGCGCATGTGCGCAACCCCGACCTGTCGCCGGCCACCGCGAGCCAGGTCTACGTCGTCCGGCCGCCAACCGACACACCGACCGGCCGCTATCTCGGCACCGCGCACCTGCAACGGCTGCTCCGCGAACCGCCCGCGACGCTGGTGAGCTCGATCATCGACACCGACATCGCGCCACTGCGTCCCGACGTTTCGCTGCCGGCCATCACGAGTCATTTGGCGACGTACAACCTGGTGGCCGCGCCGGTGGTCGACGACGAGGATCGACTCCTCGGCGCGGTGACCGTCGACGACGTTCTCGACCACCTGCTGCCCGACGGCTGGCGCGACACAGACCCGAGCGAGATCACCAACGGCGCCACCCAAGTGAATCCACCCGGAGGTGCCGCCAATGGCACGCCGTGAAACCCGGCGCGCTGGCCTCGACCAGCCGAAGTCCGACCGCCGCGTAACGCTACGACCCGAGTACGACCCCGAGGCATTCGGCAAGCTGTCGGAGCGGTTCGCGCGCTACATGGGCACCGCGAAGTTCATCATCGGGATGTCGGTCTTCATCATCGTCTGGCTGGTCTGGAACACCTGGGGCCCCAAGCAGGACCGCTTCGACCCGCACAGCCTGAACTACACCCTGCTCACATTGCTGCTCTCTTTGCAGGCCTCATACGCAGCACCCCTGATCCTGCTGGCCCAAAATCGGCAAGCCGACCGCGACCGAATCCAGTCCGAGGACGACCGGTCACGCAACGAACGCAACATCGCCGACACCGAATATCTCGCGCGCGAAGTGGCGTCATTGCGGATTGCGCTCGGCGATGTGGCCACCCGCGACTTCATCCGTGGCGAGTTGCAGCGCATGCTCGAAGACCTCGACGAACGAAGAGTCGACGCGGACGAACAGCGCGACGCCCTCTAGCTCGGGCTAGACGTCGACGATCGCGTTCTTGCCGATCACGATGATGCCGTTGTCCGACACGGTGAAGCGTTGCCGGTCGCGCACCAGGTCGACCCCGATCTTCGCGCCGGCGGGGACGTCGACGTTCTTGTCGATGATGGCGTTGCGAATCACGGCACCCCGGCCCACCCGCACGTTCTCGAGCAGCACGCTACCGTCGATATTGGCACCGCTTTCGATGTGCACGTTGGGCGAGAGCACCGAGCCGGCCACCGTCGAATCGGCGACGATCACACCGTTCGACAACATCGAGTCGACCACCTGTGTGTTCTCGTGCACGATCTTCGCCGGAGGCAGCGGGCGATGATTGGTGTAGATGGGCCAATTCTCGTTGTAGAGATTGAAAATTGGGTGCACTGAGATCAGGTCCATGTGCGCGTCGTAGTACGCGTCAAGACTCCCGACATCGCGCCAGTACGCGCGGTCGCGATCAGTCGCGCCAGGCACGACGTTGTCGTTGAAGTCATAGACCTGGGCGTCGTCGCGTTCGACGAACATCGGGATGATGTTGCCGCCCATGTCATGGGCGGAGCGTTCGTCGGCCGCGTCGCGGTTGACCGCATCGAGAAGTGCAGCGGTCGTGAAGCAGTAGTTGCCCATAGAGGCGAACACCTCATCGGGTGAATCCGGCAACCCGATGCCCTCGATGTCCCGCGGCTTCTCCAAAAACGCCGCAATTCGACGTCCGGCATCTGGCCCTTGCTGGGCCGTCTGGATCACGCCGAACGCTGAGGCCTCCTTGCGTGGGGCCCGAATCCCCGCGACTGACACCCCCGCACCTGACGCGATGTGCTGGTCGAGCATCTGGCGCGGGTCCATGCGGTAAATGTGATCGGCGCCGAACACCATGATGTAGTCGGGCCGCTCGTCGTAGACCAAGTTGAGGCTCTGGTAGATCGCGTCGGCCGAGCCCGAGAACCAGCGCGGGCCGACCCGCTGTTGGGCCGGCACCGGCGTCACGTAGTTGCCCAGCAGCGTCGACATTCGCCAGGTGGTGGTGATGTGCCGGTCGAGGCTGTGGTTCTTGTACTGCGTCAGAACGACGATTTTCAGGAACCCGCCGTTGACCAGATTCGACAGGACGAAGTCGATGAGCCGGTAGATGCCACCGAAGGGCACCGCCGGCTTCGCGCGGTCGGCAGTAAGTGGCAACAGTCGAGTGCCCTGCCCACCCGCCAGGACTATCCCGAGAACCTTGTTCGCCATGTCGGGAACCTACCTCCTGACGCCAGGATTGCGACCTTCGAAGCGGCAGGATTCTGGCGCAGTTGACCCGTTGCCCCATGGCGGGCCATCTCCCTTGGCTATCGTTGCCGGTCATGCGAGTCGCGCTGCTCACCCGCGAATACCCCCCTGAGGTCTATGGCGGCGCCGGCGTGCACGTCGAGTACCTCGCCCGCGAACTGCGACGGTTCATCGACGTCGAGGTGCATTGCTTCGGCAAGCCGCGCTCAGAGCCGGGAGTCTTTGCGCATTTCGCCGACCCGACGCTGCTCGAACTCGGAGCCAACGCGGCGCTGCTCACGATGTCGACCGACCTGTCGATCGCAGCTACCACCGGCGACGCCGACATCTTGCACTCACACACGTGGTACGCGAACTTCGCCGGTCATGTCGCGAAGCTGCTCCAAGACGCGCCGCACGTGGTGACCACCCATTCACTTGAGCCGCTGCGTCCGTGGAAGGCCGAGCAACTCGGCGGCGGCTATGCGCTGTCGTCGTTTTGCGAGCGGACGGCGATTGAAGCCGCCGATGCGGTCGTGGCCGTCTCCGCCGGCATGGCCGATGACGTCCTGCGCTGCTACCCGCTTGTCGACCCTGGCCGATTGCATGTCATCCACAACGGCATCGACACGCACGAGTACGCGCCGACCACAGACACCTCAGTGCTCGTTGACCACGGCATCGATCTGGATCGGCCGATCGTCATCTTCGTCGGCCGCATCACCCGGCAGAAGGGCCTGCCGTACCTGCTGAAAGCCGCCCACTCCTTTGATCCGGATGCCCAACTCGTCGTGTTGGCGAGCTCGGCCGACACGCCAGAAATCGCCGACGAGGTCGAGGACGGCATCGTCGCGCTGCAGGAAACCCGAGACGGCGTGTTCTGGATCCGCCGAATGCTGCCGAAGACCGAGCTGATTCAAGTGTTCTCAGCAGCCACCGTTTTCGTCTGCCCGTCGATCTACGAGCCGATGGGGATCGTCAACCTCGAAGCGATGGCGTGTGAGACGGCGGTCGTCGCGACCCGCACTGGTGGGATTCCTGAGGTGGTCGCGGACGGCGAAACGGGCGTGCTGGTGCCCATCGACCCTGACCCGGCCGACCCCTACGGCGCCCCACGCGACCCCGACGCGTTCGCGGGTGCCTTCGCCGAAGCCGTGAACGCCCTCGTCCGCGACCCGGCTCGCGCCCGTGCCATGGGCGTCGCCGGACGCAGCAGAGCCGTGGAGCACTTCAGCTGGACGGCGATTGCCGAGCGCACTCGCGATCTTTACGCCACGTTGCTCTAGCGTCCGCACCCCTCGCCGTTAGGCCGAAGGGGTTGAAACGGCGCTATCGCACGTTTGCCGGTCAAGACTCGGGTCCGCCGTTTCGATGATGTCTTTGTAGGCAATCGGCCCTCTTGCGAACCGGCAGCCACTGCCGCCGAGCCTGCTCCATCGGAAGGACCGCGAGTCCCATGGCACTCCCGTCGCGCAGCACGATCGACAACCTGACGGAATGGCTGCTGCTTCAGATCGCCGAAGACGAGATGAAGGCGCGCAGTGCCGGTAGCGAGCCGTGGCGCTGGCGAGTCGTCGACACTCCGACTCAGCGCGACGCCCTGGTCCGGCCGAATGGCACGGTGTGCGCCGACTCATGGGGCGCCGACCGGCAGGAGACCGGTTTTCGCGGTGCCGAAGCCAAGATGTTCATCGAGCGGTTCAATCCCGAGCGGGTGCTCGCCGAGTGCGATTCGAAGCGTCGGATGCTGGCGCGCCTGCAAAATCTCGCAAAAGCATGGTGGACGACGACCCGCTCCGCCGACGAAGCGCGCGGCGTCATTCGTGAGATGGCCATGACCTACTCCAACCGTCCCGGCTATCGCGACGAGTGGCGCCCCGACCTCGGCATGCGTCCACTGCAGGCGGTTTCCTCCAGCTAGGCGGGTATCTCGACAGATACGGCGGCGTCGCGCGGCAACGTTCGAATCCTCGCCATGCCAGCGGCAACGAGTGACACTGGCGCAAGTGACAGCCCGGCCGCCAAAATCCACAGCGCCGGGCGTACTCCGATGTTCGCGGCCAACGCGCCGGCGCCGAACGCCCCGATGGGCAATACGCCCCACGTGACCATCCGGTTCGCCGCCATCACCCGGCCCATTAGCCGAGGCGGCACGATTTCCTGCCGGTAGCTGCCACCGACGACGTTGAACGCCACGATGGCGACGCTCGCGATCGCCTGTCCTGCGCAGAACAGGCCGAGCCGCCAACCCTGCGCAGTCAGCGGCACGAGATAGGCACTGAGCGCTTCGACGACTGCGGCCAGCACCATGACTCGGGCGTCACCGAAGACGCGAATCAGTCTGCGCGCGAGCACCGCACCGAGCAGGCCGCCGAGGGCACCGACGGAGAGCAGCAAGCCGACCACACCTGCGTGCACATGAACAACCCGCACCAAAAAGAGCACCGTGATCGCCTGGGCGCCACCGGCAAACAGATTCGAGGTCGCAGCCGACATGATGAACGCGCGGAGCACTGTGTGATGCACGAGGAAGCGAACCCCTTCGGCGAGCTCGCGCCGAATGGGCCGCCGCTCCAATGCTGGCCTCGGCTCATCCGCGTGGATCGCGAACACGGCCACCACCGATACGACAAAGCTCACGACATCCGCGAGCAGCGCGTAAGCGGCACCGAGTGCCTGGACAAGGAGGCCACCGAGCGCGGGACCAGAGATGTGGGCAACCTGCTCGGCGCCGGTCAGCAGCGAGTTGCCTTCAACGAGCTCGTCTTTGGTGACCACGCTCGGCAGGTATGACGGGTAGGCGACCGAGAAGAAGATCGTGAGCACGCCCGACACCATGCCGACGACATAGAGCTGCACCAGGGTGAGGTCACCGAGTGCGGCGGCGGCCGGAATCGACACGAGCGCCAGCGCACGGCCGGCGTCTGCAATGAGCAGTACCCGGCGGCGCGATACCCGATCGACCCAGACGCCGATCGGCAACGAGATGAAGGGCCAGAAGATCGTCTCCACAGCCGTGAGCGCGGCGACCTCGAACGTTGTCGCATGCAGCACCACCAGCGCAACGAAGGGCAACGCGACCAGTGTCACGGTGCTGCCGAGTTCGCTGACCGACTCGCCGACCCACAGCAGCCGGAAGTCGCGATTGGTCCGGAGCAGGGCGGGCGCGCGCATGCGCCCAACCCTTCAGTTGAGGCGCCGTTCGGGTCAACGCGTTATGCGATCGGCGTAGCGCCAAGAGCAACCCGAGACCAGCACTGCCCGACCGTTCGGAGGATCTGCGGGAGGCACTTAGCCGCTGCAGCCCCCTTCTGTGCGCCCGACAATGTAGGAAACGTGAGGAGTTCGGACGTGTCGATACCTGTCCAAAGCGCTGGCTTGCTCAATCGCAGCGACGAGTCGCGACCCAACGGGCGACGGCGCCTTGGCGAGTTGCTGGTCTCGCATGGCTTGTTGACCGACGAGCAGCTGCGTCACGCGCTCGCCGAGCAAGAGAGCATGACGGGCGGACGCCGGCGCAGACTCGGTCGGGTGGTCGTCGACGAGGGCTACCTCACAGAGGGCCAGCTCGCGTACGCGCTCGCCGACCTCATGCACTTGGAGCTGGTCGACCTCGGAGAACTCGCACTTGACCTGAGCGTCGCTCGCACGCTGCCGCGCCGCGTTGCCGAGCGCCACGGCATGTTGGTGATCGGTCGCGACGACCACGCGATCAGGGTCGCGACTGCGGATCCGACCAACGTGGTCGCCCTCGACGACGTCCGGCTCTACACCGGAGCGACCACGGTCACCGTCGTCGTGAGCACCGACACGCAAATCCAGAACGAGCTCCGCCGGGTATGGGCGATCCTCGACCAGGACGCCGAACTGTCGAACGTCTCCGACGAGCCCGAAGCCGTCGATGAGCATGACCTCGAGAGTGCCGCAGACCAGGGACCGACCGTCCGACTCGCCACGAGCATCGTTTCCGAAGCCGTGCGCAGCCGCGCCAGCGACATCCACGTCGAGCCGCAGATCGACGGCCTGCGCATCAGGTACCGCATCGACGGCCTGCTTCGCGACATCATGAAAGTGCCGCGCAATTCCTCCGCCGCGCTCGTCAGCCGCCTCAAGATCGTCTCCGGCCTCGACATTGCCGAGCGACGCCTTCCGCAGGACGGCCGCACGCGACTCACCGTTGATGGCAACGGCGTCGACGCCCGCGTCAGCACGCTGCCGTCAGTGCACGGCGAGAAGGTCGTCATCCGGCTGCTTGCCAGCGGCGACCACATTCCCCCCGTGACCCAACTCGGCCTTGACGAGCAGCAACTCGAGGCGCTGCTCGCCGGAACCGCGAACCCGCAAGGACTCGTGCTCATCACCGGCCCGACGGGGTCTGGCAAGACACACACGCTCTACTCGGTGCTCTCCCACATGGCCACCGCGGACAAGAACGTCGTCACTCTGGAAGACCCGGTGGAGATCCAGCTGCCCGGCATCACCCAGGTGCAGACGAACGACCGCGCCGGCCTGACCTTCAGCAAGGGTCTGCGGTCCATCCTCCGACAGGACCCGGACGTTGTTCTGGTTGGTGAGGTACGTGACTCGGACACCGCGGAGCTCGCGCTCCAGGCCTCGATGACCGGCCACCTCGTGCTGACCACGCTGCACACCAACGACGCGGTTGCTGCACTGACCCGACTGGTCGATATGGGCATCCAGCCCTTCTTGATTGCGTCGTCATTGAGCCTCGTCGTCGCACAGCGGCTGGTCCGGCGTCCGTGTGCCGACTGCGCCGCGCCCTACATGCCGAGCGCCCGCGTACTCACGTTGCTCGGCCTCAGCGAAGCCGACCTGGTCGACGCAACACCGATGCGCGGCCGCGGTTGCGGCGAGTGCGGCGGCACCGGATATCGCGGCAGAACCGGAATCTTCGAAGTGCTTCCCGTGACGGCGAGCGTGCGTTCCGTGCTGGCGCACACCCCGACCGAAGCAGCCGTCGGCGCAGCCGCACGAGCCGCGGGAATGACAACTCTGCGCGGATCGGGGCTGGCTCGCGCACGACGCGGCGAGACGACTTTCGAAGAAGTGCTCCGGGTTTCCCAGGTCGACGTGGCAGAAGGTCACCGGTGCACGGCGTGTGACCGCGCCGTCGACGCCGACATGATTGCGTGCCCTTGGTGCGCGACGATCGTCGACCGCGGCCACTGCAGTTCGTGTGCGCGGCCGCTTGAGGCCGGTTGGAAGATCTGCCCGTGGTGCCGCACGGCAGCAGTCGTTCCGGTAGCGACCGCCGACAACAGCGTTCGGATCCCCCGCTTGCTCGTGGTCGGTGACAACGGCGCCGTGCACAGCCTGGTCAGATCGGCTGTCGACGATGTCATGGACGTCGATGTCGCTGCCACCGCAGACGACGCACTCACGAAAGTGTGGGACGGCGAGTACGACGGCGTGGTCGTGCAAGACACCTTGCCCGACATCGGCGGAGTCGAACTGCTGCGACTGTTGCGCAGCGGGAGCAGAACCGCCGCGTTGCCGCTGATGCTCGTCACGGAACCCAATGACAGCGGAGAACCCGCAGACGATGCGCATCACAGTGGAGTCGACGAGGTGCTGTCGCTCGACGCGACGCCTGCGGAGACATTGACGCAACTGCGCCTGCTGACCGAGCGCAGCCTGCATGCAGGGGCTTGGCACAAAGCGGCGTCCGGCCGCGCAAAGTCCGCCAAATCCAGCGAGCCGACCGCGTCGTCCGACGAGGAAGTCGAAGTTCCAGCACCGAATCGTCGCGTCCGCGCAGTTCCGGTGCTCGCCGAGCGCAGGAAGCGTCAGTCGGCCAACCTGCCCAGAAGCTGACCGAGCCGATCGAGTTCGCGCCGGTTGAACCGCTGCACGAAGTGCACGCCGACCCCTGGCAGATGCACGTGCGATGCCGACCGCAACCGATCGACGCCTGCCCGGGTCAGGACGGCATACATCCCGCGCGCGTCGTTAGGGACCGGCTCGCGGCGCACAAGTTCCTCTCGCTCGAGCCGGTCGATCATTCGGGTCAGGCCACTGCGGGAAAGCAAGACCCTGTCCGCAAGGTCGGTCATGCGCAGCCGACGGTCGGGCGCCTCAGCCAACTGCACGAGAACGTCATAAGAGGCGATCGGCAGGTCAGCAGCCTGCGCGAGTTCAGCCTCAAGCGTGCGGATCAACTGGGCGTGCGCACGCAGGAATGCTCGCCAGACAGCGATCTCCTCAGCCGAAGGGGACTGTTCTGCGCCGACCACGGAAGGCATCGTAGGTCCGAGTAGGATTAGTGAGTGGCAGACCAACGAGCGGACCGAGCACGACCGACCGACGAATCCGTCCGCGCGGCGCTTGCGACCGTCCAGGATCCCGATATTCGGCGCCCGATCACCGAGCTTGGCATGGTCGAATCGGTCGTCATTGCGGACAACGGCCAGGTGGCTGTCGGCGTGCTGCTCACGGTGTCGGGTTGCCCGCTCAAAGACAAAATCACTGCGGACGTGACCGCGGCGGTTCGCACAGTGCCCGGTGTGACTGGCGTCGAGGTCACCCTCGGCTTCATGACGGACGAGCAGCGCAAGGCACTCCAGTTGCAGCTGCGGGGGCCTGGTAAGCCGGAGAAAGAAATTCCGTTCAACGATCCGAACTCGCTCACGCGAATTCTTGCTATCGCCTCGGGCAAGGGCGGCGTCGGTAAGTCGTCGATCACGGTGAACGTCGCGGCCGCGCTGGCGGCCCGCGGGCTTTCGGTTGGCCTCCTCGACGCGGACGTCTACGGCCACTCCGTGCCGCGGATGCTCGGAGTGCAGACCCGGCCCACGCAGGTGGCCGGCATGATCATGCCGCCGACAGCACACGGCGTCCGGGTTATCTCGATTGGCATGTTCGTTGAGGGCAACACGCCCGTCGCGTGGCGCGGCACAATGCTGCACCGTGCACTCAACCAGTTCCTCACCGACGTCTATTGGGGTGACCTCGACGTTCTGCTCGTCGATCTGCCGCCCGGCACCGGCGACATCGCCATCTCGTTGGCGCAGTTCGTGCCAGCGTCCGAGCTCGTCGTCGTGACGACACCGCAGCAGGCCGCGGCCGAGGTTGCCGAGCGCGCCGGCACCATCGGGTTGCAAACCCGGCAGCGCGTCGCCGGCGTCGTCGAGAACATGGCGTGGTTGCCATGCCCGCACTGTGGCGAGCGGGTTGACGTCTTCGGATCCGGCGGCGGGCAGACCGTCGTCGATGCCCTGTCACACGCGTTTGGCACCGACATTCCGTTGCTCGGCCAGATCCCGCTCGACCCGGGATTGGTCAGTGCGGGAGACACCGGCGTGCCGTTCGTGCTGAGCCACCCGGACGCGCCCGCGTCGGTCGAGTTGTTCGCAATCGCCGACGCGCTGGCGATCCGCGAGCGCAGCTTGGTCGGCCGGCCTTTGGGCCTGCAGCCGGTCTAGCTCGGCGAGTGTTGGTCCTCAGCGGGCGTTCTTGCGCCCGCTGGAGACCAACGGCCAAGCGGGACGGCGGGAGGGTGCGGCGCGGGGTGGCGAAGGTTAGGGGCGGCGGTAGACGACTGAGACGGCGGTTCGAGCACCCGGCCTCGGGACTACCGCGGAGATCGGCGCACCCAAGTCGACCGCTGGAAACGCCGACGTCGCGGCACCGACACCGGTTGGTACGGCTGCGCTGCCCGAGATTGCACCGCTGAATCCGACGACCACACTTGCCGCAAAGCCGGCCGCGGCAACGGTTCGGGTGCGTACACGGCGCCCGGCCGGTTGGCCGGTGCGAAGTGGGCGGGACGGCGCGGTGCGGCCGAGCAACCGTCGTGACCGCGACTGGCTCAACAAGCGTGGTGAATATGCATCGGGCGGCGCAGCTTCGGACGCCGGTATCTGGAGCAACCGCGCGAACAACACCGGATCGGGAACCGCTGCTGGTTGCGCCTGCGCCAGCTGCGCCTTCACCCACCGCTGCTGCGCAACGTCACGCCGGCACTGGGCGCACTCGTCCAGATGCACAACCGCGTGATCGTAGGCGTCACCGCCGAGCTCATCATCGACGAGCACGCCTACCAGGTTGCCTAGATGGGTCACGACGTGGCTAGCCCCGGCATCCGGCGCGCGGCGCGAGCTGGCCGTGGCGTGCTGATCCGCGGCCGCCGGTTGCGGTCGGGGGCGCGGTGCTCGAGCGCAGCGCGCAATTGAGTGCGGCCGCGGTGGATCCGGCTGCGGACCGTACCCAGCTTGATGCCGAGCGCGTCGGCAATCTCCTCATACGTCAGCTGCTCGATGTCGCACAACACGACGGCGGCCCGAAACTCTGGTGCCAGGGCGTCCAGCGCGCGCTGCACATCGTCGTCCCAATGGGCGTCGTCGTAGGCCTGTGCGGGTGTCGGCTCACGACCAGCGAGCCGGTCGGAGGCGTCGTCGGCGAGGGCCTCGAAGCGGATCCGAGCGCGCCGGCGAACCATGTCGAGGAACAAGTTGGTGGTGATGCGGTGCAGCCACCCCTCGAAGGTGCCGGGGGTGTACGACCCGAGCGAACGGAACACCCGGACAAAGACGTCCTGGGTGAGGTCCTCGGCGTCGTGGGCGTTGCCGGTCAATCGGTAGGCAAGCCGGTACACACGGGCACCATGCGTGCGCACCACGTCGTCCCAGCTGGGCGCGGCCCAATCGGGGTCGTTGGACGGCTCGGACTGCGGACCATCGTGGACAAGTAGGGCGGAATCTGTCATCGGGGGGACACCTCCGATGGCATCCTGCGCCCCGATCCTGAAGGAATGCTGATGTCCGTCACATGACCTCCTGAGAAGTGAACGGCTTATCCCCCGCTCCGGTTCCCGGGTTGCTCGGCAACGGGTGCGACTACGCTGCGCCAGAACGACCTACGACTCTCCTCGGGAGGCTGCTATCTCCGGTCTGCAATCCACGTGGGATTACACCGAGGCCTACATCGGCCAGGACGACGTTTTGACGGCGGCGGCCGCCCGTGGCGTAGAGGTCGGCGCACAGCCGATCATGCCGGGCGGCGGCGCTGCGCTTCGATTCCTTGCCGCGCTGCTCGACGCCCGCTCTGTCGTCGAAATCGGCACCGGCTGCGGTGTCTCGGGAGTCTGGCTGCTGCGCGGCATGAACCCTGAGGGCGTGCTCACCTCGATCGATCTCGAGGCGGAGAACCAACGGCTCGCGAAGCAGGCTTACGCGGACGCCGGATTTGCGACGGCCCGTACGCGGCTGATTTCGGGAGCGGCCCTCGATGTCCTCCCGCGCCTCACCGACGGCGCCTACGACCTCGTCTTCTGCGACGGCGAGAAGAAGGAGTACGGCGACTACTTGCGCGAAGCACTGCGGTTGCTGCGGGTCGGCGGCGTGGTCGCGTTCGACAATGCGACGTGGCACCACCGGGTAGCCGATCCTGCGCAGCGCGACCCGGCCACCATCACTATCCGCGACTTGGGCAAGCAGTTGCGCGAAGAGCCCGGCCTTGTACCGACGCTCCTACCTGTGGGCGATGGGCTGTTAGTAGCGGTCAAGCGCGAGGCGTAACGGCTCGGCTAGCGCAGGCCGCGCAGCGGATCGGGTGCACACAGCCAGTGCAGCAGCAGCCGGACCCCGAAACCCGTCGGGCCTTTGGTGGCTTCGTGTTCGTCTGCCTCGGACCGACCGACGCCGGCGATATCGAGATGCGCCCACCGTCGCCGTCCAACGAATTCACGTAGGAACAGTGCGGCGATGATCGAGCCGCCACTGAACGCACGGCCCCCATCGATCGCCACGTTCGACATGTCGGCGACCGACGACTCGAGAGCGGCGGCGTAGTCATCGACGAACGGCATCCGCCAGACAGCCTCGCCGCTGTCGGTGCCGGCAGTGGTGAGGACGGCGGCCAGCTTGTCGTCTTCGGTGAACATCCCCGCGTGCCGCTTGCCGAGGCCACTCGCGATCGCGCCGGTCAATGTCGCAAGGTCGACGATGACGTCGGGATCGAGTTCCGCATCTGCGTAAGCGAGTGCGTCGGCGAGAACCAGCCGGCCCTCGGCGTCGGTGTTGAGCACCTCGACCGTCATGCCGCCGTACTGCGTGATGACGTCACTGGGCCGCTGCGCCGAACCTGACGGCATGTTCTCCGCCGCCGGCACGAGTCCGGTCACCTGTACCCGCACGCCCAACTCACGCATCACCGACATCGCCGCGATGATCGCGCCACCGGCCGCCATGTCGGTCTTCATCGCGATCATGCCCGCGTTGGGCTTCAGCGAGAGTCCGCCGGAGTCGAACGTGATGCCCTTGCCGACGAGCACAACATGCCCGTCGACCGCGATCGCAGGGTCGGGGGTGTAGGTCAGCTCGATGAGGCGCGGCGGGCTGACCGAACCCATGCCCACCGCGATGACGCCGCCGAAGCCCTCGGCGCGCAGCTCGCGGTCATCGCGTACTCGGATCTCGAGGCCGCTCTTGCGGGCGAGCGAGGTCGCCTGCCTGGCCAGCCAAGCCGGAGTCTTCGTCGACGACGGCGTGTTCGCGAAGTCGCGGGCCAGCGCGCTGGCGGTCGCGGTCGTGACGCCGTGCGCGAGTGCTTCAGAGACCGCGTCCGTCAACTGGTCGACAACGAGCGTGATCGACGTCAGCGTCTCGGGCTTCGGCGAGTTGGTCACCTTGAACGAGTAGCCACCGAGCAGCAAGCCCTCCGCCAACGCCCGGACCTGTGCGGGGGTCGATAGCCGCGCGACGGTGATGGCCCCAGATTGGACGCTCTTCAACCGCCGGGCGATCGCGGCGCCGGCACGACGGTAGTCACGCGGCGTCCCGTCACCGAGACCCGCCGCGAGGATCAGCCGCGCACCGACCGGCAGCTGGCCGACGTCCCCGACGTTGCCTTTCGTCTTCTCTCTAGTCAGCATCGCGAGCAGCGCGTCAGGGTCCGCACCGAAGCTCTCGAGATCGTCTGCTGCCCCGCGCCCGAGCTTCGCGACCACCGGGTCGCCGCTGCCCGGCGTGATCGCGACCACGAGTGCGGCAGCGCCAGCTGGGACAGCGGTTGCGAGCTTTACGGTGGGCGGCACGCGTGCACCTTTCGAAGCTGGAGTACGAACCAGGTCGACGCTACCCCTGACACGATTGAGGCCCCGATCGAAGTCCCTGTTGGGCTTCGACGGGGCCGTCACCGCTGGGTCTATCAGCCGACCACATTCTTGAGGGCGTCGCCAAGGGCGCTGGCCTCGTCTGCGGACAACTCGACGACGAGCCGGCCACCGCCTTCGAGAGGAACGCGCATCACGATGCCGCGACCCTCTTTGGTGACCTCGAGCGGACCGTCGCCCGTCCGCGGCTTCATGGCCGCCATTCGCGCTCCCTTTCCTCGTGTGGCACGCAGTGCCGCAGCAGATTGCACTGCCGGCACGCAGTGCCGGACCAAATTGCACCGTCGGCACGTCGAGCGCCGAACCCCATCGCACTGTCTTAACCAAGATTATCGTGGAGAGAGGGGGCCAGAAGGAAACCGCGGCGGCGTCCCCGCCCGGGCCAGGGCAGTTCCGAGGAGGTTCTGTGTCCGAATTCCCGGCCGCCGCGGGCCATCGCAACGGGGTAGATCTGGCCATCGCGGACGCCGTGGGGACGGTCACGATCGTCAGTGACCGCGGGGTCCTCTCCACTGCAACCAAGACCGCATTACGCGATGCGCTGAACCGACTCGCGGACGACCCGGCCGTGCGCGCGGTGGTGCTCACCGGTTCAGGCAGCACGTTCTGCGTCGGCCAGGACCTCAAGGAGCATGCCGCCGCGCTGTCTGCGGACGCGACTGCCGCGTGGGACACCTTGGCTGACCACTACGTCCCGATCGTCACGGCACTGGCCACCATGCCGAAGCCAGTCGTTGCAGCAGTGAACGGGACGGCGGCAGGTGCGGGTGCGGCGATGGCGTTCGCGTGTGATCTGCGGCTGGTGTCGGACGTCGCGGTGTTCTATCT
>Ga0208357_1001158_pt1 | contig 19650 bp, 25 predicted proteins | sample NGESurdeep092012_6_FD_184487 | JGI IMG/M metagenome (GOLD analysis project Ga0208357, IMG submission 184487) | Arctic peat soil microbial communities from Barrow, Alaska - NGEE Surface sample F52-2 deep-092012 (SPAdes) | ecosystem: Environmental > Terrestrial > Soil > Wetlands > Peat ... | reverse complement strand
GCTGCGGCCGTGGATCGCGATGAAGGCGGCCGCGATCCCGTTCAAAGAGGTGCTGATCCCGCTCTATCTCGCCGGCAGCGGGGAGGAGATCCTCAAGCACTCACCCGCCGGCAAGGTGCCGATCCTGATTGACGGCGACGAGCATGTCTGGGAATCGCTCGCCATCCTCGAACACCTCGCCGACCGCTTTCCCGACGCCAATTTGTGGCCGTCCGACGCCCGTGCCCGCAGCCATGCCCGCTCGATCTCCGCCGAGATGCATGCCGGCTTCATGCCCCTGCGCCAGCACTGCACCATGAATCTGTGGCTGCCGCCAAAGCCGCGGCCGATGCCGCCCGAGGTGCTCGACAACGTTGCCCGCATCGAGGCGATCTGGGCCGACTGCCGCGCGCACTTCGGGCAAAGCGGGCCGTTTCTGTTCGGCGCGACGTTCGGTGCGGCCGACGCGATGTACGCGCCGGTCGTCGCGCGCTTCCACAATTACGGCCTGCCGGTGTCGGGTGAGACGCACGCTTACATGGACGCGGTGATGGCGCTGCCGGCCTGGCGCGAGTGGTACGACGCGGCCATGAAAGAAACCTGGATCATGCAGAACAACGAGCCAGATTGGCCGCTGGTGCGTGGCAAGCCGGTGGCCTGATACGAGTGCCGAATTGTCGCAGGCGCCCGGCTGCGGCGGAGGCGGACGGCGCAAGCTCAAGTCATAATTACGTTTTCGCTGCACGAACGGACGCAAGACGGGCGATCGCGCAAACGCATTGCCGTTCCATGAATTCCGCAATTTCGACCAATTTGCGCGGAGTATCGCGCTCGTGTTTGCACGGGCTTTGCCCGTGGCCGGGGGGGGCGGCGCATCTGGTGGGGGACATTCCTCCGCACGGAGTTGCTCGCCATGTTCTTTCGTTTCATGCGCATTCGTTCGCTCGCGCTGATCGCATTGTTGTCGGCGCTGTCTGTCCCGGCACTCGCGCAAACCACCAAGCCCGACATCAAGGGCCTCTATTTGATGAGCGACTATCCGGCGCTCAGCGTGCAGGCGGGCACGACGACGACCGTCAATATGCATCTGCGCAATTACGGCCTGCCGCCGCAGCGCCTGAACCTCTCCGTCGCCGGCGTGCCGAAAGGCTGGACCGCAACGCTGCTCGGCGCCGGCCAGCCGGTCGCGGCGGCTATGCCGGCTACAAATGACAGCGTCGGCCTCGATCTGCGCCTCGACGTACCGAAGGACGCCGGCGCCGGTACGCAGACGCTGACCGTCAATGCGCAAGGCGACGGCCAGCAAGTGTCGCTGCCGCTCCAGGTGACGCTCGCCAAAGAGCTGCCGCCCAAGCTCGCGCTGACGACCGACCTGCCCGAACTGCGCGGCTCGTCGTCGTCCAGCTTCGATTACACGCTGACCATCAAGAACGACAGCGGCAAGAAGGCGCTCGTCAGTCTCGCTGCCGACGCGCCGCGCAACTTCGACACTTCGTTCACCGAGTCCTATGGTAGCCAGCAGCTCACCGCGATTCCGGTCGACGCCGGCAAGACCAAGGACGTGAAGCTGAAAGTCAGCCCGCCGAGCAGCGTCGATGCCGGTCATTATCCGGTGACGGTGCACATCGCCGCCGACGGCGCCAAGGCCGAGGCCAAGGTCGCTCTCGACATCACCGGTGAGCCGAAGCTGGCGCTCGCCGGCCGCCAGGGCCTCCTGTCGGCGCACGCGACCGCCGGCCGCGAGAGCACGATCCCGATCATCGTCGCCAACACCGGCACGGCTCCGGCCGAGAACGTCACGCTCTCCGGCAACGCGCCGACCGGCTGGAAGATCGAGTTCAATCCCAAGACCGTCGCCCGCATCGCGCCGAATGACAAGAAGGAGGTGCAGGCGCTGATCACGCCCGCCGACAAGGCGATCGCCGGCGACTACGTCACCGGCATGACCGCGACCGCCAAAGGCGAAAACGGTACCGCCAATTTCCGCGTCACCGTCACCACGGCGACCGTCTGGGGCGTCGCCGGCGTCGGCATCATCGGCGCGGCACTCCTCATCATGGTCGGCGCCGTCGCCCGGTTCGGCCGCCGATGAGCGACGCGGTCATCGAGGCGAGGGGCCTCACCAAGCGTTACGACGCGGCTTACGCCGTGCGTGACGTGAGCTTCGCGGTCGGCGCCGGCGAAATCTTCGGCCTGCTTGGCCCGAACGGCGCCGGCAAGACCACCACCATCCTGATGCTGCTCGGCTTGAGCGACATCAGCGCGGGGACGGCGCGCGTCTTCGGTCACGATCCGATGCGCGAGCCGTTGGCGGTGAAAAGGCTGATCGGCTACCTGCCGGACACGGTCGGCTTCTACGACAACCTCTCGGCCGCCGATAACCTGCACTACACGGCGCGGCTGATGGGTTTCCATCTCCTCGACCGCAAGAAGCGGATTGCCGGCGCGCTCGAGCGCGTGGGCCTGTCCGACGTCGCGAACAAGAAGGTGGGCACCTTCTCGCGCGGCATGCGGCAGCGGCTCGGCCTCGCCGAGATCGTCATGAAGGGCGCGCGCGTCGCCATTCTCGACGAGCCGACCAACGGCCTCGATCCGCAGGCGAGCATCGACCTGCTCGATCTCATCCGCTCGCTCAAGGCGCAGGGCGTCACCATCGTCCTGTCCTCGCATCTGCTCGATCGCGTGCAGAGCGTGTGCGACCGCGTCGCGCTGTTCAACGCCGGTCAGATTGCGCTGATGGGCTCGGTCGACGAGCTCGGACGTCAGGTGCTCGGCGGCGGCTATGTGGTCGAGGTCGAAGCCGAGGGCGGGAAGGGCATTGCCGATCGCCTTTCGGCGCTGCCCGGCGTGCGCAATGTCGCCGAATCGGCGGCGGGCCGTTGGCGCATCAGCTGCGACCGCGATCTGCGCGGCGAGGCGGCGGCACAGGTGGTTGCCGCCGGCGGCCGGCTGCATCAATTGTCGCTCGACCGGCCGAGCCTCGAGACCATCTACACGCGCTACTTCCAGGGCCAGGACTCGCAAGCTCAAGAGGTGCCGGATGCGGCGTGAAGGTTCGCCCTGGCAGGGCCTCGGTGTCGTCATCCTCAAAGAACTGTCGGATCATTTCGGCAGCATGCGCATGCGCGTGCTCGAATGGCTCGTCGTGCTGACCGCGCTCGCCTCGGTCTACGGTGCGATCCAGCAGATCCGCGCGGTGACGGCGGAGGACCCGTTCCTGTTCCTGCATTTGTTCACCACGGCGCGCGACCCGCTGCCGTCCTTCGTGTCGTTCCTCGGCTTCCTGGTGCCGCTGATGGCGATCGGACTTGGCTTTGACGCGGTCAATGGTGAGCATAACCGGCGCACGCTCTCGCGCATCCTGTCGCAGCCGATCTATCGCGACGCGCTGCTGTTCGGGAAATTCATCGCCGCGCTGACGACGCTTGCCGTCTCGCTCATCGCGCTGTGGCTGCTGGTGATCGGCCTCGGCCTGATCATGCTCGGCGTTCCGCCGGGCGGCGAGGAGATGGCGCGCGCCTTCCTGCTGCTGGTCGTCACCATCTTCTATGCCGGCGTGTGGCTGGCACTGGCGATGCTGTTTTCGACCATCTTCCGCTCGGCTGCGACCGCTGCGCTGGTGACGCTCGGCCTGTGGCTGTTCCTCACCGTGATCTGGCCGGCACTGGCGCCGGCGCTCGCCGAAGCGGTGGTGTGGAGCGAGGATCAGGCGACGCTCGTCATCACCGCGCAGATGCTGGCGCGGCTGTCGCCCTCGACCCTGTTCGGCGAATGCGTGATGGCGATCCTGCATCCGACGACACGCACGCTCGGGCCGGTCTATCTCGATCAGTTGCAGGGTGCGGTGATGGGCTCGCCGTTGCGCTTCTGGGACAGCGTGATGGTCGCCTGGCCGCAGCTTGTCGGCCTCATCGCATCGACGATCATTCTCTTCGTCGGCGGCTACGTCGTGTTTCAGAGGCAAGAGGTGCGGGCCTAGACGTTCTTCGTCCGTCCCCGCTCTTTTCAATTTGTCATGGCCGGGCTTGTCCCGGCCATCTCGCTTAGGGGCGCAATGCCTTCCTGGTCGGGGTCACCGGGCCAAGTCCGGTGACGACAACGCATCACGCGTCCTCCTCCTCCGGCGGCCTCGTGTGCCGGAACGAATACAGCAGCGCCAGGTCGTAGGCGATCTTCAGCACGCCGCAGGCGATCAGCGGCAGCCCCGAGAACGGCGTTGCCAGCAGGGCGCCCGTCAGCGCCGGACTGATCGACGAGGCGAGGCTGCGCGGCACGGCCGTGACGCTGGCTGCGGCCGGCCGTTCGACCGGTGTGACCACCGCCATGACGTAGGAGGTCCGCGTCGGCACGTCCATTTGCGACAGGGCGGCGCGCAGCGCGAGGAATACGAGAGCCACGGTCAGGTTCGGCGCAAACGCCGCAAGGATCAGAAACAGGCTGGACGGGATGTGCGTGAACACCATCGTGTTGACGAGGCCGATGCGTTTCGCGAGCCATGCTGCGACCGGATACGACAATGCGCTCAGTGTGGTGGCCCAGAAGAAGAACAGGCTTGCTCCCGACAGCGTCATGTCGAAGCGCTCGAACAGCCAGAGCGCGAGCAGCGACTGGACCACGAAGCCGCCGGCAAAGGCATCGAGGCTGAACAGCGCGGCAAGCCTGTAGACGATGCCGCGAGACGGCCCCAATGGCGCGCTGGCACGCGGTGCGTCGGCCTGCGCATGCGGCAGGCGGCGGTACATCATGAGCCCGGCGACACCGAGCACGGCGTAGCCGTAGAACATGATCTTCAAAGCGGCGATGCCGCCGATGCCTGCTCGAACCATGAGATCGGGCAGCGCCGCCGCCAGCGAGCCGGCTGCCATCGACAATGCGCCGATCAGGCTGTAGCGCGCGAAGACGCGTGTCCTCTCATCGTCGGTCGCGCCGCGCGCCAGCATCGCGTGTTCGAGCGGGACCAGCGCGCCGAGGTCGCCAGTCGAGGGATTGATCGTGCCGATAAACGAGACGATCGCAATCGGGACGAGGTGACCGACATTCGGAAAGGCGATGCCGGTGCAGGCCATCAGGACCGCGCCGGCCAGTAACAGCGTCCGCAGGTCGTGCCGGGGCGCGACGAAGCCGACCGAGAGCGTCAGCAATGCGGTGCCGAGCAACGATGCGCTGACGACGAAGCCGATTTCCCCGGTGCTTAGGCCAATCGCGGACAGATACGCTGGCAGGACGATAATCGCGAAGCCGTCGCCGAATCCCCGCAACGCCCGCGCCACATAGAGCAGTGCGCGGTCGCTCTCCACCCCTCCCCCTTGTGGGGAGGGGTGGAGGGTGGGGGTCAAAGTGGCACTCGCGATCATTGCCTCACCGCACCACCCCCCTCCCTAACCCTCCCCCACAAGGGGGGAGGGAACAGGCTGAGGATTGCGGCTCGCTTTCGACCCCGCCCGGCCATGACGATTGCCTTGCCTACTTGAAATCGCCATCCGATTTTCCCTGCCGGACCATCTCGCGGCAATAGGCATAGAGGGCATCGTAAACGATCCATTCGGCGGCGTTGAGCTTGTGATCGTCCTCGTAGCCGAGATGCCGGAATCCTTCCGCGATTGCTTCGAGGCCGGGGCCCTCGGGCTGCCGATGGAGCGTGTTGTCGGTGTCGGCGCCATTGACGATTTTGCCGAGCAGCACGAGGGCGGCGTCGCCGGTGAGCTTGTATTTCTTCAGGATCGCCTCGAACGAGCATTCCTGGCCGTGATGCCCGAGTTCGACGCCCTTGACGTCATACGGCGTGGCGCCGAGGCGTTCCGCCTCAGCCATTACCTTGTCGCCCGGTACGAAGAAGAACTCGGCGTCCTTGTCGACGAACTTCTTGATGAGCCACGGGCAGGCGACCCGATCGACTTTCACGCGCTCGCGGGTGATCCATTTCATTGTCGTGCTCCCGATGTGCGGCTGGTGCGGTGGCCGTTGCAGTCGTGTCGCGCCTCGCGACGCGCCTTGAGGCCCTGTTCGCTGAGATTACAGAGTTGGTCTTCGCGGAGGCCGAGAAGGGCATTCCGGCAGCGGTCGATTTTGCGAAGCCATGACCAGACCGCTGCCCATGAACCTTGCGGCCTCGCTGTTGCGGCCTGTTTGATGAGGACTTCATCCAGGCGCCCATTGCGAAGGTCGCCGCGCGTCAGGCCGATATCGCGGAGGCGGTCGTGGTCGAGAGCGTCGAGAATGCGCCGCGTGCGCCACCGCCGGAAGGCGTGGACGACCGCCGAGCACGCCGTGAAGCAAGCGTCCACGACCAGAACGACGTTCGGATAATCGCGAGCCAACTGGGCATAGGCGTTGCCGCCGTGCGCGCCACCGGGATTGTCTTGCATTAACATGGCTATTGCCGTTTGCATGGTGCCGTGCTTCAGATATCGCTCTTGGGTGCGATATTTGCGGCCAAACGGCGTATGCGACAAACGATCGTTTCTCGACCTTGGCCTAGTTTATCTGATGCATGAGGATGGCCTTTGTGGTCCGCCGCCTGCCACCGCTCAATGCATTGAAGGCCTTCGAGGCCGCCGCGCGGCACGAAAGCTTCACCCGGGCCGCGCAGGAGCTGTGCGTCACGCAAGGCGCCGTCAGTCAGCAGGTGAAGGCGCTCGAGGCCGAACTCGGCTGCCGGCTGTTCAATCGCGAGCATCGCCGCCTCGTCATCACCGCGGCGGGGCGCAGCTATCTGAGCGTTGTGCGTGACGCATTCGACCAGCTCGCACTTGGCACCGAGGCGCTGTTGCAGCAGCACAATGCCGGTGTGCTCACGGTGAGCACCTCGCCGAATTTTGCCAGCAAATGGCTGGTGCACCGGCTCGGCCGTTTCGCCGAGCAGCATCCGTCAATCGACCTGCGGCTCTCGGCTTCGCTCCAGCACGTTGATTTTGCGCGCGAGGATTTCGACCTCGCCATCCGTCACGGCAACGGACAATGGCCTGACCTGCACGTCACGCGGCTTTGCGTCGAAGAACTGTTTCCGGTGTGCAGTCCGGCGCTTGCGCGCGGTCTGCGCACGCCGGACGATTTGAAGAAGCAGACATTGTTGCATATCGACGAACGGCGCGACTGGGGCACGTGGCTGGAGGCGGCAAAGACGAGCGGCATCGATTACGCGCGCGGCCCGGTGTTCAACCAGGCGAGCATGGCGATCGACGCGGCTGTGGACGGGCAGGGCGTGGCGCTGGCGCGCAGCGCGCTCGCCGCCTGGGATCTCAGTGCGAACCGGCTGGTTCGGCCGTTCGCGACGGCGCTCAAGCTGCCATACGCGTATTGGATCGTCTGCCCGAAACCGACCGCGTCGCTACCGAAGATCGCGATCTTTCGCGATTGGCTTCTGGCGGAGACCACCGCCGACGCGCGACGCATCGGCTCTTTGCCGCCGGCGGTCGGCCGCATCGCGCAGCGTTCGCACACCTAGCGCGTGCCGCCGTCAAGTTTCTTCACCAATTCCTCGATGAATGGCAATTGCCCCGGCAGTATCTTCTTGCGCGCGGTGGCGAGGTCGAACCAGGCGACGCGGTCGACCTCGGGGAAGTTCTGCATGCGTCCCGAGCGCGGCGGCCACTCCATTTCGAAGGAATTGCTCGAGACGTCCGATAGATCGAAGTCGGATTCGAGCGCGAAGGCGTGCACGGTCTTGCCGCTCTTCTGGCGCGCCGGCGTCAGCGGCAGGAATTCTCCTTGCGCCGTCAGGCCGGTCTCCTCGTTGAACTCGCGCCGGGCGCAGGCGAGCAGGTCGTCGGAGATGACGACGCCCTTCGGGATCGACCAAGCGCCTTCGTCGCGCTTGCGCCAGTAGGGCCCGCCGGGATGGGCGAGCAGAACCTCGAACTCCCGCGTGCGGCGGAAAGCGAGGATACCGGCGCTGACTTCCGTGCGGCGGGACACAGGTAGGCGTTTCCTAGGAGCCGCGATCAGCAAAGCATGGGCCGTCGAAGGCGACCACACGCAAACTTGTGAGGCCGGCCATGCGCCGCGGAACTTCCGATGGCGGAGGCGGCTTTTTATCAGCCGCATCCCGCGGCGGGGACACGCCGATGGCCCTTCTCGATACCTGGTCGAACACCTGGACCGATTTGCGCGCCCTCGACGCGCGCCAGCGCAACGTCGTCGTCGCCAGCTATCTCGGATGGACGCTCGACGCCTTCGACTTTTTCCTGCTGGTCTTCGTGCTCAAGGACATTGCCGCCGAATTCCATACCGGCGTCACCGGCGTCAGCGTCGCCATCGTGCTGACGCTGGCGGCGCGGCCGGTCGGGGCGCTGCTGTTCGGGCTCGCCGCCGACCGCTGGGGGCGTCGCCCGACCCTGATGATCGACATCGTCTGCTATTCGGTGATCGAATTCGCGTCCGGCTTCGCGCCGAGCCTGACAGCGCTCCTGATCCTGCGCACGCTCTATGGCGTCGCGATGGGCGGCGAGTGGGGCGTCGGCGCATCGCTGACGATGGAGACGATCCCGCCGCGCACACGCGGCGTTGTCTCCGGCATCCTTCAGGCCGCCTATCCGTCCGGCTATCTCATCGCCTCGATCATCTATGGCCTGCTATTCACCACCATCGGCTGGCGCGGCATGTTCATGATCGGCGCGGCGCCGGCGTTGCTCGTCCTATACATCCGGACCAAGGTCGAGGAGTCGCCGTCCTTCGAGGCGCGGCGGGCGAAGCTCTCAGGCGGCGGCCTGTGGCAGACGATCCGCAACAATCTCGGCCTGTTCGTCTTCACCATTTTGTTGATGACGGCCTTCAACTTCTTCAGCCACGGCACGCAGGACCTCTATCCGACGTTCCTTCAGGTGCAGCGTCACATGTCGCCGCACGAAGTCGGCGTCATCGCCGTCGTCTATAATATCGGCGCCATCATCGGCGGCATCGTCTTCGGCGCGCTGTCCGAACGCATCGGCCGCCGCCTCGGCATCGTCATCGCCGCGTTGATCGCGCTGCCGATCATCCCGCTATGGGTGTTTGCGCCGAATGCGTTCTGGCTGGCGGTCGGCGCCTTCCTGATGCAGGTGGCGGTGCAGGGCGCATTGGGCATCGTCCCCGCGCATCTCAACGAATTGTCGCCGGAGGACGTGCGCGGCACGTTCCCCGGCTTCACCTATCAGCTCGGCAATCTGCTCGCCTCCGGCAACGCAACGCTTCAGGCGGCGATCGCGCAGTCCTACGGCAATGATTATGCCTTCGCACTTGCTGTCGTAGCGGGCGTCGTGGCGGTGGCGGTGGCGCTGCTCGCCTGGTTCGGCGTCGAGGCGCGCGGCGTAAAATTTTCCGGCACGCCGCACGCGGCGGAGTAGATCGCTACCAGGGGCACACGACCGAATTCGTTACGTGCTCGCGGTCGGGTGCGGTCAGCGCGATGCCGATGCAGAGATACGGCAATTCCAGGTGCGGATTGTGGCCGCGGTGAAACTTGGCGATCGGCTCGACATAACACTCGCCGGCCTTGGCCTTGATCAGGGCGCCTTCCTGGAAATGCGCCTCGAACAGCCCTTGCAGCGCGACGAAAAAGGCCGGCCCGTTGTGCTGATGCCAGTTGGTGAAGCCGCCCGGCAGGATCTCGGCGTTGTAGATCTGGACCTTTGCCTGCGGATCGCGCGGAAGCGACGCGTAGAGAACGTCGAGCAGCATGTTGCGCTTGAATTCCTCGCCCGGCGGCACGAAGCCGCTGAGCGTGAGCTTGAGGTCCTTATACTTGTCGAGACTTGCGTCCATGGCGTGTCCTCCGCATCGGCGGGCACGAGTCATACGCTGCCGCGCGCGACGGACAAGCCGCCTCGGCGGACGAAAAAAACCGGCGCAAACCGCGCCGGCTTTTGTCACCTAATCGACGCCAGGATCAGTCCTGCTTGAGCGCCTCGCGCGCCGCGTCCTTCACGCCGCCGACGGCGTTCTGAACCTTGCCGGCCGTCTGCTGCGCCTTGCCCTCGGCCTCGGTCTTGGAATCGCCGGTCACTTTTCCGGTCACTTCCTTCACCTTGCCCTTGGCCTGCTCAACGCTGCCTTCGATGCGATCTTTATCCATCGTTGTTCCTCGCTCTGTTTGTGCTGGAGTCGAAGGGATAACGTGTGCCGACGCGGCTCGGTTCCGGATTTTCCCGAACCGCAAAGCGGCGGCATTGTGTCTGCGCCACTGTGTCAAAAGATAACGCGCCCCGCGCGTCGCAGCGCGGAGCGCATTGCGCGAGTGCTAATTCTTGCCGGTGGTCGACCCGTCCTGCGTGTTCGCCGCGCAGGTGCCTTTCATTTTCTTGGACGCGCTCTGGCATGACGCCATGGTCGCGAACGAGCAGTTCTTCGGGCCGTTCTGGCCGGTCAGGCAGAACTTGCCGGTACCGGCGGTGGCCGGCTTCGCCGCAGCGGTGCCTTGCGTATTCTGCGCGTTGGCGATGCCGATGCCGGCGATGAGCGCCGCAACCGCGGCGAGGGTGGTCAGGGTCTTCATGGCGTGTGCCTCCTCGGGCCTTGTGCGTCTCCGCCGCGTGGCGCGGCGTCGCGACAACGAGGAATGCAGAACCGGGTTCCAGGAACCGAACCCAGTCGCGGACACGTCAACGCGACGGCGCGTGCTTTTCCAATTTGCCGGGCGTTGCGTCGTCGCCATGGCTCGGCTTGAGTTCCTTCGGCGCCGCGCCCGTCGTTTCGTCGCGCTTGATCTTGGCCGACGGCGTCTGTTTGTGGTGCAGTGCGGGGCCGACCTTATCCGGCGGTGCCGCCTGTTGCGCGGCCGGCGCGGGTTCCGGCGCCACGCTCTGCGCGACGGCGGGCAGCGAAGCCAGGAACGCGGCGGCGGCGAACGCGATCACCCATGGTCCGTGCTTCATGATGTGCCTCCTCTGGGCCGCATGAGCGGCCGTGCCCGAGAGAACGTGCGGTTACCCGGGCCGGTTCCTGCGGCGATTTGGGCGGCATTGCCATCCCGGTTCCATCCGGGCACCTTCGAGCCGCGTTCCAGGGGGAGGCTCATGACGATTCTGTCGACCGCCGTCGATCCGGGAGCCGCGGAATTCCGCGCCAATGCCGAACGCATGCGCGCGCTGACCGCCGAGCTGCGCGACAGGCGCGCTGCGGCGGCGCAGGGCGGCCCTGCGCGGGCGCGCGAGCGCCATGTCGGCCGCGGCAAGCTGTTGCCGCGCGACCGCGTGACGAACCTGATCGATCCCGGCTCGCCGTTCCTCGAACTGTCGCCGCTCGCCGCCGGCGGCATGTACAACGACGCGATTCACGGCGCTTCCCTCATAACCGGCATCGGCCGCGTCGATGGCCGTGAATGCATGATCGTCTGCAACGACTCGACGATCAAAGGCGGCACCTATTATCCGATGACGGTAAAGAAGCATCTGCGCGCGCAGGAGATCGCGCGCGAGAATAGGTTGCCGTGCCTCTACCTTGTCGATTCCGGCGGCGCGAACCTGCCGCACCAGACCGACGTCTTCCCCGACCGCGAGCACTTCGGCCGCATCTTCTACAACCAGGCGATGATGTCGTCGCTCGGCATTCCGCAGATCGCCGTGGTCATGGGCTCGTGCACCGCCGGCGGCGCTTACGTGCCGGCGATGTCGGACGAGACGGTGATCGTCAGGAACCAGGGCACCATCTTCCTCGGCGGTCCGCCTCTGGTGAAGGCCGCGACCGGCGAGGTGGTGAGCGCCGAGGATCTGGGCGGCGCCGACGTGCACGCGCGCAAGTCCGGTGTCGCCGATCATTACGCGCAGGACGATCATCATGCCTTGAGCATTGCCCGGCGCATCGTCTCGCATCTCAATGTGAAGAAGACCGTCGATATCCCGCTGACGACACCATGCGACCCGGCCTACGACATCGCCGAGCTCGACGGCCTGGTGCCGGCCGACCTGAAGAAGCAATACGACGTCCGCGAGGTGATTGCGCGGCTCGTCGACGCCTCGGAGTTCGACGAGTTCAAGGCGCTGTACGGCACCACGTTGGTCACCGGCTTCGCGCACATTCACGGCATGCCGGTCGGCATCCTCGGCAATAACGGCATCCTTTTTTCGGAGAGCGCACTGAAAGCCGCGCACTTCATCGAACTGTGCTGCCAGCGCCGCATTCCGCTGCTGTTTCTCCAGAACATCGTCGGCTTCATGGTCGGCCGCGACTACGAGGCCGGCGGAATTGCAAAAGACGGCGCCAAGATGGTGACCGCGGTCGCCTGCGCGCAGGTGCCGAAGATCACGCTGATCGTCGGAGGCTCCTACGGCGCCGGCAATTACGGCATGTGCGGCCGCGCCTATTCGCCGCGCTTTCTGTTCACCTGGCCAAATGCGCGCATCTCGGTGATGGGCGGCGAGCAGGCGGCCTCGGTGCTGGCGACGGTCAAGCGCGACAACATCGAGGCGGGCGGCGCCAAGTGGTCGGAGATCGAGGAAGAGGAATTCAAGGCGCCGATCCGCGACCAGTACGAGGCCGAGGGCAATCCCTATTACGCGACGGCGCGGCTATGGGACGACGGCATCATCGCGCCAAGCGAGACCCGCCGCGTGCTGGCGCTGGCGTTCTCCGCGGCGCTCAATGCGCCGGTGCCGGAGACGAGGTTCGGGGTGTTCAGGATGTGAGGGATGAGTAAGAACCCTGACTACGCAAATTATATAAAATGCATGGAAGAACTGAAACGACGTCAGATTGCGATTGACGAGGTTGTCTCAGGGCATCGCAGCACCTCATTCAAGTACACCAACATTGAATTCATCTCGTTACAGTACCGGAAGATATTCGAGCCGATCGTGCTCGCGTCGTTGGCGTCGCATCATCATCTTTTCGAAGGGCTCACTCGCAAGCTTACCAAAGAGTGGGAGATTGCGAAGATTGTGCGCCTCGTCGAAGCAAAGAATTCCGGATTTTACCCAAAACCCATTGATCGCGTTCCAAGTGATCAGCCGGGAACAAAGGACAATTGGATCGATGTCGATTCAGGATTTTTAGCGCTGCCAGAGCTCGTGGCGGCTCACGGTCTCATCGGCAACATTATGCACGCCAATAATCCTTATCGCACCGAATCAATTTCTGATCGGCTCGAGCCGCAGTTTGCGCCCTGGCGCGGCAAGCTCCTTCGTCTCCTGAACAATCACCTTGTTCGGCTTCCTGAAGGAAATATTCTGTACGTGGGGATGCAGAGCGCGGAAACCGGCGGCGTCCATGCCGCGTTGTTTGGTCTTCAGACAGCGAGCACTCCGTAGAGTACGCAAAGGCGCTTAGCGCCGTGCCTACGAGATTTATGATGCGCGCGTCGTTATCCTCGACGTCATGCGCGGGCTCGACCCGCGCATCCATGATGAGCATCCGCGATGCCCAACCGTACGTCTGTGCATGAGGACGAACCTCATGGATTGCCGGGTCAAGCCCGGCAATGACCGTGGGGAGAGACAGCGCATTAGCCCGTAGGGCGGATGAGCGAAGCGTAATCAGCCGATGCGCGGGACAAAGTGGAGCATTACGCCTGCAGCTCATGCGCCCTGCGAACTGCGGCTACCTCTCTGGCGCTTTTAAGTCCGTCAGCATCCCTTCGATCGTCTTCTCCAACCCCGGCAGCCGCATCGTCGCGATCTCCCACATCGTCTGCGGATCGACGCGCTCGTATTCGTGACGGAGGATGTTGCCGATCGCTGCAATCTTGGCCCATTCGATGTCCGGATAGCGACTGATTAGATTCGGCGGCAACGCACGCACGGCTTCGGAAATGATCTGCACGGCGCGCTCGACCGTGCGCTCCATGTGGTAGGCGCTCGAATAAGTCTCGAAATCGACGCCGGCGATCGTGTCGGCGACGCCGCGAATATGGAACAGAATGTGTTCGAGGCGTGCGCGGGGATTGGCACTCGCCGCCGCCATCAGAAGACCCGAATGGCTTCGCGCTCGATGTCTGGCCGATAGAACTGCACCAGTCCGTCGCGGGTCGTATAGCCGACCTCGGCGTCGAGCGTGTCCTGAAGCTTGAAATAGATGCTCATGAACGCATCGAAGCCGAACGGACGGCTCGGATCCTTGTCGATGAAGACATCGACGTCGGAATCGGAGCGGGCCTCGTCGCGCGCGTGCGAGCCGTAGAGATACAATGCGCTGGCGCCGAGCGCGCGGATCGCGGGCTCGGCTGATTTCAGTCTGGCGATGACCTGTTCACGGCGCATGGCGACAATATAGGGCGGATTTGCGGGACGGCCAATGCCGCCTCAGGACGACGGGAGAGGGTGGTGATGCTCCGCCCCCTCACGCCTTCTTCCGCTTCTTCGCCTCCCGCAGCTTCGCCACCTTGCGTAGCGCCGCGTTGATGCGGCTCTGCCAGCCACGGCCGCTGCGGCGGAAATGCGCGATAACGTCGCGGTCGAGACGGAGGCTGATCGAGTCTTTTGTGACGTCGGCCTTCGGCCGGCCGCGCGGCACCGGCTTGCCGCCGATGTGCCATACGCCGCGGGCGAAGTCCTCGTCCGTGAGTTCGGGGATTTCCTCGTAATCCTTCGGGCCGAGCACGTAGGCGTCAACCTTCTTCATGTCGCTGCCGATCCGTTTGTAGCCTCTGGCCGTAGCGGCTTTTTTCGCGGTCATTGGTTCGCCTCATCGATATAATGTGCCGCCCGTCGCCGCGCGGCGTCCAGCACACGATCACCATCCTTCCGCGCAGATATCCAACCGAGTTGATCCGGTCTTCGCCGTAGTCGCGGCGGGTGTCCGGAATATTGATCGTCTGGCCGGCGAAGACTTCTGCGGCCTGGGTAAAGTCCAGCCCGCGCTCGCGCAGCGTCCGGTCGCGCTTGGCGGGGTCGAAGGTGATCCGCATCGACCAATTATTGTATATACATAAAATGTGGTCCACAAGCGGCGAAGATGCGCCCATGTTTCAGACAAAAATCACTTCATAGGATTATTGACAAATGAGCCAGTATGACTATTATCCGCCCGTCCTGCTCTTGTGAGGGGCGTCGTCATGGGACGCCGTGAAGACGGAGCAGCGGTGAGGGAGGGGCTGAGATATGGCCTCGATCTCACCGGGTCGGCCAAGCGGGGAAAACCCGCCGTCGGCTGATGCGGCGCCGCGGGCTTCGGGGAAACGTGCCCTGAAGCACCCGGGCGACGGCGGGGCTCCGCTCCCGGGCAATAGGACCCGGCGCCAGGAGCTGGCTGACAGGCGTGGCTGGTCCACGTTCTCGAAAGCGCGGCCCGTCAGTCGCAGAACGCCGCTGTGGAGCGCCGGGAGGCGCCTTTCTCCTCACAAAGGAGGAAGGGGACGCCTTCGCAAAGCGTCCCACCGGATGGTCTCGCCGGCCATCCACAGGGGGTCTCGCACACCCCCGCGTTTCCCGGCGCTCCGCTCCCCTCGAGGGGAGCGAAGATTTGGAATTCGCAAGAGGGCCTGCCCGGGGCCGACCAAAGAATGCGGGCGATTTCCTATGGCTGGTTTGCAAACGAATTGAAGAAAGGGCGGCGCGTGCACATTCTCCGTTCGTTCCCGCGAAAGCGGGAATCCAGCGCTGACTCACAACTGGGTCCCCGCTCTCGCGGGGACGAACGGAGACAAAAAACGCAAGGAAGTGACTTGGCGCTTCGCCCAGCGCGGGACATCATGCGGCACGATCAAGAGGGGCCAGACATGGCATTACGCGTCCACATTCTCGCCTGCGCGCTGCTGCTCGCCGTCATCGCCGCGCCGCGCGCCTTCGCGATCGAGCTCGAGCCGGGCACATGGCAGGACACTGAAACGGGTGTCGAGAACGGCAATCCGGCCAAGCCCGAGGTCACCACCGGCTGCATGACGGCTGCGGACGCCAAGGATCCGATGAAGTCGCTCGCCAAAATGCAGGCGCAGGGCGCCGGCGAATGCAAGACGCTCGACATCAAACAAAACGGCAACGTGGTCACGCTCGACATGAAATGCGGCAACGAAAAGCAGGGCCTGATGGAGCTCAGCGGCACCTTCAATTTCATCGATCGTAAGCACTACGCGACGTCGCTGAAATCGACGATCTCGTTCGGCGGCCAAAAGATGACGGCGGACAAGCAGACGGACTCCAAATGGATTGCGGCGGAGTGCAAGAAGAAATGAGCCGCCCATGACTTACAAATCCGCTCTCATCGTCGGCGCCGGTGCCGGCCTTTCGGCCTCGCTCGCCCGCGCCTTCGCCAAGGAGGGCATGAAGGTCGCGCTCGCCGCCCGCGCGCCGGACACGCTCGCGCGCCTGGCGCAGGAGATCGGCGCGCGCACCTTCGAATGCGACGCGTCGCAGCATTACGACGTCGAGGCGCTCTTCAAGGCGCTCGACGAGGACAAGCGCGCGCCGGACGTCGTCGTCTACAACGCCAGCTACCGCACGCGCGGGCCGCTGATCGATCTCGATCCGGTAGAGGTCGAAAAGGCGCTTGCCGTCACCGCCTTCGGCGCGTTCCTGGTGGCGCAGGCGGCCGTGCGGCGCATGCTGCCGCAGCGGCGCGGCGCCGTGTTCCTGACCGGCGCGTCGGCCGGCGTGAAGGGCTATCCGCAGTCGGCGCCCTTCGCGATGGGCAAGTTTGCGCTGCGCGGTCTGGCGCAGTCGATGGCGCGAGAACTCTCGCCGCAGGGCATCCACGTCGCGCATGTCGTCATCGACGGCGGCATCCGTTCGGCGCGCCGGCTCGAAGCGGCCGACAAACCGGACTCGCTGCTCGATCCCGACGCGATCGCGCAGAGCTATATCCATTTGCTGCATCAGCCGCGCAACGCCTGGAGCTGGGAGATCGAGCTGCGTCCCTGGGTGGAGAATTTTTAGATGCATTTTCCGTCACAGGCTCGTGATGCCGTGATTCAGCTTCGCTTTACCGTGTCCGCCTACGATCTCCCGCGGGATGGGGGCGTGTATGGTTGCCATCGTCAACGGTTATGTCTGTTTTTCCACCTGCGACGCCAAGTCGGCGCAGCAGGGGAAGGACCCGAATGCGCCGCCTGGCTCGCCGCCCGGCACAAAGGCACAGAAGCCGGGCGATCCCGTATCAAGCTTCGATGGCCAGCCTGCGACCGTCTTGGGCGGCGCGCTCCAGGATCTGGTCACGGCCAATGCGGTGACGCCGTCCGGCGGGGCGCAAGGCGCGAGCGGCCCGCAACAGGCGGCGGTCGACCGCTACGCATAAGCGCGCGTGGCGGCTCGTCTGCGCGCATGCTAGGCACCCGCGCATGATATCTCCCGACGATCTTAAAGAGCTTGCGCCGACCGGCCGAATTCGCGGTGGCGTAGTCATCGCACCGGCGGCTTCCGCTTTCTTCGCCGTCAAGGATGCAAACGGCGAGCCGCGCGGCGTCACCGTCGATCTGCTGCGCTTCTTCGCCGCGCAGACGAAGCTGCCGCTCGACCTGAAGCTTTATGACAATTCCGGTGAGGTGACCGACGCGGTCGCGGTCGGCGCCTGCGACGTCGGTTTCATGCCGCAGGACGCGGCGCGCGCCGCACGCGTCGCCTTCGGACCGCCTTACGCGATGATCGAGAGTACCTATCTGGTGCCGGCGGGCTCGGCGGTGCGCAGCATCGACGAAATCAACGCGCAAGGCCTGCGCATCGTCGCCATCGCCAACACCACCACGATGCGCAGCGCGCGCCGCACGGCGCCGAACGCGTCGCTGCGCGAGGTGCCGAGCGTGGATGAAATGCTGGCGCTGGCGCGAGCGGGCGAGGGCGACGCCTTCGCACTGTCGAAGGATTCGTTCAGCACGCTGCTGCCGAAGCTGCCCGGCGCGCGCGTCCTGTCCGGCAATTTCCAGCAGACCGGCATCGGCGTCGCCGTGCCGATGGGGCGGCCGCGGGCGCTCGCCGCCGTCACCGAATTGCTGGCCGACGCGAAACGCTCCGGCACCGTCCGCCGCGGCCTCGATGCCGCAGGCTTCAAGGACACGCCGGTGGCGCCCTAAGCCGTCACCACGACATTGCTCCGAGCGCGCCTTTCTCGGCCGCTCCGCAGTCTCCCGCCGGAACCGGGCGCTCCGACCGCGCGTTCCGATCTTACAAAGCCACTTGCCGCGTTTAAGGGGCGGCGGTCGCGTCTGCGACGGCCGCACCTGCAACAGCGAGAGGGACACCATGAGCTACCGCGTCTATAGCGGGCCGAAGGGCTCGGACGACATCTCACCGATGAACAAGTCGCAGGCGCTGTTCAAGCAGTTCGTGGCGCTCGACGAGGCGCTCGCCTGGGCCCGTCACGTCGGGCAGAGCGGCCGCGTTGCGCTGCTGATCGAGGGCGATGACGGCACGCGCATGGACCGGCGCGAAATCGGCGCCGCGCTCGGCGCCGGTCAACGCGAGCAGGTCGGTACGCCGAGTCATTGATTGGATGGTTGAATCCGACGCCGAAGAGCTAGCCGGCGATCCGCGTCCATTCGTTGCGGGCGCGGCGCGTCAGGCCGTTCCATTTGGTGCCGACGACATCCCAGTTCACCAGCGGACGAGAGATTGCGGCCGTCGCCGTCGCAGGGGCATGGGCGGAATCATAGATGTAGGCGGCGCCGACCGTGATGAGCGCGCCGAGGATGATGCCGAGAATAAGCCGCATGGTGACCTTCCCTTGTTCCGCGCAGTTGAACGCAGTGGACGATGGCCCGGTTCCGAGTGTGGCCCGGAGGTATCGTGTCCCGCTCCCGGGAGCGGGCCCAAAGGACCCCCAGCGCTCGGACATAGGTGCTAGGCATCTGAAAAAGCAGCGGTTTCATCACAAGAAAGTTCGCACTCAAACAAAAATTACTGCTATATTACCAACCCATGAGTAGAGCATCAGCCAAGACCACGGGCCGGCCCACCAAGGCCGCCGCGGGAACCCGGAAGAAATCCAGTAAGTCGGCGCGTAAGTCGGTGAAAAAGGCGTCCGCGAGTGCGAGCCGCCGTTCCGCCGCCAAAACGTCGCGTCCCCAGCGTGCCGTTTCGCCGGCGCGCAAGCCCGCCAGCCACAAACCCGCCGTCGCCGAGACGAAGTTCGCCGCCTCGTTAAAGATAGTGGTCGCGCCGTCGATCAAGGCGGCCGCCGCCGAAGCGACGATGATCCGTACCGTCAGCCCGCCGATGCAGCCGGCCGATGTTCCGGTCTATCCGCACAAATACCGGGTTGGCGAGGTCGTCTATTTCACGTCACCCAGTTTCGGCCGCGCTGCCGCCAATGGCAGCTATACCGTCTTGAAGCTGATGCCGTCGGACGGCGACGACTATCAGTATCGGATCAAGAGCTCCGGCGAGGCCTTCGAGCGCGTGGCCAAGGAAAGCCAGCTCGACCGCGCCTGACGTCCCGTCCTCGTCTCCGCTATGCTCAGGCCGCGTGAGCGCTAGAGACGTCGCCGCGAGGGGAGGGAGAGCATGCCGACCTACATTACGCAGGGCCGCTACACCCGTGAGGCCATCAAGGGCATGATTGTGCGGCCGGAGGATCGCGCCGACGCGGTCGCGCGGCTCCTGAGCAAGGTCGGCGGCCGGCTGATCGCCTATTACGTCACCTTCGGCGAATACGACTTCCTTTCCATCGGTGAGGCGCCGAACGACGTGCAAATGGCGGCGGCGCTGCTCGCGGCCGGCTCCGGCGGCGGCGTCACGGATCTTCGCACCACGCTGGCGCTCACCTCTATCGAGGCGAAAGGCGCCTTCGCCGCGGCCAGCGACATCGCGCCCGGCTTCAAGTCGGCGGGCGGCGCCGGCT
>Ga0208357_1001156_pt1 | contig 19654 bp, 20 predicted proteins | sample NGESurdeep092012_6_FD_184487 | JGI IMG/M metagenome (GOLD analysis project Ga0208357, IMG submission 184487) | Arctic peat soil microbial communities from Barrow, Alaska - NGEE Surface sample F52-2 deep-092012 (SPAdes) | ecosystem: Environmental > Terrestrial > Soil > Wetlands > Peat ... | reverse complement strand
TAGCGGCGAAGACCTCGGCCTCCTGGACTTGGACGCCGATCAGGGAGGTGATGTCGAAGAACCGCCGCCAGTTCAGGTCAGTGGCGGCGGTACGCCAGTCGGCCAGCTCGTAGTGCTGGGCCGCCACGAGCTCGGCCAGCGGCAGGTCCGCCGTGCCCGGCAGCAGCGGCAGCACGTGCTCGAAGTACCGCAGGACCGGCTCCCCGGGGTCAGCCGGGTCGGCGGAGTCACCGCCGGCGCCCGCGCGATCTACCTTGAGGTCGGCGGCGCAGTCACTGACCGGCCCGGCCAGGATGGGCAGCAGCAGCCGGCCGCCGCGGGCGGCCCAGTCGATGTCGAACCAGTGCGCGTACGGCGAGCCGGGTCCCATGGCCAGGACCGACCAGAACTGGCGGTTCTGCGACTCGGGCGCGCCGATGCCCATGTGATTGGGCACGATGTCGACCACGATGCCCAGGCCGTGCTGGCGGAAGGCCGCCACCATGGCCCGGAACCCGTCCTCGCCGCCGAGATCCGCTGAGACGCGTGAGTGATCGACCACGTCGTAGCCGTGCATCGAGCCGGGCGCGGCCTGCAGGATCGGCGAGACGTACACGTGACTGACGCCGAGCGCGGCCAGGTAGCCCGCAGCGGCAGCCGCCTGCGCGAAGCCGAACTCGCGGTGCAGCTGCAGCCGGTAGGTCGAGACGGGGGCCCCGGCCGTCGGCTCAGGCACGGGCGGCTCAGGCACGGGCGGCTCAGTCACGGCGCAGGACCTGCACCGAGCGGTTGCGCACGTCAATGGTGTCGCCCGGGCGGGCCGCGATATCGGCGCCCGGCTCGGCGGGCCCCGAGGTGTCGAACATCCGGGTCCACTGCTCGCCGTACGGGGCGGGCGGGATGGCGAACTTGAGGTCGTTCTCGCTGGCGTTGAACAGCATCAGGAACGAGTCGTCACGGACCCGCTCGCCGCGCGCGTCGGGCTCGCTGATGCCCTCGCCGTTCAGGAAGACCGTCATCGACTTGGCGAACCCGGAGTTCCAGTCACCATCGGTCATCTCCTCCCCGCCCGGCGTGAACCAGGCGATGTCGCCCACCTGGCCGGGCGCACCAGAGATCGGCTCGCCCTGGAAGAACCGCCGGCGGCGGAAAACCGGGTGACTGGCACGCAGCCGGATCAGCGCGCGGGTGAAGTCGAGCAGGCTGCGATCCGTTATCTCCTGGTCGTGGTCGCTCTGATCGGGGACCTCGAACGGCTCGGCATCGCGCAGCCGCGCCTCGGCGTCCTCCGGCCAGGCCACCCAGGAAATCTCGTTGTCCTGGCAGTAGCCGTTGTTGTTGCCCTGCTGGGTACGGCCCATCTCGTCGCCGGCCACCAGCATCGGCACTCCCTGCGACAGCAGCAGCGTGACCAGGAAGTTGCGCTGCTGGCGGACCCGCAGCGCGCGGATGCCGGGGTCGTCGGTAGGCCCTTCCACCCCGCAGTTCCAGGACCGGTTGTCGTCGCTGCCATCGCGATTGTCCTCGCCGTTGGCCTCGTTGTGCTTGCGGTCGTAGGAGACCAGGTCGGCCAGGGTGAAGCCGTCGTGAGCGGTAACGAAGTTGACCGACGCCACCGGGCGGCGGCCGTCACTCTTGTACAGGTCACTGGAGCCGGTCAGCCGGGAGGCGAACTCGGGCAGGGTGGCATGCTGGCCGCGCCAGAAGTCCCGGACGGTGTCCCGGTACTTGCCGTTCCATTCCGTCCACAGCGGCGGGAAGTTGCCCACCTGGTACCCGCCGTCCCCGACGTCCCAGGGCTCGGCGATGAGCTTGACCTGCGAGACGACCGGATCCTGCTGGACCACGTCGAAGAAGGAGGACAGCCGGTCGACCTCGTGGAACTGCCGGGCCAGGGCGGCGGCCAGGTCGAACCGGAAGCCGTCCACGTGCATCTCGGTCACCCAGTACCGCAGCGAGTCCATGATCAGCTGGAGCACCTGGGGATTGCGCATGAGCAGGCTGTTGCCGGTGCCCGTGGTGTCCATGTAGTGCCGCTTGTCGTTGTCCATCAGCCGGTAGTACGCGGTGTTGTCGATGCCGCGGAAGGACAGCGTGGGACCCAGGTGGTTGCCCTCGGCCGTGTGGTTGTAGACGACATCGAGGATGACCTCGATGCCCGCCTCGTGCAGCGAGCGCACCATGCCCTTGAATTCCTGCACCTGCTCGCCGCGCTGGCCGGAGGCGGAGTACGCGTTGTGCGGGGCGAAGAAGCCGATGGTGTTGTAACCCCAGTAGTTGGACAGGCCTCGCTCGGCCAGCACGCCGTCGTTGATGAACTGGTGCACCGGCATCAGCTCGATCGCGGTGACGCCCAGGCCCTGCAGGTGCTCGATGATGGCGGGATGCGCCAGCCCGCGGTAGGTGCCGCGCTCGGCCTGGGGAACCGCCGGATGCAGCCGGGTCAGGCCCTTGACGTGCGCCTCGTAGATGACGCTGTCGTGGTAGGCGACCCGCGGCGGCCGGTCGCTGGCCCAGTCGAAGAACGGGTTGACCACCACCGAGCGCGGCACGAACGGCGCCGAGTCGGCCTCGTTGCGCTCGCCCGGCTCGCCGAACTGGTAGGAAAACACGGCCGGATCCCAGTTCACGCCGCCCTCGACGGCCTTGGCGTAGGGGTCCATGAGCAGCTTGGAGGGATCGCAGCGCTGGCCGGACGCAGGGTCGTAAGGGCCGTGCACCCGGTACCCGTAGCGCTGGCCGGGGCTGACTCCCGGCAGGTAGCCATGCCAGACGAATCCGTCAACCTCTCGCAGCGGAATCCGGGTCTCGGCGCCGTCGTCGTCGAACAGGCAGAGCTCGACTCGCTCCGCGCTCTCGGAGAACAGCGCGAAGTTCGTTCCGACCCCGTCATAGGTCGCGCCCAGCGGGTGGGCGACGCCCGGCCACGCCGATGTCTGTTCTGGCAAGGTTTCCTGTCCGTCCTGTCCTGTCCGGCCGCAACGCCTGCCCGTAGCGCCTGCTTAGTCCTATCTCATCCGCCACGGCTCGCGCGGCCGGTTAGGCCGGCTGCGTACCGGGGTGGCAACTCAGCGGTAAAGCCAGCGTCTCAACGGTAAAGCCAGGCGGCCCCATGGCGGGCGGGCACGGCATTCTCCCAGCCCGGCGGCCCGGCATGCTTGCTGCCCGGTCGATATCACAGGGCCGCCATTGCCCCGGCGCACCGCCCGCAAACCCGGCTGCGGCTCTTACGTCGCCCGCCGCAGGCGCCAACTCGGGATATTGAAGCCCTTTAGGTGCTGGGACCCCCAAAAGGCTTCAGGTTACCGCGTGTAAGGCCCGCGCGGCCGGGCACCTGGCTGCCGTGTTTATCACCGCCGCCCCGACCGCCTTCGCCGCCCGGCTGGCCCTGGCTGGGGCTGTCGCGCTGGGCGGCGTAGCCATGACCGGCTGCTCGTCGAGCGCAGCGCACGTGGTGACGGCGTCCCGGGACGGACGCCAGCACGCCGAGCTGGACGTGCTGACCGGAGCGACCAGCATCACGGTGACCACCGGGCGGCTGGGCGTCGACCTGCTGCGGGCGTCGACGCCCGCCGACGCCGGCATCTGGCCGGACCTGGTCGTCGGCCGCACCGCCCGGCTGCGGCTGGACAGCACGGGAACTGGCGGCCCGGACACGGTCGCGCTGACGCTGAACTCCGGCGTCGCCTGGCGGCTGACGTTCAGCGGCGGCTCGGCCCGGACGTCGGTGTACCTGGGCCGCGGCCAGCTGCGCGGCGCGGACTTCACCGCTGGATCGAGCCAGATCACGATGCGGCTGCCTCGCCCGCACGGCACCGTAACCATCGTGCTGGCCGGCGGGGCGAGCCGGGTGCGCCTGGCGGCGCCGACCGGGGTGCCCGCCCGGCTGCGGCTAGATGGCGGGGCGGCCACCGCCACGGTCGGCGGCCGTACCTACACCGGCATCGCGGGCGGCACGGTGCTCACCGCACCGGGCTGGGCCAGCGCAGCCGACCGGTACGACATCGAGGCGCCCGCCGGGATCTCCGCGATCGCGGCCGGCAGCTGGTAGCCGTGGCAGGATGCGGTGGTGGCTGTGACTCGTGATGACCCCGGCTCCCGGCACGATCTGGTCCTCCGCGGCGGGACGATCGTCAGCCCCGGCCACCGGGAGATCGCCGACGTCGGCGTCCGCGACGGGCGGATCGCCCAGCTGGGCGGCGCCATGACGGGCCAGGACGAGCTCGACGCGAGCGGGCTGCTGGTCATGCCGGGCGGCGTTGACGCCCATGTGCACCTCGTGACCGCTGACCCGGCCGCGGATCCGGCGGCGGACCCGGCAGCGGAGCCCGGTGACCAGGAACCGGCCTGGGTCGACGACTTCTGGACCGGCTCACTCGCCGCCATCGCCGGAGGCATCACCACCATCGGGAACATGACGTTCGCGCGGCCCGGCGAGTCCATGACCATGGCCATCGGCCGCGAGATGGCGGCCGCCAGCGCAGCGGCAGCGGCGGACTGGTTCCTGCATCCGGTGCTGGCCGGTGAGCTGGGCAATGGCGCGGCCGCCGAGATCGCCGGGCTGGCCGCAGCCGGGCACACCAGCCTCAAGGTGTTCCTGGTCGATCCCCGGTACGCGCCGGGGACGCCGGGCCTGGCCGAGGCCATCGCGGCCGCCGGCGCGGCGGGAGCCATCACCCTCGTGCATTGCGAAGACGCCGAGGTCCTCGAGCGGACGGGCCGCGAGCTGATCGCCTCCGGCCGCGGCGCGGTGACCTACTTCCCCGACGCCCGCCCCGTCAGCGCCGAGGTCACGGCCGTCGACCAGGCCATCGAACTGGCCGCCGCCACCGGCGCGCCCGTCTACGTCGTGCACCTGTCCTCGGCGGCCGCGCTGGACCGGTGCCGCCGGGCCCGGGCCGAGGGGCTGCCGGTCTACGTGGAGACCAGGCCGCTGTACCTGCACCTGACCAGGGAGCGCTTCACCGAGCCCGACGCCGCGAAATACGTGGGCGCCCCGCCGCTGCGGGACCGGTCCGACCGGGACGCGCTGTGGCGCGGGCTGGCCACGGGCGAGATCGACACCGTATGCAGCGATCACGCTCCGTGGACTCTAAGCGCCAAGCTCGACCCCGCCCTGGACGTGATGACCGCGCGCCAGGGCGTCGCCGACCTCGAGACGCTCATGCCGATGCTGTTCTCCGAGGGCGTCGTCACCGGGCGGCTCTCGCTGGACAGGTTCGTCGAGCTGACCTCCGCTAACGCCGCCCGCCTGTTCGGGCTCTACCCGCGGAAGGGCGTCATCGCCGAGGGCTCCGACGCCGACCTGGTGCTCTGGGACCCGCAGCAGCGCGAGACGATCGACGGGGCGCGGATGCACTCGCGGGCCGGCTACTCGGTGTATGACGGCTGGGAGGTGCAGGGCTGGCCGCGGTTCGTCCTGCGCCGCGGCCAGGTCGTCCTGACCGCCGGGCGGCCCACGGTCCAGCCAGGCCAGGGCCGGTGGGTAAGCCGCGGGGCAACCCGCGGAGTCAGCCGCAGGTTAGCTTCGGCGCTCAGGGCTAGCTCGGGGCTCGCGGACCGGACCTCCTGGCTCGCGGACGGGTCTCAGAGCTCGCGGACTACTTCCGCCGGGTCCTTGTCATCGCGCAGCCCCTTGTAGGACGCCGCGCGCAGCCGGCCGGCCTTGGTCCATTCGGTGAACGCGACCTCGACGACCAGCCGGGGTTCGACCCAGCGAGCGGCCCGGGCGTGCTCCGGGGGGACCTCCGTGGCGAACGGCGAGGTGCCCTGGCGCAGCGGCTCCAGCCGGCCCGCGAGCATTCGCAGGGTCTGCTGGGTAAAGCCGGTCCCGACGTGGCCGGCGTAGCTGAAGCCCTCCGGGCCGTTCACGCCGACCAGCAGCGACCCGATCTGGCCCGCGCGACCGCGCTCGCCCGGCTTCCAGCCGCCGACGACCGCTTCCTGGCGGCGGACGTTCTTCACCTTGATCCAGCTGGCCGACCTCCTGCCGGGCTCATAGCGAGACCGCAGCCGCTTGGCCAGGACCCCTTCCAGTCCCTGCTGACGGGACACCGCCTGGACGGCCGTGCCGGATTCCCCGATAAAGGCGGGCGGCGTCTGCCAGCTCCGGTCATGCAGGCCCAGCTCGTCCAGCAGCGCCCGGCGGTCCCGGTAGGGCAGGTCAAGGAGGGAATGATCGTTCAGCGCTAGCACGTCGAAGACGAGATAACTGACCGGCACCTGAGCCATCAGGGTCCGCACCTCCGCCGCGGAGCTGATGTTCATGCGCTGCTGCAGCGCCTCGAAGCTCGGCCACTGCTCGCCACCGAAGGCCACGATCTCGCCGTCGAGTACGGCACCCGAGGCTCCCGCCTCGCGGATGGCGGCGGCGAGGCCCTCCAGCTCGGGGTAGACGTACGTGATATCGCGCCCGGTTCGCGAGACCAGCCGGACCGCGCCGTCCTCCATGTAGCTGAGCGCCCGCAGGCCGTCCCACTTCATCTCGTAGGCCCAGCTGCCGTCGTCGGGAGGTAGCTGGCCCGCGGTCGCGAGCATGGGCCGCAGCTCGGCCGCCGGCCCTCCGCTCCCCCAGTTCCCCGCGTCGGTCACACCTGGTCACTACCCTCGCATCGGCCCTGGTAGCCGCAGCCGAGCGGGCCGCGGCCCGGAGCCTGGGCGTTATCCCATGGACTTGGCGCCATCCAGTGATTCGCGGATGATGTCGGCGTGCCCGGCATGCTGGGCGGTCTCGGCGATCACGTGCAGCAGCACTCGCCGGGCTGACCACTGCGCGCCCGGCTCGAACCAGGGTGCCTCCGGCAGCGGATGGGAGCGGTCCAGATCAGGCAGCGTGGCCAGGAGGTCGTCGGTCCGGCGGGCCGTGGCCTCGTAGGCCGCCAGCAGGCCAGCGAGCGTCTCCCCCGCGACCATGCGGAAGCCGTCGAGATAGCGGGCGACGGCGTCTTCGTCTTCCCAGCCGGCCGCCATCGCCGCCGGGCCCTCCAGGATAAAGGTGGCCCACTGCTGCTCGATCGCCGTGACGTGCTTGATCAGGCCGCCCAGGGACAACTCGCTGGCCGTCGTCCGCTGCGCGGCCTGCTCATCGGTCAGATCACGGACGGTGTAGCGCAGGAAATACCGCTGCTTCGCCAGCGCCTGCGCCAGGTCGGCCCGCTCGCCAGTCATGGCCGTCGTGGTCTCGCCTGTCGTCATTGCCCTACCTCCATCGCCTGGGTCCCCGGTTAGCCGCCCGTCTCAGCCACGCTACGGGTCAGCTCTGTCATTTCCTGGGTCCTCAGCCGGGAACTCGGGCGGTGCGGATCGGAGCGGCCCAGGCCGGGCGCCCCTTACGCCCGGCTTTCATCTGCCGGCCCCCTATTGTTCGCTCCCTGGCCGCGGAGGGCTCCTACGGTTACCGGCGTGACGGATACGGGCCTGGTCATGGACGCCCGCGGCCTGACGAAGTGGTTCGGGGAGACCACCGCCCTGGACGACGTGGACCTCGCGGTCGGCCCGGGCGTGGTGCACGGGCTGCTCGGCCTCAACGGCGCCGGCAAGATCACCTTGCTGTCGGCCTTGTTCGGCCTCATCCTCCCGGACGAGGGGATGCTGCGGCTGTTCGGGCGGACCAGGGCCGAGGCCGGAGCAAGCTGGCTGGATGGCGTGGGCGGGTTCGTCGAGACGCCGCGGTTCTACCCGTACCTCAGCGGCCGCCGCAACCTGGCCGTGCTGGCCGGCCTGGACGGTGGCGACGCCGCCAGCCTCATCGACGAGGACATCGAGGGCGCGGGGCTGGCCGACGCAGGCCGCCAGAAGGTGCGGGGCTACTCCCTCGGGATGCGCCAGCGGCTGGGCCTGGCCGCGGCCATGCTGCGACGGCCGCGACTGCTCATCCTCGATGAACCGGCCAACGGCATGGACCCGGCCGGAATCCGGGATCTGCGGAGCGCGGCTGGAGGGTGCCCTATCCGGGTGACCAGAAGATCCTGACCCCAACGAGGTGCCCGGCCATAACCTGCCCGCCGACTACCTGGGCGACTGAGCCGCCAGCTCAGCCCCGGACGCTGGGCGTCGCGGCCGCCAGTGCGATCGCGGCGCCCGGTGCGTTGTCCCGGGCCGCGCGCTCAGCGCCGTCCTTCCGGGCCGTCGATTCGCTGGTACCGAATTGGTTCCGGTCGAAGAACGCCCCCTTGGCCCTGGTGTAGTCGTCGTAGTCGACGTCGTGAGCATGGGCCGCGGCCGCCTGCTGCTTCATCGCCTCATAGGCACGACGGTTGGCCGGACTGGTCCGCAGCCAGTCCCGGAACTGCACCGTGTACGACCACCACGGACACCCGAGCTGGCGGACATGCAGGACCGCGGGCAGGCCGGGATCGGGCCGGACGTACAGCCGCTTGCGGTAGGCATCGGCCGGGGCGAGGTCCGGGTCCTTGACCTCGTCCCGGTAGACACCCGGTGAGTCCGGCCGCGAGCCCCTGGTCGGCAAGTAGCCGATCCCGGCCAGTACGTCGTCCGCCGGGGAGCCTTCTTCCGGCAGCGGCACGGCGCCGATCTGCAAGTCGATGATCGGCTTGGCCAGCAGGCCCGGGACCGAGGTGGAGCCGATGTGGTCGTAGGTCCAGCGACCGTCGTCGAGACCAAGGCCGGTAAGGCTCTCGCGCATCCTGCCCAGCAGCCGCTCGGCTCCCCGCCGGCAGCCGCGATCGTGCGGTCGCAAGACCGGTGGCCCGGACTCGAACGGCAGGATCCCGGCCATCGTTCGGGCGAACGGCGCCAGCCGCTCCGACCAGAGCTGGTCAACCTGGGGAGGCAGCGGCAGGTCTCCGTCGAGGACCACGTCGGCCACGGCGTGGGTGGCGGGGCTGCGGCCGGTGGCGATGACCAGGGCTGCGGGGCCGGGCTGCTCGACTGCCGCCACGGTCAGCAGTCCGGTGGCGTCGTGCGCACGGAGCCGGCCGGCAACGTCGTCCGCCTGCGGCCCGAACATCACGTGAACCCGAAGGGCTGGCATGCGTTACTTCCCGGTCGGCCGCAGTGGCGAGGCTAGGTCGTCGCCCTGATGCGCGGCGATCCGCAGCGCGGCTGCGACCAGCCTGTCGGCCCGTTCCGCGGCGGCCGGCTCCTCGGCTATGGTCTGGGCCACCAGCTTGTCCGGGTCCACTCCGGCCCGCCTGGCCTCAGCGCCGTCGCCGTCTTCCAGCCAGCGCTGTAGCTGGGCGCCGTCAACTTCGGGATGAAACTGGACCGCCAGGTTCCGGCGGAGCGAGAACGCCTGCACGCCCACGTCGTTGCGGGCCAGCACCCTCGCGTCGGCCGGCGGCAGGCACTGATCCGAGTGGAACTCCATCCACGGGCCGGGCTCGATTAGCTGAGGATCAACGGAGTCGACCGTTGTCCAGCCGATCTCCTGACGGCTGGCGGGCGTCACCTGGCCGCCGAGCGCCGCCGACAGGGCTTGCGCACCGAAGCAGATTCCGAGAAGGGGGACACCGAGCTGATCTGCGTTGCGCAGCCAGGCCAGCTCGTCTCCGATCCAGTCCCCGATGGTGGCCTCGTCGTAGACCGACCACTTGGCACCCAGCACGATGACATGGTCCACGCCGTCCAGCGGCGGCAGCGGGCCATCCTCCGGGAACAGGTGCATGGCGATCTCGCCCCCGCGCCTGGCAAAAGCCTTCCCGATGAACCCGGCGTCGTCTATCCCATGGTGGTGGACCACGATCACGCGCATGAGCTGCCCTCTCTGACAGGACCGGGCCACGAGCCGACGGGGCGCGCCTGGATGGTTTCCCCGCCTAGGCTCACCCGCGCGAACCGGGGCGCAGCATGCTCCAGGCTTACCGGACGCAGCCTCCGCCGACGCAGGCCGGAGATCCGCGCCCTGACATCGGACAGTATGCCTCGGAGCGTCCCGTTGGCGACGTCGCGACCCGGGTGAACTGGCACAGTGGTGCCACGTCCGTCGGGATGGCGCATGATGTGTAGCACCTCAGCGCAGGTGTTGTCGTGCCCAGGCCGGGATCGCCTGGGTCAGCTCTTCCTGCGCACACGTGACTCTGCTCCGCTGGCGTCACGGACGGAGCTGGGTGGACTTTTCGAGGATGGCCGCGATGTCGTTCACTGAGTCGAGCTGGCCGGTGGCTATCTGCATGACGAGGTCGTACGCGGCGTCGTTGGTGAGGGTAAGGCGGCGCCCGTTGATGCCGTAGAAGGCGATGAGTGCTCCTAGCGCCAGCCGCTTGTTCCCGTCGACCAGGGCATGGTTCCTGGCCAGCGAGTGCAGCAGGGCTGCCGCCTTGGCGTTCAGGTCCAGGTAGGCGTCCGCCCCGAAGGCCGTCGCCTGCGGCCGGGCGGCCGCCGACTCCAGCAGGCCGGGGTCGCCGACGGCGACCTTGCCGCCGGTGGCACGCTCGGCTATGTAGACGAGATCGGGCAGTGCCAGGTAGATCACTGACCGAGCCGCTCCAGGGCCTCGGAATAACGGGGCAGTTCCTCGTCGAGCACCCGGTCCAGCAATTCGGCACGGCTGTGCCCGTCGACATACTCCCGGATTGCCTGCCGGACTACCTCTTGCATGGACCGATGTTCCAGCTCCGCACGTCGACGCAGCGCATCCGCCTCGGAGCCGGCAAGCCGTAGTGTCATCGCCATGGTCTTATGGTATCAGCGCTGATACCAAGCGCTGGGCGACGCATCCGGCTGTCCTCGGCCTTCTGGGGCTGCCCTAGGGTCGCCCGTGACCTCCGCGCCTAGGTGCTACATGAGGCAGATCACGATGCAAATCTCCTACCAGCCCTGCTGCTCGCTGCAATGCTCCGGATCTGCCAAAGGCCGGCGGGGCCAGGCCCCGGGGGCGGGCGCGGAGAGGCCGCCGTCAGGCCCTGAGGTAAGCGAGGACGGCGAGCACCCGGCGGTGCTGGGCGTCGTCGGGCGGCAGGCCGAGCTTGGCGAAGATGTTGCTGATGTGTTTTTCCACCGCGCTGGCGGAGACCACCAGTCGCTGGGCGATGGCCGCGTTGGAATGGCCCTCGGCCAGCAGTGCCAGGAGCTGCCGTTCACGCGCGGTCAGCGCCCCCAGGGCGTTGTCCCGGCGCTGCCCGGCCAGCAACTGGGCAATGACCTGGGGGTCGAGCACCGTCGCGCCGCGCGCGACCCGGTGCAGGGCGTCCAGGAACTCCCCGACCCTGGCGACCCGGTCTTTCAGCAGGTAGCCGACCGCGCCGGAGCCGTCCGCGAGCAGGTCGCCGGCGTAGGACGCCTCCACATACTGGCTGAGCACCAGCATGGGGGCGCCGGGCAGGTGCGAGCGGGCGGTGATCGCCGCGCGCAGGCCCTCGTCGGTGTGGGTCGGCGGCATCCGCACGTCGACGACCGACACGTCCGGGCGGTGCCTGAGTACCGCCTCGACCAGGGCGGGGCCATCACCGACCGCGGCCACCACCTGGTGACCGTCCTCGGCGAGCAGGCGGACCAGGCCCTCGCGCAGCAGCACCGCGTCGTCGGCCACGACGATCCGCAGCGGACCGCGGGCCGCGCGGTCCGGCGGTGGTCCGGGCGCTGCATCGCGGGGGGTCAGCAGCACGGCAGTTCCGCGGTGATCGTGGTCGGACCGCCGCAGGGGCTGGTGACCCGCAGCCGGCCGCCGACCGCGTGCAGCCGGTCGTCCAGCCCCCGCAGTCCGTGTCCCTTGTCCAGCGCCGCGCCGCCCACTCCGTCGTCCGTCACCCAGGCCCGCAAGGTTCCCGCACTGTGGCGCAGTCCGATCGCACACCGGTGGGCGTGGCTGTGCTTGGCCACGTTGGTCAGGGCCTCGGCGATCACGAAATACGCGGCCGTCTCGGCGGCAGCGTCCAGCCGGCGGTCCAGGGGGCCGGCATCGAGCTCCACGGGTACGGTCGAGCGCGCGGCCAGGGCGGTGAGCGCCTCGCGCAGGCCGCGGTCGACGAGGATCGGCGGGGCGATGCCACGCGACAGGGCCCGTAGCTCGTCCAGCGCCTCCTGGGTCTGGACGATCGCGTCGGCGAGCGCCTCCCGGACGGCCTCCGGCGTGCTGTCGAAGTGGTGCTGGGCGCGGCCCAGTTCCATCGCCAGGCGGACCAGCCGCTGCTGGGGCCCGTCGTGGATGTCGCGTTCGAGCCGGCGCAGCGCGGTCGCCTCGGCCGTCACCGCGGCGAGGGTCTGCGCGCGGGCGGTGTCCCGCTCCTGCTCCAGTCCGCTGATCCTGCGGTGCAACGCGGACGCGTCAGACAGCAGCGCCTGCCCCAGCCCGGTCTGGACGGCGACGCACGCCCGGGTCACCAGCGGCAGGGCGAACAGCAGCAGCAGGCCGACCGCGGTCCCGAAGGCGAGCCGCCCGGCCGGCGACGTCAGCCCCAGGCTCAAGGCGATGTGGGACTGGGCGCTGCCCGCGTACAGGACCATGGGCCGCATATGCCGCAGCGACTCCGAGGACGTGTACTGGCCGCGCAGGGCGGACGTGGCGGCACCGAGGCCGACGAACCACCACAGCGCCGTCACCGCTGAGGTGACCAGAGCGACAGGGAGCACCACCACCGCGTGCGCCACGTCGAGCCACAGCCCCGGGTCGGACGCGGCGGCTGTCTCCGTCGGTCTCGGCCGGCGGCCTGCACCCTCCGCCCCGGCGGCCGGGGAGCGCACCTTGGCGATCCGCCACCGTTCCAGGTCGGCGAACCACCGCGCCGGCGCCAGGGCGCCGGGCGGGACCGGCGACCCGCCCGGCACCAGCAAGCCGACCGTTCCAGCGCACAGGCCACCGAGCACCAGCAGCAGGCCAGCCGCGGCAATCACCGGCGCGGTGAGCAGGTACAGCGACTCGACGAGCGTGCGACGCCCCCAGCGGAAGAGGAACCTGGCGCCCGGCCGCCACCGACCCCGGACCGCGGAGGGGAACGACTCGGTCATGGCCCTGGCCTAAGCCGGAGACCCGGGGCGAGCCGGACGCGGAGACCGTGCAGGTCACCGACCGCTACGGGACCGCACAGGCGATGGCCCGGGACCGGATCCACCCGCGGCTCACCACCCGCTCGGCCTGGATCGACCACGACGGCGAACTCCCCATCATCGAGGGCACGCTGATCCGCACCGACGTGGACGTGCGCTGGCAGTAGCTCGCGCCCGGCCCGCTGGATCGTGTTCATGCCCCTGTTCCCTGTTCTGGCGCGGCGGTTCTGACATCGTGGTCCTGGCGTGGCGGTTCAGGCATCACGGCGGGCGAGCGCCCAGGCCCCGGCCGCGAGCGCGACCATCGCGTACGCGCACAGCAAGCCGAAGGTCAGCCCGGGCGACAGCATGTGCGCGGCCGGCTTGACCGCGGTCAGCGAGAGCGCCGCCATCACGTGGGGCAGGAACTTCTGCGCCGTGTTCTGGATCGAAGGGCTTAGCGGGACGAACAGCAGCGGCAGCACGAACAGCACGCCGACCAGGGCGCAGCTGGCGCCCGCGGTGTGCCGGATGATCGCGCCGATGCCCAGGCTGATGAGCGCGATCAGCGCCGGGTAGGCGCCGGCCATCAACACCGCGCGCAGCACGCCGGGCTGGCCGAGCGTGGCGTGCGGGGCCGGGGCCTTCAGCATGGCCTGGCCGGCGAAGAACGCCGCGAAGGCGGAGATCTCCCCCGCCGCCAGTGTGACGGCCCCGAGCACCGCTGCCTTCGCGGCGAGCACGAGCGGACGCCCGGGCGCCGCGGCGAACGTGGCGCGGATCATCCCGGAGGAGAACTCGGTCGTGATCGCGAGCACGCCGAGGACGCCGAGCAGCAACTGGCCGAGCACGAGTCCGAGGAAGGCGTCCTTGGTCGGGTCGAAGGACGCGCGGTCGGCGACGGACATCTGCGCGTAGTTCTCATGGCTCAGCACGAGCATGGCCAGGCCGACCATGCCGGCCGCGAAGACGGCCACGATGTACCAGGTGGAGCGGACCGTGCGGAGTTTCTGCCACTCCATCTGGGCAACGGCGCGGAAACCGTAGCTGCCGCGGGTGCGACTGGCGGCGCGGTGGCTGAGCGTCGTGGTGTTCATCACAGGCTCCGTGAATAGTCGGTGACGCCATCGGTCAGCTGAAAGAACGCTTCTTCCAGTGAGCTGCTGCGGGCGGACAGCTGGGCGACCGTGGTCTGCGCGAGCAGCCGGCCCTGGCCGATCACGATGAGCGCGTCCGCGGTGTGCGCGATCTCGCTGATCAGGTGGCTGGAGACCAGCACCGTCCGGCCCTGGGCGGCGAGGTTCTTCAGCAGGTTGCGGATCCAGCGGATGCCTTCGGGGTCCAGGCCGTTGACCGGCTCGTCGAGCAGCAGGACCTGCGGGTCGCCGAGCAGGGCGGCGGCGATACCCAGCCGCTGGGACATGCCGAGCGAGAACTTCCCGGCGCGGCGGTCCGCGGCCTTCTCGATGCCGGTGATGGCGAGCACCTCCTCGACCCGCTGCCGGCCGATCGCGTTGCTGGCGGCGAGCGCGGTTAGGTGGGCGCGGGCGGTGCGGCCCGGGTGGAACGCCTTGGCCTCAAGCAGCGCGCCCACCTCGCGGAGCGGCCAGCGCAGGTCGCCGTAGCCCTTCCCGCCGATCCTGACCTGTCCCCTGTCCGGCCGGTCTAGGCCCATGATCATGCGCATCGTAGTGGACTTGCCCGCGCCGTTCGGGCCAAGGAATCCGGTCACCGTGCCGGGGCGGACATCGAAGCTCAGGTTGTTCACCGCGAGCGTGGATCGGTAGTTCTTGACGAGGCCGCGTGCCTCGATCATCGGAACCTCCAGTGGCTGAACTGTCGTGGCTGTGTTCTTGCGGCTGGGGCGTGACCGGCCCTCGTGGCGCGAGCACGCTGTCGTCTGCATCTGCCGCCCACGTTACGAACTGGGCATCTGCCGGGGAACGTGGTGAGCACCCGTCTTCCTGGTGAGGTTATCCACAGGGCGCTCGATGCTGCACCTGACGGCGTGTTTCCGGCGGGGCCCAGTGGATGGCGGCGTGGGAACGCTGGGGCAGGCCGCACCGCAGGGCGAGGCCTACCTGGCCCGGCGGCTGCTGCACCTGCTGCCCCCCGGCATGCGCCTCCTGCGGGCACGATGCGGGCTCAGATCCCGGGTCTCGCAGTGGCGCGAGGGCCATGAGGACCTCTCCCACGAGCTACAGATCAGAAGGCTGGGACCTCGAATCCCCTCGGGCTCGGCCTTCTCGGGTAGTGCGCCACCTCGACCACCCGGCCCTGATCCCCAGCCCTATGACGACAATCACGAGCACACCCAGGACCGCCCTCGTGCCGGCCTTTCCAATGCGCTGCGCAATCTCGGCGCCAAAGAAATAGGAAATCCCGACGTACATCCCTACCCAGCCGATCCCGGCGACGAGCGCTCCCAGGATAAATATGTAGAGTCGCACGCGAAAGATTCCTGACACAAAGGCGGGCATCGTCACAGATGCGACGAAGTTGTGATGGCCAAAGGCGTGGTCGCCTTTGGCGAGCAGTTTCAGGCGAGTTTTCTCGAGCCGTCCCGGGTGGTCTAGCAGCCAGCGGCCGTTACGGATACCAATCTCATACCCAGCTAGCGAGCCGAGCATCCAAGCGGTCATAGCCGTCGCCAGCACGATGCCCAGATTGAGCCGACCTTCTCCCGCCAGCGTGCCCGCTGCGATCAGTGACGCGTCACCAGGCCCCGGCACACCGGCACCCATGATCGCGACGAGCACGAACAAGACAATGTATTCGGACAGGTTCATGGTGACGGCCGAACACGAATCTCCACGCGACAACGGTAGCCGGAGGGGCCAGGCCGCGACAGCGTCATCACCGCCGCAGCCTACGGCACCAAGAACCTGATCCGGGCTGTCTAGCCAGTCAGCTCAGCTGAGCCGGTTGGCCGACCGCGCCTCGACCTGGCGCTCGGCCTCTGCCAGCACCCGGAGCACGTCACGGCCGAAGCGCACGTCGCAGGGATGCTCCATCCGGCCGGACCGTGCGTTGTCTGCCAGTTCTCGCAGCGCGGTCCGCAATGCCGGGACGGCATCGCGCTCGCCCATGGGCGCGGCGGACCGCCCGGTCTCGCCCCACAGGGAGAGCTCCACGCTGTCGGCTGCGGGAGGCGCGTTCAGGGTGACCGTTGCCGTGCTGCTGGCCCCTCCCGCGTGATGCAAGACCAGGTGGGTCACGTCGGCCCGTCCGGTATCCGCGGTGACCGAGACCACCGGCCCGAGCGCGGCCCAGAGCATGGACACGATGTGCGGGCCCAGATCCCACAAGCCGCCCTTCTGCTGGCGCCACGGGGTATTGAAAGGATTGGATTCATCCAGGGACGAGCCGAGCCAGGCCGCGCTCCCCCCACACCACGCGGAGCCGCTGCCAGCGACCTCCGTCAGCCATGCCCTGATCTGGGGCTGGAACCGGTTCGTGAAGAAGACGACGGACGCGACGCCGGTGGCTTCGACGGCACGCACCAGGGCGTCTGCGGCCGCCTCCGTGAGAGCGATGGGCTTTTCCAGCAGCAGGTGCTTGCCGGCCGCCGCAGCGCGCGTGGCTATCTCACTCTGCACATGGGGCGGCACGGAGAACACGACTGCGTCGACGCCATTCAGGAACGCGTCCAGTTCGGGATAGGCCCTGGCGCCATGAGCGTCGGCGATCGACCGGGCCGCGGCGGGGTTGCGACCCCACACGGCGGTGAACTCGATGCCGTCTGCTGAGGCCAGCGCGACTGCGTGGGTGTTCCGCGCCCAGTGGCCCGTGCCCACGAGGCCGCAGCGAAGCACGGGCCCATCGGGAAGCGCGCCCCCATCGGGAAACACGGGCCCATCGGACGGCGGATGGCGCTGGAACCGGGAGTCGCTCGTCATGCCTCCCTTCTACCCGGCCTGCCCTGGCTATCCGGGCGGCGGCTAGGTGGCCTGCGGCGCGTGCTTCGTGGCGAGCGCCCGGGTCAGTCCGGCGGCGGCACGGTCGGCGGCGGTCCGGAAACCGCGGGTCAGGAGCGGGTCCAGCACCATCAGCGGGCCCTGCAGGCGGACATCGGCGTCGTAGTGGACCCGCACCGGGTCCCCGCCGGTCACCGTAATCCGGTCGGTCGCCTTGAGCAGCCGCCCCTCGGCCGTGAGCACCGCCTCCCGGCCCGGCACGAACTGGGTGATCAGGTAGGTAAGCGATACGCGACGGCCCAGGAAGGCTAGCTCGAGGCGGAACCGGGTGCCCTCGCCGACGGGGCCAGGATCGAGCTGCTCGCCCGCGACGACTCCGGGATCCCACTCGGCGGCATTGCTGAACGTGGCGAGGTAGTCGAAGGTGTCGGCCGCTGAGCGCCGCGACTCAATGTCTGCCTGGTAGTGCGCCATCGGTAGCTCTCCTGGTCGTGCCTTGGCTGAAATCAGTAGAACGCACATTTGAAGATGTCACATACACTTGAAGCTATGTCAGAAGCGTGGCAGGGCTCCCTGCTGGATCTGTGCGCCGAGCCCGGGCTGGGCCCGCTCCGGGCATCCGAGGGACTGCCTGTGCCCAGACGATCTGTGCTTACCCGCGGGGCCTGGATTGATGTCCGGCGGGGCTGGCTAAAGGGCGCAGATGTGCTGTTCGAGCGGCTCAGGGACGACGTGCCGTGGCGCGCTGAGCGCCGTCCCATGTATGACCGGGTGGTCGACGTACCGCGGTTGCTCTGCTTCTACGGCGAGGACGAGCCGCTGCCGGACCCCGTCCTCGCCGAAGCCCGCGACGCGCTGAACGAGCACTACGGCGCCGAGCTTGCCGAGCAGTTCGTGACCTCAGGGCTGTGCCTGTACCGGGATGGCCTGGACAGCGTCGCGTGGCACGGCGACCGGATCGGACGCGGCAAGACCCAGGACACCATGGTCGCGATCCTGTCGCTGGGCACGCCGCGGTCGCTGCTGCTGCGGCCGCGCGGCGGAGGTCAGGCGATCCGCCACGATCTCGGCCATGGCGACCTGATCGTGATGGGCGGAAGCTGCCAGCGAACCTGGGAGCACGCCATTCCTAAGACGGCTCGGGGCGTCGGGCCGCGGATCAGCGTCCAGTTCCGGCCGCGCGGCGTCCGCTGAGTATGGTCCCGGTGGCCGCAGAGCAGGCCAGGGTCATCAGCCGGTAGCAGCAGAGCGGGCCAGGAAGCGTGCTAGCTCCCGGGCCGTCGGGGCGGTAGCGGGCCCCCGTCTGGTCACCGACCAGGCGGCCGCGGCGTTCGCCAGGCGGGCCGCCTCGATGTCGGTGGCTCCCCTGGCCAGCGCGGCGATGAAGGTGCCGGTGTGGGTATCGCCAGCTCCGCTGGTGTCAGCCGCCGCCACCGGGAAGCCGGGGACATGAACGGGGTCGCCGTCATCATGGGCGAGCAGACACCCGTCGGGACCAGCCCGCACGATGACCCCGCCCGCGCGGGCGTCGGGCCGGCGGCCGGCCAGCGCCAGGGCGGCGGCAGCCGGGTCGGCCTCACCGGTCAGGATGGCTGCCTCGCGGGCGTTGCAGGTCAGCCAGTCCGCCCGGCGCATGACGCTGGCCAGCGCAGGCCCCGGAATCTGGTCCAGCAGCGGCCCGGGATCGAAGATCACCAGGTTGGAACCGTTCAGCTGCGCTAGCCAGCCGAGCAGGGCCGGCCGGTTGCTGTCGTAGGCGAGGCCGTAGCCGGACAGGTAGATCGCATCGCCGGGGCGGGCCGGCACGGCCCCCAGGTCGTCGGCGGTCAGGCGGGCCTCTGCGCCGGGGGCGGTCACGAAGGTCCGCTCCCCCTCGTCGTCGACAATGGCGACGACGACGCCGGTGTCGAGATCAGCCTTGGGCGGCTGCAGGACGTCGATGCCGGCCTGCGCCAGGCCCGACCGCGCGAGGGCCGCGAATGGCCCGCTGCCATGGGCGCCCGCGTACGCGACCGGCAGCCCCTGCCGGGCGGCAGCCGCCATGACGTTGTATCCGCCGCCGGGTGTGGCCCGGGAAGCAGCGGCCAGCACGTCGGTGCCGCGGTCGGGCAGCGCGGGCACGGTCAGCACAAGGTCAATGACGACGTTGCCGAGATGGAGCAGCCGGTCAATGGAGCGCCGCGAGCTTCCCGGCGCGGTCGCGGTCATGACCCGCCCCGGTCCGGCTGAGCTGGGCCCGGCTGCCCGGCGGGGCCTCTAAAGGCTGCGCTGCCGGACCGGCTCGCTTCCCGCAGGGCCAGCAGGCCGTCGGCTATCTCACCCAGGCCAAGTCCGTTGACCCGGTCGATGGCCTGGCGGGCATGGGCGGGAAACCTCTCGACGCCGTGGCACGCGCCGCCGATGGCCCCGGCTATGGCGGCGATGGTGTCGCAGTCGCCGCCCACGGAGGCGGCGATCCGGCACGCGCGCCAGGGGTCGCCGGGGCTGGCGGCGAGCACGGCGAACGCGGCCGGGACCGACTCCTGCGTCGCCAGGCTCGTGCCGACCAGGCGGCCGATGACGTCGATGGCGTCGTCAGCTCCCAGCCCGGCGACCAGCCGGGTGGCCCAGGAAATCCGCGATGCGACGTCGGCGGCGGCTACCCAGTGCCCGTGGGTGGCGCCCTGCCGGGCGGCGGCGACGGCCAGCCCGAAAGCCTCGGCCTGGCTGGCCCCGTCGATCCCGGCGCTCACGGCGGCTGCGACGGCAGCGGCCCCGGCGAGCGCGACCCCGGTGTTGTGGGTGATGTGGCTGGCCGCTACGACCCGGCCGACCAGGAGTTCCAGGTCATCGGCGGG
>Ga0208357_1001155_pt1 | contig 19688 bp, 22 predicted proteins | sample NGESurdeep092012_6_FD_184487 | JGI IMG/M metagenome (GOLD analysis project Ga0208357, IMG submission 184487) | Arctic peat soil microbial communities from Barrow, Alaska - NGEE Surface sample F52-2 deep-092012 (SPAdes) | ecosystem: Environmental > Terrestrial > Soil > Wetlands > Peat ... | reverse complement strand
GTGGCGTCGTCGGGCTCATCTTCAGTGTTTGCTGGCTTCCGGTTTCCGCGGGAGGTGATCGCGGTCGCGGTGCGCTGGTACCTGCGTTACGGCCTGTCCTACCGGGATGTCGAGGAGCTGCTGGCCGAGCGGGGCGTCACCGTGGATCACGTCACCGTTTACCGGTGGGTGCAGCGGTTCACGCCCGAGTTCATCGAGGCCGCTCGGCTGTGTCGGCATGCGCCTGGGGATCGGTGGTTTGTCGACGAGACCTACGTCAAGGTCGCCGGGCGGTGGACGTACCTGTACCGGGCTATTGACCAGCACGGCCAGGTCATCGACGTGCTGCTATCCGCCCGACGCGACCTGGCCGCGGCCCGCCGGTTCTTCATCCGCGCGCTGCGCGCGGGCACGGTCCCGGCCGAGGTCACTACCGACCGGGCTCCGGCCTATCCGCGGGTCCTGGATGAGCTGATCCCCTCAGCCCTGCACACCGTCGAGCGGTACGCGAACAACCCGGTCGAGGCCGACCATGGCCGATTGAAAGCGCGGCTGCGGCCGATGCGCGGACTCAGGCGCCACCGGTCCGCGCGGATCCTGGCCGCCGGGCACGCGTTCGTGCAGAACCTGCGCCGCGGCCACTATGAACTCGCCGCCGATGTCCTCGCCCGCCACCGGCTCCGTGAGGTCTTCGACCAGCTCGCGATGGCCATCTGACCAGCCGGCCGTCGTCCTCACCACGCCCTGTCATGCGCGCTGCTCGGCCAACGCAACAGTGCCGTAATGCCTATGGGCCGACCGTACGGGATGCGGCTCATGAAGGCAGCTATTGGTTACGGGGTCCACCCAATGGTGCCCCGCGCAGGTTGGCAGGTCCCGCCGTGGCTATCATATCTGGCCGGACTATAGTGCCGCTGCTCTATCGCGTGGCGACGGCCGGCTCGGGGGGCGGGGCGTATGGATGTGCGAGTAGGCATCCTGCCACCCCTGGGCTATGCCCTGCAGGGGCACCTGAGCCGAGCCAGCATCCGGCCAGGTCTTCGTGGCCTTGGTCGGCGAGCGGCTCAGCTTTGACGACTGGCGCGCCCACGTCTTCTTACGGGAAATACCCTACTTTTCTGTCATGCGCCAGGCCGGGGTCGTTACGGTAGATCAGGTGGATGCCAGAAAGCTGCCCGCGCAGGAAGCCACTCCCGCCATCGGGGCTCCCGGGGCCAGTGAGCGCGCGGAACAACGCGCAAGCCCGGCCAGGCTTGCCTTCGCGAGCTTCCTCATGCTGTTTGTGGAACTCGTCCTGATCCGGTGGGTCGGTGCGAACAACGTTTTCGTGAGTAATGCCTCGAACTTCGTCCTGCTCGCCAGCTTCCTCGGGATCGGGATTGGCTTCCTCAATGCCGGGGCCAAGCGCGACTACGTGCGCTGGGCACCGGTGGCGCTGCTGGTGCTCGTGGGTTTCGTGCTCGCGTTCCCGGTAGTGCTGAAGACGCTTGGTGGGCCTCACCCGTTCCGTGGCATAGGCAGCATGAACGCGCTCCCTAAGCCCCTGAGTCTCGCCATCGTGTTCGTGCTCGTCGTGGGCGTGATGGTGGGGCTTGGCCAGGCAGTCGCGCGGACCTTCGTCAGGTTCCAGCCGCTGAACGCCTACCGGCTGGACATCCTGGGCAGCCTAGCCGGGATCGCGGCGTTCTCGGTGCTGTCCTTCCTCGACCAGCCGCCGGCCACCTGGGGGGTGATCGCTGGCGTCAGCCTGGTGGTGCTGCTGCTGCCCCGGCCCCGGTGGTGGCAGCTCGCCGCGGTGGCGGGCATCATCGCGCTGCTCGGCCTGGAATCGCTCACGCCCGGGCAGATGTGGTCGCCCTACAACAAGCTGACCATCCAGGAACACGCCGGGGGCCAGCCCGCGATCGCGGTGAGCGCGAACAACATTCCCTACCAGACAGCCGTCACGCTCAGGGCGATGCACCGCAGGCAGCCCTTCTACTTCTACCCGTACCGGCACGTCACTCGCGCGAGCCTGGGCAACGTCCTGATCATCGGAGCAGGGACAGGCAACGACGTCGCGGTGGCCCTGTCCGAGGGAGCCAGGCACATTGACGCCGTGGAGATCGATCCGCTGCTGCTGCTTCGGGTTGGCCAGGCGCATCCGGGTCATCCCTACCGGAGCGGCAGGGTCAGCATGCACGTCGGTGACGGCCGTGCTTACCTGGTGGAGACGCACAAGCGGTACAACCTCATCATGCTCGCCCTGCCCGACTCGATGACCGCGCTGGCCGGGCAGTCCGCCCTCAGGCTGGAAAGTTACCTGCTAACGGCGCAGTCGCTCGCTGCGGCCAAGTCGGACTTGGCGCCTGGCGGCACTTTCGCGATGTACAACTATTACCAGCCGTTCCTGCTGAGCAGGTACGCGACAACGATCGAGGACGTGTACCACCAGACACCCTGTACCGAGCTTCAGCCCGGGCAGCTGGGCGCCAGGCTGCTCGCTGTCCTCACCGTCCGCCCAGGCGGGCCGGTGCCGGCCTGCACCACGTACTGGCACGGCCCACGTCTTGCGCCAGCGACCGACGACCACCCGTTCCCGTACCTGCGGAGCGCCAGCCTCCCCACCAGTTTCCTGCGGATGCTCTTGGCGATCCTGCTCGGGTCGCTGCTGCTCATACGGCTCAGCGGCGGCCGCTTCAAGGGGATGCGGTCCTACATCGACCTAGCGTTCATGGGTGCCGCCTTCCTGCTGCTCGAAACCAAGAACATCGTCCAGTTCGCATTGCTGTTCGGCAGCACCTGGTTTGTGAACTCCCTCGTCTTTGCCGGGGTCCTGCTCGCGGTGTACCTTGCGGTCGAAACCGCCAGGCGGGTACGGCTGCCAAGGCCGGCCGTGCTGTACGGCGCTCTCATCGCGTCGCTGGCCCTGGCCTGGCTGGTGCCTCAGGAATCGCTGCTCGCCCTGCCGCTGATCGCGCGTTTCTTTGCGGCTAGTGCGCTGGCCTTCACACCGATATTCCTCGCGAACCTGGTGTTCGCGCAGCGGTTCTCCGACGTGCAAAGCTCGGGGACAGCCTTCGCTGTCAACCTTCTTGGAGCGATGGTCGGTGGCGCGCTCGAGTACCTGTCCCTGATCACCGGGTACCACGTGCTGCTGATCGTGATAGGCGTCCTGTACGGGCTGGCCTTCTTGACCGGCCTGAAAGGCAGATCGGCACCCCGGCCTGCCTAGCGAGAGGGTCGGGAACTGGCGCGGTTCCGCAGCTCGCGACTGTGCGTGCCGAGAATCTCGTCCACGGCTCTGACCAGCACGGTTGCTCTTCCGGCCGTCCGGCCGTGATGATCACCGATCATGTGCATGCAGTTCGTGTTCCTCCTGATTACGCGGGTCGCCGCGGGGTTGCGCCTGTCGCGGCGCGAGGAGGCGTGGAAGACCGCGAAGATCTTGATCCTGCAGCATCAGCTCGCCGTGCTGCAGCGCCGGCAGCCGCGGCGGCCGAAGCTGAACTGGGCGGACCGGGCCCTGCTCGCTACCCTGCTCGGCGTAATACCGAAAGCACGCCGCCGCGGGCTGCGGCTGCTGATTACCCCGGACACGATCGTGCGCTGGCACCGGACATCGTCCGCCGCCGCTGGGCCGCCCGGTCCACGCGCGGCAGGACCGGCCGGCCGGCGACCCGGCGGAACATCCAGGCCCTGGTCCGGCGGCTGGCTCGCGAGAACCCCGGCTGGGGGTACCGCAGGATCCACGGTGAGCTCGCCGCCTGGGGTTAAGGTCGCAGCGTCCACCATCTGGGAGATCCTCAGGGCCAGCGGCTTCGACCCCGGCCGGCGGCAGACCGGGCCGGCCTGGTCACAATTCCTGCGGTCCCAGGCCGAGGCGATCCTGGCCTGCGACTTCCTCACGGTCGACCTGCTCGACGGCACCCGGGCCTACGTACTAGTTACGTGGAATCACGCGGCGGGCCGGAACGGTCTTGATCGTAATGGGTGAGTTATTGATCTTGAACCGGCTGCTCCGGAGAGCGGACATACGGGCGGTTTCCATCTGCCCAGCTCCTCCTCGTTGCTGCTTGAAGGGTGACCCACCAGCCCACTCATTCGTGATCATCTATCCCCGGCAATGGCAGAAGCGGATGACCGTGACAAGCCAGATTCCACAGAATCCTGGCCGTCATCGAGCACGCGACCCGGCGGATCCGCATCCTCGGCATCACCCTCCATCCCACCGGGCAGTGGACAGCCCAGCAAGCCCGTAACCTCCTCATGGACCTTGACGAGCAAGCGCACCGGGCCAGGTTCATGATCCGCGACCGCGGATCCAACTTCACCGCCACGTTCGACGCCGTCCTCGCCGACGCTGGCATCCGGACCGTGCTCTGCAACATCCAGACGCCCCGGATGAACGCCATCGCCGAACGCTGGATCGGCGGATGCCGACGCGAGCTCCTGGATCGCACCCTGATCTGGAACCAGGCCCACCTGCGGCAGATCCTGCGCCAGTACGAAACCCACCACAACCAGCACCGGCCACACCGCTCCCCGAACAGCGCCGCGCCCCTGGAACCGCTACCCGAACCAGTCAACCTCGACCAGCACCACGCCCGGAGACAGACTCGCGCCGGTGGCCTGATCAACGAATACCGCCTGGTCGCATGACGCGGACGAGCTTTTCGGCACCCACAGCAGGTGGCCTGATTACGATGAATCATGGCTGATAAATCCGAGGCTGCGGCCGAGCTGCGCCTTGCCCGGGTCAAGGCACTCAGTGACCATGACCGCCTGTCCCTCGTGATCTACCTCATCGCCCGGTACCCGGAGACCTTCCCGGACATGCTGGAAGACGCGCTGAGCACCCTCAGCCCGGGCAGTGCCGGGACCACCGGCACCGACTAAGGCGGCCAGGCCCCCCAGGCGATCCGGGCAGTCAGCCACGCGCAGTCGGCTACTGGCCGTGGAAGGGCTCGTCCGCCGGGCTGAGCGGGCTCAGCCCCGTGGTCCGGAGCGTTCCGTAGGCGAGCCAGCCGTCATTCTGGCTGTCGGCGGGGCCGTGCATGAGCCGCACGTCGATCACCTCCAGCCCCCAGCTGCCGTCCTCGATGTAGCGCGCGTCGGCGTCGTCATTGAACGGGCCGGCTGCCATCTCGGCCATGCTCGCGGCTTCCCGGCTGAGCGCTGCCAGGGCCAGCGGGGCAGTCGGACCGGTCCCGGCCGCCACGCCGAGCGGGTAACCGGTGCCGTCGCTGGTCGTCCGGAGCGTCACGGCCGGGATCGTTATGCGCGCCATGGCCGGACGGTACCGCGCAGCGGCTCAGTCGCCCAGCCACTGAATGCGCAGGACCAGGACTAGCTCATCTTCGGGATACACCAGGAACGTCACGAGGCCTTCACCTCGGGGCCCGAAGGACAGCCGCCGCATCGGGGTGTCAGGCTCGCCGGGGTATCGCTGGTACTCCACGGGGTCAACGATGACGACTGCATCCATGAAGGATTCCAGCGCCCGCCTCATGTGCAGCGGCAGGCTCTCTCGGCCTCAGCCCGCGCCGGATCCTCGAACTCCCACCGGTACACCTCAGGTGCCGTACCTGGCCCGGATCTCCTCCCAGCTGGTGCGCTGCTCCGGAGGCGGCGGCCCCTCTCCGATGTAACGCCCTGCTCGTGCCAGGAAGGCGCGCTGGGCGCCCGGGTCGCGCCAGGCATCCGCCTCGAACCACCAGCGACGCACTGTCCGCACCAGCGCCGTCAGATCCTCGTCCTTGCGCGCCTGCTCGAAGGCGGCGTCAAGCTCGCTGTCGTACCGCTGCAGCACCTCGGGATCGGCGTTGGCGGCCAAGACGGCCCGGATCGCGGATGGCGTGCACGCGGGACGGCCCAGGGCACGCGGTCGGCCAGGTTGCGGCACGGTCATGGCTTCAGTATGCGCCGAGAGCGCGCGCCGCTGTACCTAGCTGGGTTCAGCCGCGCGTCGCTCCCACATCAGCAGCTAGGCCGCGACCGAATCGTCACCCGGCAGGAGCACGAGCGGCGGCGACTTCGGCTCGTTCCTCACCCTGGCCAGTATGCGAACTCACGTTCGGGAAGTCGAGCAGGCGGGCGCTGACTGTGGTCTATGTACGGCCTGCGCCTGGGTGCGTACGCTCAGACCATGACAACTCCCGCGTCCGAGCCGCAGCGGCCCGACCTGGAAGCAGCTCCTGGCCGCCCAGGCCCGCGGCATCGTCGCGGCCGATTTCGTGCACGTGGACACCGTTCTCCTGCGGCGCATCTACGCGCTGATCGTCATCGAGCACGACACCCGCCAGGTCCACCTCGCTGGCATCACCATGCACCCCGACGGCGCGTGGACCACGCAAGCAGCACGCAACTTCCTGATGGACCTCGACCAGCGCGCGGCGTCCGTCAGGTTCCTGATCAGGGACCGCGCAGGCCAGTTCACCGATTCCTTCGACGCCGTGTTCACAGCAGCGGATGTCAGGATTGTCCCTAGCCCGCCGCAGGCGCCCAGAGCAAACGCCATCTGCGAAAGGATGATCGGCACCTTGCGCCGCGAGGTCCTCGACCGGCTGCTCATCGTCAGCGAGCACCACCTGCGCCAGGTCCTGACCGAGTACTTGGCGTACTACAACACGGCCCGGCCGCACCGCGCACTCGACCAGCTCTCACCCGCTCAAGCCGGCACCCAGCCACCGCAGATCAACCTCGAAGATCACCGGATCCGCCGAAAACAAGCCCTCGGCGGCCTCACCCACGAGTACCAGATCGCCGTCTGAAACCCAAGAGTATTCGCAGGTCATCACCACGATCGTGTATTCGAGCCCCACAGGCGGCCCGCAACTTCCTGATGGACCTCGGCTGTTGTAGTGCTGCAGGTACTCGGTCAGCACAGCCCGGCCCCACCGTGGTCTCGACCAGCTCGCGCCCGCTCAGGCTGACACCCAGCCACCAGAGCCCGCCAACCTCGGTGAGCACCGGATTCGCCGGAAACAAATCCTCGGCGGACTCACGCACGAGCACCGGATCGTCGCCTGACAGACCGCACCGTCCTACGAAGAAGACGCAGGTCACCGCCACGATCGCGTATTCGAGCCCAACAGGACCCGCGACCCGGTCGGTTCATTCGAGACAGGATCGCTCCGGCTCGACCTCGACCGCCTCACTGGCGACATCGGGTCCCTGCCCAGGCCCAAGCCCAGATGAATCTGGCCGGAGCATGACTCCATGAGAGCCGATACAGCAAGGCATGAGAGCAGCTGGCGCCCCTGTCGCCGAATCTGCTCCTGGCGGCGGTCAACCCGGCCTGCCGACCAGTCGCTCGCCGTTGAGCGCCGATCGGCAGGTGCCAGCTACAGGCGGTGAAGACTCTGCAGGAGCGCGATCGCGCCATAGGCCAGCAGGACGATCACTGTCACCGACACAACCATCACGACGGTTTTCAGCAGCATCTTCCAGAAGACAACGGACACGACGGCGAACAGCACGACGGCCGCCCGGATGGATTCCTGGACGTGCGGAGCACCTTGAGCGACGAACATTTATTTCCACCTCCTTCCAGCGTCGCCACGGAGATAAGCGGTGCAGAAAGGTGCTCCGAGTCGCTGATCCCGCCGTCGGCTGCCGCCAGGCGGTGGCTCCGGCGCGTCAGATGCAGGTATTGCATCGGGCGGAGATGCCGGTAACGTAAGGGTCGGCACAGACCCTTCCGGAGCACGGGCAGGCTCTGTCATTGCACGGCCGATGCGCTACCATCGGCCGTGCTTTATGTTCAATTGGCGTGAGCCAGGACCCAGGTGTGATCTAGCTGCAAGCGTCAGCCTGCCCGTTCGCTGGCAGCTCGCGCCTCGCTGGCCTCAGAAGTCCCTCCCCTATCGGCCTCCTCTCTGACCTCACGGGCCGGAACTTAACGATCACTAAGGCTCCGACCTCGTGAAACCCCGTACTGAGAGGGTCCCATAGGTCTTGGCAATTGCCAATGGCGATTAACTAAGGCACTTGTCGCCGGTCTGACCGTAACCTGCGCCCGCCCCCCTGAACCCGGTCCGCGAAGGTCGGCTCGTCACGTGCTGGGGGGCCGATGCAGCCGATCCGGCCGCGGCGCAGCCCACCCTGAAATCGTCCGTAATGCCATAAGGCCTGCTCAGACCGCCTGAACTCGCACGTCAAGAAACTCTCAGCGAAACTTGCCGTCCGGCCGACGCACCCTTGGCCCGGTAGAGTATTATCGCGCGCAACAGCACGTGGCAAGTGCCGTCGGCGATGACCTAAAGCCAGTACCAGCCTGTTGCTACGGCCCGCCGCCGAGTCAGATGTGCCCGACCCGGCGTGGCCGTCCACAGAGAGGCCCGACGGTGGCAGAAGCCAACCCGACAATGCGCCAGCGTGAGCTCTCGCTGCGGCTACGGCAGCTGCGGGCCGGCAAGGACCTTACGGTCGAGCAGGTTGCTGAGCAGCTGCTCTGCTCCGCGACAAAGATCAGCCGCCTGGAGACTGGAGCGCGGCGCGCAAGCCTGCGCGATGTTCGTGATCTCTGCCAGCTCTACCAAGTAAACGAGCAAGATGCCGCGCAGCTCATGGGTCTGGCCCGGCAGGCTCGCGAGGCAGGCTGGTGGGATCAGTACAACGATCTGGGCGCGGTCGGTACCTACCTGGGCATCGAGCAAGAGGCCACTGCCGTCACGTACTACTCCATGTACTTCATTCACGGGTTTCTGCAGACCGCGGACTATGCGCGCTCCGTAATCAAGGGGATCAATCCTCAGATCGATCCGCCAGTGCTGGAGGAGCGGGTTAATGCGAGGATGCATCGACAGCAGTTGATAGAGCAGCCGGACCGGCCTCGCGTCAGGATTCTGATGGACGAGGCGGTTCTACGCCGCCAGGTCGGCGGCGCCGAGGTCATGGCCGGCCAGCTCAGCAAGATCGCGAAAATTGCCGACGAAGGAAAGGTAATCGCTCAGGTAATACCCTTCAGTTCGGGTTCCCTGGCCAGCGCGGACAGCAATTTCACACTCTTCGAGTTTGACGGACCCTCCCTATCGAGAATTATTCACGTAGAGGGCTTGACGAGCAATCTTTATATCGAGCGGCCAGCCGACATCGAGCGATACCGTGAATCCCTGGATCACTTGCGCGACGCCGCGCTGAGTCCACGGGATTCGCTAGTCTTGATCACCGAGATCAAGGATTCGCATCAAGAAGCCATCTAACCCAGTAATTGCGCATCAACACCATCCGAACCCGGAGATAACAGATAATGGAACGAGTGGACCCTTCAAGCCCTGCGGGGCTGTCATGGCGTACTTCCCGGTATTGCAATGGGGGTGACTGTATCCGGGTGGCGTCGAACGAAAGCGTAGTTTTCGTCGGCGACTCTAAAGATCCTGAAGGCCCCGTTCTTTCCTACTCTAAACATGAGTGGCATCAGTTCGTCACGAGTATCAAGCGCGGAGACTACGATCGAAATCTGATCGACTAGCCCGCCAGCCAGTTTGCTGGCCGCTGCGATTAATACCGGCCGGAAGGATCTTGCAATCAGGATCTGTTTATAGGTCCCGGACAAGCTTGGATCCGCGTGGCAACCGCGGCCAGCGTGCTGCGCCAATTACATGTCTACCTGGCGAGTAAAGGTAGGCAGCTGCGGGGCCGACCATGGGGTCGGCCCCGCAGCTGCTTCATGCTGCGCATCTGTCACACTGGCCACACGCCAGGCAGCGTTGTCAGGCAGCGTTGTATTGACAAAGGTCAAATTTTTGTGGTTAGCATCGTTGTACTACGGGCGGAAATCTTGATCAATTAGCTGGAGGATGCTGTGGCGGCAGGAGGTCCTGACGCACCGAATTGGCGGCACAGCAGCTTCTGCAATGGGGGAACCTGCGTGGAAATAGCAGTGCAGGGAGACCTCGTCGCGGTCCGCGTCTCCGGTAGCCCAGATGGCCACGTCCTGACTTTTCCTGCCAGTAGCTGGCAGCGGTTTGTCGCCGACATCAAGAGCGGCGATCTCGTATAGTCCTGTGCCGCTCGAATACTCGATGAGTGCCTGACGTGCACTATTACGAGCAGACTTGGCCCAGTGATGGTTGGCTGGCCGGGTGCTGTTCAAGATCGCTTACTTCCTGGCTCGCCGGATGCTCGCGCTGGCTGTCCTGGTGTTCCGCGGGGACAGGGCGAAGAATGCCTGTGAGGTGCCAGAAGTCTGCAGCCTTCTGAGCTGGGACGACGCTGACAGCTTGGGTAAGGCATGATGGCCGACCATGCCCATCCGCCTGCTCTACCTGATGTTCGTACGGCTTTGCGGCTGGCTGGTCCTGCTCGGCCGGTCGACGGCGTCCAAGGGCAGTGTCGCGTTGCCGATCGGTGCGCGTGTCAGATCGCGACGAGGGAGATGACTGCCCGGTCAGATGGCCGTCGCGAGCTGGTCAAAGGCCTGGCGAAGTCGGTGGCGGGCGGGGGCGTCGGTGGCGAGTTCATAGTGGCCGCGGCAGAGGTTCTGGACGAACGCGTGCCCGGCGGAGATGATCCGTACGGACCGGTTACGTTTCAGGCCGCGCATCGGCCGCAACCGCGCTTTCAGCCGGCCATGATCTGTTTCGACCGGGTTGTTCGCGTACCGCTCGACGGTGTGTAGCGCTGAGGGGATCAGCTCATCGAGGACCCGCGGGTAGGCCGGGGCGCGGTCGGTGGTGACCTCGGTGGGGACCGTGCCCGCCCGCAGGGCCCGGGTGAGGAACTGCCGGGCGGCGGCCAGGTCGCGGCGCTCGGACAGCAGCACGTCAATGACCTGGCCATGCTGATCAATGGCCCGGTACAGGTAGGTCCACCGCCCGGCCACCTTGACGCATGTCTCGTCGGCGAACCACCGGTCGCCGGGAGCATGCCGACAGAACCGTGCGGCCCCGATGAACTCGGGCGTGAACCGCTGGACCCACCGGTACACGGTGACGTGATCGACGGTGACGCCGCGCTCGGCCAGCAGCTCCTCGACATCCCGGTAGGACAGTCCATAGCGCAGGTACCAGCGGACCGCGACCGAGATCACCTCCCGCGGGAACCGGAAGCCAGCGAACATAGAGGATGAGCCCGACGCCGTCATTGCACCAGTCTCCCGCCCGCCGCGATCAGCCAACGCAACACTGCCGTCGCCAGGTCGGTCCCTTCCTTCGTGGCGCTGGGTCGATGCCCGCGGCGCGCAGGATCTCGTAGATGGTGGACGCCGCGACCGTGGCGCCGAGCTTGGTCAGCTCGCCGTGAATACGCCGGTAACCCCAGAGCGGGTTCTCGCGCGCCAGGCGGACGGTTAGCCGGGCGATGCTCCGGACCGTCGGCGGCCGACCGGGCTTGCGCCGCTTGCTGGTGTCGTATCTTGTGGCGGCGAGCCAGCGGTGCCAGGCTAGCAGCGTCGCAGGCGTCACGGGGAAGACCTCCGCCCAGCGCCTGCGCGGGATAAATCGCGTGAGCGCAGCGAACCAGGCCCGATCACCAGGTTCGTACCGCACCCGGCCGGCGTTCCGGCGCAGCACCGCGTTCTCATACCGGAGCGCCAGCAACTCGGCGTCCTTCTCCCCGTCACCGCGGAACACCAGGACAATCAGGCCGAATAACCAGCGCATGAGCAGGCAGACGATCTTGAGCAGCACCCGATCAGCCAACCATCACCGCCCCAGCCGCGCAAACGAAACGAGCAGGTCAACGCCACGATCGAGTTTCCGGGCGGCACAGGAACAAGGCATTCTTCTTAACGGCTGCGCTGCCTTGCCCCCGCCGGTACGTGCGCCGTTTACTCGCCGATAATCCCTTCTGCGGCGTGGAAGGCCTCGAGTACCTCGCCGGGGGTGTCGTAGTAGGCGCCGGGGCCGAGGGCTGCGCCGATGCCGTAGCGGTCAAGCTGCTCGCGCACCGGGCCGTGGACGGTGCTGACGGCGAGGCGGATGTGTCGTTTGCGGAGGTGCTCGATGACGCGGGTGAGGACCGCCGCCGCGGTGTAGTCGACATCGCCGATGGCCGCGCCGTCGAGAACCAGCCACCGGAGTGGGCTGCCCTGCGTGGCTAGGGCCGCGACGTCGTCGAGGAGCCTGGAGGCATTGGCGTAGTAGAGGCTGGTGCCGAACCGGTAGACCACCAGCCCTTCCTCGGTCCGCGCGCCGGGCAGCACCGGGGCAGGCTGCCAGTGCCCGGCCGGTGACTTCACCAGCACGCTGTTGAGCGGGTGGTAGCTGTGGCGCAGGTGGTCGATGACCGAGGCGACGACGGCAAGCACGATGCCTTCCTCGACCCCCAGGACCACGACCGCGGCGGCCGTGAGCAGGGCAATGGCGAACTCGAGGCGCCGGCAGGCCAGGATGCGCCGCATCCCGGCGACGTCGATGAGCCCTGCAGCGATGAGGAAGACCACCGCCGCCAGGGCGGCGACCGGCAGGTCGGCGAGCGGCCCGGTGAGCAGGAGCAGGACAATGAGGACCAGCATGGCGGTCGTGAGCTGGGCCAGCTGGCTGCGCCCGCCCGCGCTGTCGACCATCTGTGTCTTGGTCGGGCTGCCGTTGACAACGAACGTGCCGGAGAACGCGGCGGCCACATTGGCGGCGCCCAGGCCGACCAGGTCGGTGTCCTCGCTGAACGGCTCCTCGTACTTCCCGGCGTAGGCGCGTGAGGTCGCCGCGCTCTGGGCCAGGATGACCACGAACATCGAGGCCGCGGCGCCGATCAGCACGGCGTCGTCGTGCAGGCCGAGCGCGGGCAGCCCGAGGTGCGGCAGCCCGCGCGGGACCGGCCCGACGACGGCCACGCCGCGGCCGGCCAGATCCACGGCCTGGCTCACGGTGATCGCGGTGATCACCGCGATCAGCGGCCCAGGGATTTTTCGTGTGATCCGGCGCGCGGCCAGCACGATCACGATGACCCCGGCCGACACTGCCAGATCTGCCCCGTGTGCCTGTGGGAGCGCGCGCATTATGTCCAGGAGTTTGGTCAGGGTGTTTTTGCCTGCGGCAGTCACCCCGAGCATGTCGGGGAGCTGGCCGGCCGCCACCTGGATACCGACGCCGGTGAGGAATCCGACCAGGACGGTGCGGGAAAGGAAATTCGCCAGGAACCCGAGCCGGGCCAGCCGGGCCAGCAGCAGCATTCCGCCGGCCAGCAGGGCCGCGAGCCCGGCCAGCCGGACGTATCGCTCCGACCCGGCGACCGCGAGCCCGGTCAGCGCGGCGGCGAGTATGACGGCGGTGGCGGAGTCCGCGCCGACGACGAGATGGCGCGATGAACCGAGGACGGCGAACACGGCCATTGGGAGCAGCATCGTGTACAGGCCGGTCACCACCGGCATCCCCGCGATCTTCGCGTACCCGAGAACCTCAGGGATGCCAAGGGCGGCCAGCGTCATGCCGGCGAGCACGTCCGCGGGTACCTGGGACCGGTCGATGGGCAGCACCCCCTGCATCACGCGCACTGCCCGCAGCCATCCCCACCGTTGGCCACCGCGCGAAGCCGACACCGTCTCGCCTCCGCCCGTTTGCCTGCGCTTTGGGATTCATTAATCATCCCTCCGCCAGGCCGTTTCACCGCGTCACAGCGGCCCCGGGTTTCTGACCGCCCTGGCCTCGGGTTCCTGCCCGCCGGCGGCCCCGGCCCGGCGTCAGGTTCCCCCTCGTGAGGGGGCCGCGTACAAACCGGGGCCGCTGACCAGCCAGGGAGCAGCAGGCGCGGCGGCCGGCGCGCGCAGAGGGACAGCACAATGAGATCAGGACCGAAGAGTTGGCAGGCGAGCTGACAACCAGACCCTGACCTGCAGCGACGCGAGTATGTCCGGCAAGCCCGTCCGATGAGGAGTCCCAGGCCGGGCGCCAAACTGTACAGGTCCTTCCGGGATCCTTCGCGCACGTGCTGCGACCTAAGGTGCTCCAACCAGCAACAGCGACCATCGGATCCCCGTGCTTGCCTGAGTAAGCAATCAGGCGACCTCCTGACCGGCAAGGAGGCCAGGCCGACTGTCTTGTCGCCACTCGCCGCAGCGGGCAAACCCTCGCGAGCGGCACCGAACATTCCATCTGGTTACCGATGTCGGGTGGGGACCAGAGGCCCCCGGACCGCCCCGAACGGCGGCTCCGTGCGCAACTGCTGTTCCAGCTTGATTCGTCGACCCCCGCCAGACCGAGCGCGGTTGCATGATTATGCATGATCGCCCGGCCACGAGGATGCGCACTCATCTGCCGCTGGTAGGGCAGTCCAAGCCGACAGAGTGGTCCAGGCAGCTCGGCCGTTATCGACGCCGCTGGAGGCTCGGACAGCTGGCAGGGCTAGGTTCCGGCAGGATGCAGACTGTGCGGACGACCAGGTCGGCAGGCGGGAGTGGTTATGCCGGATGACGGTTTCATGGATCTGGCCGCTGGGCGGGTTGCGCTGCGCCGGCTGCACCTGGGGGATGTGGAGGCCCTTGTAACGTACCGCTCGTCCGCGGAGGTGGCTCGGTACCAGAGCTGGGACGCGCCCTATCCGCGGGCGGCGGGTGAAGGATTTGTCCGGCAGATGATGGCGCGGCATCCGGACACGGCAGGTGAATGGTTCCAGTTCGCCGTGATCCTGCGGTCGACGGGGGAGCTCATCGGCGACTGCGCGGCCCGGCCGCACGCGGATGATTTTCGCCAGGCCGAAATTGGCTTCACCATCGCTCCCGGGCACCAGCGCCATGGCTATGCGACTGAGGCAGCAGGCTGCCTGCTGGGTTACCTGTTTGAGCGGCGGCGCAAGCATCGGGTCACGGCCTGCTGCGATGCGCGAAATGCGCCCTCGGCTGGCGTGCTGGAACGGCTGGGAATGCGGCGCGAGGGTCACCTGCGCGAAAGCACCTGGGCCAAGGGTGAATGGACTGATGATCTTCTCTATGCCCTGCTCGCCTGCGAGCGGCTGCCTTCAGGCATCTGAACCGCCCCGAGCCCCTGCCGGAACGCCGTCTGCTGTGACGTAGCCGACGGGACTGCCGCTGCCGCTGCCGTCGCATACTCATCTACCGCAGGTCGGGTGTCTCTGGCTTCCTCTTGTTGCGGACGTTGAAGGCGACAGGCCTCGCCGACAGGCCGCCAGTAGCGCGCTGTCCTCGCGGACCGCGGTGACGTCGGGGCTGGCCGGCAGCCGCCGGCGCGGCGATCCGGAGATAATCGGCGGCATGGTGAGCGCGATGGTGGCCGAGCCGCGATGCGTAGCGTGCGGTGCGGTCACGGCGCGCATCGAGCTGGTGGCCCCCGGCCAGCCGCCCGCGCGCTGGCGGAGGTGGAGCAGGAAGCACCGCCAGGCCTTCCGCCGTTATCGTGACCCGACCGAACATGGGCGCGCCCTCCTGCTTCAGCAGCAAGGCGTGGTCTTGACGAGATCGTCGCCGGCCCCTGGTCTTCCCGATCACAACAGGGACGGCAAACCAGTGTGAGCAGGCTATGCCGTCGCCTGAGCGGTCAGATCCAGCCGTGTGAGCGGGCGACATGAACTGCCTCGTGGCGGTTGGCGGCGCCGAGCTTGGCGGCTGCTGAGGAGAGGTAGTTGCGGACTGTGCCGGGTGTCAGGGCTGCGCGCCTGGCGATTTCCTCGACGGGGGCGCCCCCTGCTGCGAGTTCCAGGACGTCGGCTTCGCGGGGGGTGAGCGGGCTGTCTCCGGTGCTGATCGCGTCGGCGGCAAGTTCGGGGTCGACGTAGCGGCCGCCGCGGTGGATGGTGCGTACCACGTCGGCTAGTACCTGGGCTGAGACGGTCTTCGGCAGGAACCCGCGCACTCCCGCGGCGAGGGCCCGCTTGAGGTGCCCGGGCCGCCCGTAGCTGGTGAGGATGAGGCTGGCGCAGCCGGGCAGCTCGGTGACGAGCGCCTCGGCGACGGTGATCCCGTCGAGGCCGGGCATCTGCAGATCGAGCACGGCCACGTCCGGGCGGTACCGGCGGGCCATCGCGAGGGCCTCGTCGCCGGAGGCGGCCTGGGCCACGACCTCGAGGTCTTCGTGGATCGCCAGCAGGGAGGCCAGCGCCGAGCGGATGAGGTTCTCGTCGTCGGCGAGGAGCACCCGGATCATGGCGTGGGCTTTGCCGTGGTGGCGCCGGTACCGTGCTGGGCCGGAGCGGGCGGCGCCGCGGCGCTGCGGGCGGGCAGGCTGGCCTCCAGCCGGAAGTGGCCGCTGCGGGGATGCCCGGTCGTGATGCTGCCGCCGAGGCGGGCCAGCCGCTCGCCGAGCCCTAGCAGGCCGTGGCCTTCAGCGCCGGCATCGAGCGTGTGCACGCGGTCGTTGTCCATGCTGAGTGTCACCGTGCGAGCGGTGCCCGGGGAGTCCAGGACACTGAGGCCGATCGTGCAGGCGGCGGCGTCGCTGTGGCGGATGATGTTGGTGGTGCCCTCGCGCACTACCCAGCCCAGGGCCTCCTGCACGTCGGCGGGAAGGCCCGCCGCGTCGCCGATGATCCGGCAGCTCACCCCGGCCGAACGCAGGACATCCTGGGCGCCGGCCAGCTCGGTGCCGAGGTCGGCGGCGCGGTATCCGCTGACGACTGCTCGCATTTCCCGCAGCGAGTCGTGGGCCACGCGGCGCACCTCGAGCATCTGCTCGGCGGCGTTCGCGTCGCCCCGGCGTGCCAGCTGCCCGGCGAGCTCGCTTTTCACCGCGATCAGGGACAGGTTCCGGCCGAGCACGTCGTGCAGGTCGCGGGCGAAGCGCAGCCGTTCCTCGGCGACCGACAGGCGGGCGTGCGCGGTCCTGGAACGGTCGAGCTCCCGCATGATCCGCAGCGTCCACGCCGATGCGCGGCAGGTGAGCACGGCGATGCCGATGACGAAGGCATAGACCCAGGATGACCCGACGAGCGCCTGCCCGTGGGCGCCGGCGCCGCCGATGCTTGCGGACATGGCGCTGGCCGCGGCCGCGCCCACAAGTACCAGGGCGAGCAGCGCGGGCAGGCTCAGCAGCGGCGTGAGCGCCACCGCCAGCACGCCGCCGAAGAGCATGGCCACGAGCATGCTCACCGGGAACGCGCCCACCGGGGGCCGGGTGAAGGCCGGGAAGGCCGCAGCTCCCGCCAGCACGCCGGCCCCGGTCAGCGCGATGGCTGTGGCGACCAGCCACCTGCTCGGCCGTGGTCCCCCCGCCAGGTAGCGGGACAGGCTGGCGCGCAGCAGAGCGACGCAGACGCCCGCCTGCACCACCGACAGCAGCAGGAAGACGGCCATGCCGGGTATCCGGACCTGCTGCCCGTCCCGGGCGAGGATCAGCGCGAGCACCGGCCCCGCGGCCAGCAGTGCGTACATGCTGGCCCGGTGGTAGAAGTCGAATCGCCCGGGACCGCTTGGACCGCTCCGCTGCCACCGCATTGCCATCACCCCTCCAGCCTGACACGTCTCCTTAGCGCCGCGGTTCCCAGCGGAACCAGCGTCGCGCAGCCCATGCGCCGGCCGCGGTCCAGGCCGCGAGCACGAGCACTGGGATGGCTGCCGCGCCGAAGCTCGCGGCGACGCCGAGGTGATGACCGCCGGCGGTCGTTCCGGTCAGCCCGAGCCGCATCAGTTCCACTACTGGTGTCAGCGGCAGCGCCTGGGCGACCGACCGCAATGGCTCGGGCAGCGTGGCCAGCGGGAACAGCAGGCCGCTGAGAGCAAACGGGATTATCAGCACCGGCAGCGTCGTGACCTGCGCAATCTCCACTGTCCGGGTCACCACCGTACTGACCGCGGCCAGCAGCGCGAACACCGCGGTCCCCAGGACGAGCGCGACCAGCGCGAGGACAGCGTTGGCGGGCCGGGCCATGCCGAACATGACGACCGCGGCAACCGCGGCGACGACGATCTGGGCCCACGCAATCGCGATGGCGGGCGCGGCGGTCCCGGCAAAGATCTCCGCGTCGGTGGTCTCGCCGGTGCGCAGCCGCTTCAGCACGAGCTGCTCGCGGCGTGCCACCAGCGCTGTCACCAGGTTGCAATACACGGCCAGCAGCAGCGCGAACGCCGTCAGCCCCGTCACGAGCATCGCTCCGAAGTCCCGGGACCCGCTGGCGCCAAGGCCACCGAAGGCCTTGAGCGAGTAGACCAGGACGACGGGAAGGAGGAGGGCGTTCAGCAACGCGATGCGATTGCGCCGCAGCAGCAGCCCCTCCGCCCGTGATAGGGCCGCGAACCGGCGTGCTGACTGCCTCGACCTACTCATTGTCACGATCCCGGCGCTCATGCCGTCACGTCCTCTGTGTTGCGGTTCACGTTGATTGGCTCATCGGCTGAGGCGGCCACAGCGTGGAAGGCCTCCTCGAGTGAGGTCGAGCGGGCGTCCAGGGCGCCCAGCACAAGATCCCGGGAGTTCGCCCACCCCAGCAGCGCGGTCAGCGTCAGCTGGAGGTCCTGGGTCTGCAGCAGCACGCTTCGCCCGGTGACGCTGACCCGCGTCCCGGCCAGCTCGGGAACTGGCTCGCGCGAGCCTGCGGGCAGCTGGAAGGAGATGCGGGCCGGCTGCGAGGCCGCGACCTGCGCGGGGGTACCCGCGCGCACGATCCGGCCCTGGTGCATGATCGCCAGGCGATCCGCCAGTTCCTCGGCTTCTTCCAGGTAGTGGGTGGTCAGCACAACGGTGGTGCCCGCTGCCAGCAGCTCGCGGATCAGCAACCAGGTGCGGCGGCGGCTCTGCGGGTCCAGCCCGGTGGTGGGCTCGTCCAGGAACAGGACTTCCGGGCGGCCGAGGATCGCCATCGCGAGATCCAGGCGGCGCCGTTCACCGCCGGAAAGAGATCTCACGGCGACCCCGCTGCGGTCGCCGAGGCTGACCAGTTCCAGCGCTTCGGCGACCGGCCGGGGCGCGCTGAGTGTCCCGGCCCACATCCGGCCCGTCTCCGCCACGGTCAGATCCGGCGGGAAGCCGCCCTCCTGCAGCATGATCCCCAACCGGCGCCGGACCAGGGCCCGCTCCCGGAAGGGGTCACGGCCCAGCACTCGCACAGTGCCCTGGGCGGGCGGCACCAGTCCCTCCAGCACCTCCATCGTGGAGGTCTTCCCGGCCCCGTTGGTGCCCAGCAACGCGAACAGTTCCCCGCGGCGTACCGAGAAGGAGACTCCCCGGACCGCATCGAAGCCGTGGCCGCCCTTGCTGCCGTAGCGCCGCCGCAGATCCCTGACCGTAATAACGCCGGTGTCGTCCATGCCAATCAGCATCGTGGCGAACCAGCGCGCGCGCCCGTGCGCGCCGTCACCAGTCCCGGTGACATCCGCCCGGCCGGCCCATGACAAACCTCACACTCCACCGATGCCGGATCGAGCGGCCGGTATCCCCGGCCGATCCTCGGCACGCGCCACAACGACCGCGGAGTCGCCAACATTGAAGCCGTCAGATCCAGCGTTCAGATCACCGTGTGGGGTGTCAAAAGTCGGCCAGTGGCTGTGACCTGGGGATCCGTGAGCAGCCTGGCCCTTATCAACGAATACGAGCGAGCCCCGTAGAAGTCCAGGTCATGACCGGTGGCCGAGTTCTGGAAACCCCACAGGGGCGGCGACACTGTCTCCCAGCCATGGCAGCCCAGTGTGACCGGCCGGGACCGGCCAGCGCGGCTGACGGGTCCCGGCACGACCGCCGAACCGGGCCAGGGCGGCCAGTGTGCCCCCGTCCCGGCCCCGGGCGCCGTCCGCTATATGTCCGTGGACAGCCGGAAACAGCCGGACTCACAGGGACACGATGGGACGCCATCGCGCGAAACGCAACAGCCCGCGAGGCCGGGAAAACCCCGGTCACGTGCTGTTT
>Ga0208357_1001154_pt1 | contig 19689 bp, 17 predicted proteins | sample NGESurdeep092012_6_FD_184487 | JGI IMG/M metagenome (GOLD analysis project Ga0208357, IMG submission 184487) | Arctic peat soil microbial communities from Barrow, Alaska - NGEE Surface sample F52-2 deep-092012 (SPAdes) | ecosystem: Environmental > Terrestrial > Soil > Wetlands > Peat ... | reverse complement strand
CATCGGGCATCCCTCCGTTTCGCCGTGTAACGGCGAAGGACCCAAACGGTGAAGTGGCTACCTGCAGCTAAGGCTTTACAAACATGTCATCGGGAATGCTGACTGGGAAGGTTACGTCCGAAATACGATAATCCATTAGGAATACCCGTGCCTTTACCGTCGCATTCGTATAGTCGTCAACCAGAATTAGGTGATTGTCCAAGACGGTATATTTTAGAACAAAATCCGCTTTAGCGGTGAAAACGCCGTCCGTCGCATTGATGCTGATCGGGGAGATGCAATCCAACTCGTCGATCTGCCGCGTGTCGGGATCAACGATTGCCGTCGTACAATATTTTGTGGCCCCGTCCGGCACTTGAAGGTGAATTGGGCCAGTCGGCATCGACGCCGCAGTAGCCGTCAGCTTTGAAGGGAGCGCCTGGTGCTGGACGGCCAAATATTCCGTGGGGCTCAGTGTTATGTCAAATGGCTCTGGATCGCCAACGGTAACCGCCATTGATTTCCGATCGACTGCGCGGGATACGCCTTGCTTTCCGGAACGCAGCCAGACATCGTACGTGGTCTTCGTATCGACAACCCCCACGACGGTTACGCTCTTTGCCAGCGTGTAATGGACGTATGCCGGTTTCGTCGGTTCACTGGCTGATGCAAGCACTGTAACGGAACAAAAAAGCGCTGGGAGCAAGAGCCATGATATTTGTTTCACAGTTGACCTCCTAGAGTGATAAAAAGAGCGTCTTGTTGCGGACGAAAAGGCCGACCTTCGGGGAGAATCCGAGCAACTCGGATTCGCCTGCCTCGCCAAGGATGGATTTCGCCGTTGCGTCATCGAGATAGGTGATGAACCCGCAGTTGAAAACGGCTCGCAATAGATCGGTAGAATCAGGATTGAGTGAAAGCCAGTATCCCAGCGGCGAGCGATGGAGCGTGACCGTCCATCCCTTCGGAGACGGCGGCGATGCTACACCGCTATCGAGCTGCTCGACGAACTGATGGAGATTCGTCAGTAACGCCAAAGCCGCAGGACGTACTTCCGACGCGCACTGCGTCGGCCCGCGCAAGGTAAACGGCGCAACAGGCGAGGCAGATGGAAGAGGCTCCAGCAGGCGAATCGCCTGCCGTGTGCCTTCCGTATAGGCGACATAGTAAAATCCGACCGATGGCGAAAACAGCACTTGGTAGTCCCCCGCCTTTGCCGTCGGGTCAATGTATATCCCTCTGCCGCTGTAGAGATCGGCCTTCGCGTAGTACGTCCGGCTACAGCCTAGTAATGCTCGTGCAACGGGCACGTCGGCGGGTGTGACTCTAGTTAGATCGCTGAGCACGAGAACAAATGACGGTTCGGCCGCCACATAAGAAAGGCGCAGACTGGGGGCGAGCACTAGCTCCGGATATTCCTTTGGGTATGACCCAGATCGGTGGTAAGCGGCTTGAATCTGGGCTACGTATACTTTCAGCTTCTGAAGATCGGTGCCCGCAAGCGAAACCAGCTCGGGCGCACATGTTGAGGCGATGCGATCTACTGAATAGGAGAACGGTGGAACGATATCTGGAAGCGGCAGGATGTTTACGTCGGCGGACGGGCCGCTCACAGTCGTTTGCGTCGCGTTGATTTCCCGCGAAGCATTTGGAGGTCCAAACGCGACGAAATAGTAGAGGCTAAAGGAGGGCGCAGCCAGCGGAATAGGCATTGTCGGAAGGGCGACACCACCCAAGGTTTCCTGCCGCTGGCCTAGCGAGAACGCGGGAGATGGGTCGGAATACTTCCCGAAGATGTTTTGCGCACTTAGCTGAATCACGCCTCGTTGCAGTTGATATGAAATCGCCGCGTTTGCCGCCACATATCCTGGAAGATTGTTGGGGTTGTTGCCAGCGGCTCCAACAACTCCGCCGACAAATGCGGCATTAGGAGAAAGCTCATCGTAAATCTGCGCAGCGCCCGTATATAACGGTACATTGGGCAACTGCGCTCCGAAGCGCAACATCGAATATGGCGTTGCCGCCGTTACATCTTCGGTAAGAACACGTGCGCTTTGCAGGCCAGCATTAAGGTAGAAAGCGGTCCGTTTGTTCAGTTGCACGATATCCGCAAACCGAAGACCCCTCAGTAAAATGTTTCCAGTAACCGGAATCGTGAAAATTGTGTTGGCCGGCGAAAACGACGTTGGTCTTCCGCAGAGGTCCTGAGAGGACGCTAACTGATTGGCTTCATCGAAGTACCCCGGCGGGAACACGGACGGCACTAAGGACGAACCGGCGATCGTCGTAGAAAGAGGGATACTTTGGTCTTGTTCGATGTACGCCGTCGCGTTGAGTCGTTGCGCGCCAAGGGCAGCGGACCAGTTCGCGGACAGCAGCGATGACGATGGTTTCGGTCCGCCGAAATTAGACGCAACCCCAAAGGCGTAGCCGTCATTGCAATCATAGAGTAGCGAATCTGGCGAAGATATACCAGCACTTGCGGGCTGGCCAAATGCCGATTTCCCAAGAATTCCTTGAAGGGTAAGCTTCGATGAACCATTCAACGGCTTGATCATGTCCGCGCCCGCGTAGATGGAGGCCGTCGTATTTTCAAACTGCTGTGATCCGATAAATTCATCGAAGGTTGGCGCGAAACGACGTGAGCTATGTTGGTTAGCATCAAGCTGAAATTCGAAGTACGAATTCGATCCTAACGAATAGGGCTGCAGAACGGATTGCCGCTCTTGCTCGGTCGTCGTATAGGAGAGGACCGATGCAGTGAGGCCGTCATTCCCGGTAGGAGCGCTCCAATCGGTTACAAGCCGATACCCTGTTTGTCGATAATGGGCGAAGTCCTCAAACGGAAATGCGTATCCGGCGACTGAACGTCCGGACTGATCCTGAGAAATCGAATCCACATTAGAGAAAATGGTTCCCGATAATGTGACGGCGCCGATGCTGCCGATGTCTTGCAACCGTGTTGACACGCCATCCGACGTCACGATATTCCCCGGTCCGTAACCGCATGGGGTGGGACCGAACATGACGTTGCATACTGGGTGGTACGATCCGCTATCCTGGACGTTCGTGAGGGTGAGGGTATTGTAGAGGCTTGTAGGGTATCGTAGTCGGACCTCGGACGTTTCCGTTGCGGAACCAAAATTGTGCGAATAAAATGCGCCGCTAGAATCCAGGTACGTGGCTCCGTTGTTTGCACCAAAGTCTTGCCGCGATGCTAGAGCAGCAGAAATGCCCAAACGGCCCAAAGAACCTCTCTCCGTGACGCCGCCCACGTTACGACCACGTGAGCCGACGCCGCCAAGCACGGTGCTGATCCAGTCAATCGTCGGGTCGGGCGCCGAAAAGTTGAGCGCTCCAACGCTGTTCCCTGCGTCAAAGCCGTGATCGAGCGAGGCGCCGGAAAAGACATCGGTATCGAGGCCGTTCAATAGGCCCGCTCCGGCCGGGCCAAGCGGAATCCCATCAAGGTTCAAGCTCGCCTCACCCGAGCCGCGTCCATCGAGCCCAAAACTCGAAGGCGGTCCGCTCACGTAGTTTGCCCCGGGCAATGTCCCGATTGCATCCAGTAAGGTGTCAAAGGCGCTCGTATAGGGCGAGTCTACCGACAAAGCACTGGTGCTTGCAGAGCCACGCCGCGAGGTCGTCACCTGGGCGATAATGTTCAAGCCAATTGGAACAAGTGGAACCGCAACATCCACCGTCTGCCCCTCCGATACGTCGATCTGCGTCGGGGTTGTTGAGGCATACTGATCTTTAGAGATCGTCAGCGTGTACGTTCCGGAAAGCACATCGCCGAAGTCAATGACTCCTTGCGCGTCGCTAAACCCTTCGAGGTTGCTTCGTCCTTGGAGATGTGCAACAGCAAGGACGACGGCTTTCCCGGTTTGCGCGTCCGTAACGTGGATAACGACTTGACCAGTGCCGTCAGCGTGGGCGACGGCCGAAGAGAGCAGGATTGCAACGGCCAGCGCAGCGACACTCCTACCGCTGCAGTAGTGCCAATAATGGCCTCGCCTCACCCTATCCATCGCCCTTGGCCCGTCGCCAGCACTATGCGCAAAATCACCCGTTTCACCGACCTGTCCTTAAAAACGCGGCTTCGTCCTGCCGCTTGGAGATCGCATCCATCATGTATGTAGGGCAGTCTCATGGTTCGCCTCTTCTCGAGGCCGAGTCCATGGCCGCTTTTGGTCGCTCAAGGCTTCCTCCTTTTCACAAAGTCGAACCTGGCTAGCTCAAATGACATTTGCCTGGACGCAGGACGCTTGCATGGCCGACCCGTATGCATCCTTCCTGTTACTCAACCGGGCCCGGGGTGCTTGGTACAGTGTGGGCTTGGTTTTTCTTTAGTGAAAGGTCCTTAAATGAGTCTTTCCAAGAGAGCTTACGGGGCCGCCCTTGCGATAGCGCTTGTGGCGACCCTTGCGGGACTATCTCAGCCTGCGTCGGCCATTCCCCAGGAGAACCAGACGGCGCTCGGAGGTGGTGGAGGGTTTAGCTGTCCTGCGGGGAGCAGCCCGGCCACACAAACCACTACGGTAACGACTCAAGCTCCCCCGACGATTGCCATAACCGGGACCACTGCGGGCTCGGGAAGCATAAGCGCCACCCTTAATATCCCCTTGGGTAGCTCGACCACAAAAACAACCACGCAAATTTGCGTTTCCAACGCGACTCCCGCTCCTGCCACGCATTAGCTGAAGTCTGGCATCGCAGATCGCGACATCTGTGTTTTCCGCTCACCGAAAGGCTACGCATTCAGGTGTGTAGCCTTTCTCGTTGGTATGAGTGGCTATTTGGGGTTTTTCCGTGGACCAGCGAGTGCGAGCGATGCCTATGCCGATGCAATAGCGATGCAGCTCCCACCGCAAGAGCCACCTCGGCGCGCGAGACGCCGTAGACCACCTGACGGACCCGTTTGCCGTCGGGTGCCAAGGGAGAGACGCCTTTCGAAACGCCCATCCGCGCGGCGCGCGATAGTCCTCTCGCCCTTAGCGCGTTTTTTTGCGATGATTCCATACCGAAAGGAAGACCGAGCTACGCGAGCGGCGGTCGATGAGGGCCTCGAGGTCGCGCACGCGTACCAGCCGCTTGCGCCGAAGGATGAGCACGAAAGAGAGATCGCCGTCGCGCATCAGTCGATATAGGCTCGAGCGGCGGACCCCGAGGATCCGGCACGCTTCCTCGATGGTCACGAGGTTGAAATTCGTGTTCCGCGCGATGGCCGGCGGGGTCCGATGGGCGCGATCGTCGTCGGGGATGGGCTCGTGCATGGACGTACTCCCTTGATGGTCATGCGACGTCCGCTCCGATCTGCGAGCGCGCGAGTAATGGTCTGACTCTCTTTATCGGACGCGACTTGCGGCTTGCGTTTTTTTGCGACTCGCGAGGCGCCGAGCAACTCGTCTCGGCCGCGATGTACGCGATGTAAAGAGAGGCCGTCGGCGCATCGGGCGCCTAGCCCGGCGATGCGCCGGCGGGTCTTCCCCGACGGGCACCTTGGTGAAAGCGTTGTGCGTTTGGATCCACTTGCGTCCGATATATGTTTTTGGAACACCAATTTGGGGAGCCAAGAGGAGCTTCAGAGATGCAGCACATAGAAATCAGCCGCCCTTGGGGCGCGACGGTCTCGGCCTCGGAGAATTCTCGCCCGAAAGACACGAGCCCGGCCATCAGGCTCGGGGATACCACGGTCGCGTTAGCGGCCGTTGGATCTCCAGAAGCTTTTGGCGGCGGCGTATCCCGGCCACGCACAGTGCCTGTGCGGGGGGACCGACGACGGCCCGCGGCTGCAGATCCGACGACGGGGCAAAGGGTCCGGCGCCTCCTATCATCTCGCGCGTGTGAAACTGGAGGCCAGCCGGCACGCCAAACTCTGCCGCTTTGGCCAAGAGCGCCCCTTACGCGGGAACGCAAAAAGCGCCATTTCTCGCAAGATGCTCGAGCGACGCGCTGACGGCACGATGCACGTGCTGTCGCCCCAAGCCCTCGACCCGGTTCAGGCCGCCGTCGGCGAGGCACGTTCGGGCGGCGAATCGACCGGTTCGCGCGGCCGGGCGCGACCCAGCCTCAGGACCATCGCTTACCTCACGATCGGAGCAGCGGGCCTGGCATCGTGGTGCCGCGACGATGAACCTCGTACGTACGATAGGATCGAACAGGCGCTGCGGACAGCCTTGGCGACGATCTATCTGCCTAAATCATCTCTCGAGGAGCGGACGGTTTACATTCCGCGAGCGGTCGCGCAAGACCGTCGGTTGGAACTCCGCACGGAAGTCAGCCGCAAGATCGATGCGGCGCGCCTGAATGGCAAGCGCATCCTCCTCGTGGGCACCGTGCGAGACTTTCGGGCCGACCCACCAGCGCTCGATCTCGAGCAAGCCTACGGAATCTTCGGGCTTTCGACGCGCATTACATTAGACCGAGCCCGAGCCTTGAGACGTCGTTATCCGAGCTGCCGAAAAGCTCTCCGTGAAAAGCACGGGAACCTGCATCCCGGCGTTCGCTCCCGCGGCCACAGCTCCGTCCTTGCATTCCTCATCGTCAAAGCTCGCGACGGCCGGCAGCTGGAGGTCATCGACGGGTGCCTACTCCTGATGTCGCAGAATTACGTTCCGGTCGACAGCAGCATAGAGCAAATCGTCGTCGACAAATTGTTCGCAGAGAAGCGCTGTCACAGCAAGCCACTCTTCTTCGACCGGTCCATGTCGCGATACCATCCGGATCTGCTTCTTCACGATGTTATGCCGCGACCGTTTGTCCTCGAGATCTATGGGATGGAAACCGACAAGTACCTCGAGCATCAAGAGACCAAGACCGCTTATTATGACGAGACGTACGGCACGAACAATTGGTGGCCCTGGCTTGCGCGCAAGGACAAACACCCGCCCAACTTCCCGCGTCGATCCCCGACAATGGATATCATCCTCCTCGAGAACGCGGTCGGGAACGGTCGCTACGAACGGCGGTGTGCATGCGGACTTCGAGTCGACCACCATCGAGAGCGGCCTGCTTCAGCCACTTCCTGATCGTCCGCGAGGACACGTCGAACTGGCGCGCGAGCTCATCTACGTCACGGCCGGCCGCTGCGAGGTCGAGGATCGTCTGCCGGAACTCAAGGAGATAGGATCGAGGATGCTTTTTTGCCATTGGGTGGACCCTTCTCGGCTAAGCCGAGAGCGTCCACCAAACGGAGCCAGCTTCAACCGACCGACGATGAAATCGATTTAATTGGCTTCGCGGAACTGTCGCGCAAACACATAAGGAGCATATGTCAATGGACGAATCAGACGTCAGAGGGCGAGCTCAGCTCGATATGCCCACAAACGTGCGACTTGCATCCATTCGGCGCACGTATGGCGACTTTGAATCTCGACTAACGCAGGCCAGGCTCGTTCTCGCACGCTCGTTCCATGAAACGCGCGATTTTGCAATCGAAGCTCGGGCTAATGCGTGAGGCTCGCAGTTCTGTCCGCCATCGATGGATTGCTTTCGTCGCAGTGGCATGGGCTAGGTCTACGAAGCGGGGGCCAACGGGGTGAGGGTCACTCGGGAGAACCCAGCCTAACTTGCTGTCTCGATCTTAGGTCGCACTACACAGCCACCTATCTATCTTGCGGTGCGGGCCATGCGTTCGCTATGCTATACTACGCACAAATGCGTGCTGATCGAGACGCCATCCAGTTAGACGAATCGCGCAACGATCGCGATGCGCGTATTGCAGCGACAGACGGAAACGCAATAGAGCCACCCGACCCCTCAGAAATAATCGCCTCGGTGGTCAGGGAATCGCCCACTACGACCGGCAAAGGAGGCGCCTCGCGACGCGTCAGGGCCGACCTAAAACGAGGCACAAAGATCTGCTCGCAATGCCACATTGAACTAAAGCACTGCCCTCACAAGCCGAAGCGCGGAAGACCGAAGCTTGCCGAACCAAAATCGGAGTGGTTGCGGGTCTATTTGCCGCACAGCTTCATTGCATTTTTGAAGCGCTCCTCGCTGCAACTCTCTGACGTCCTTGAGGCGGTTCTCGGCAGCAAAGCCATGAAGTGTTGGCATTCGCACATCTATGTCGCCCATGAGTCCACTAGTATTTTGGGATTCCAGTTCGAGAAACATGAGCGCATGGATCGGGAAGCCGATGGGTCATTTATCATGGATCCTCTCGGAATCGTGCGCTTGCCAACGAGACGTGAGCTTCTTCGTGGATATATGACCAAGGACGACTCTTGGAAAGATCGGGTTGGCGGAACAATCGGACCTAAATTCAGCGAGCGCGTAACGCCAGCTCTTAAAGCGCGGGTCCGCCACTTCGGCGCCACGGTTGACAACGGACAGAAACACTCGGTCTCACTGTTTTGTACCTACTGCATCGCCTACTATTACCGCCTCCTCGCTAAGTCACCTGAACATCCTAAGACGATATCGTGGGATTGGTCTTCCTCCAAGCAGCAAGCCTACTTGATCCGTGCTCTGGCTCAGGGTTGCGAGGTGGAGGGTTGCGCGTCATCAGCATTTGACCGTCGGGCAGAAACGCAGTAAGATGGGCAAAGAAGTAGATAAGTAGGGTCGGTCACGCATTATTCTTTGTGACTGGTTCTTATTTTTTGTACCCCGGTAACGTATACCGGGAGACAAATATTTACGCGCAAGCAGCCCGTCATCGACGGGCTGCTTTTTTTCTTCTTTGCCGAAGCGAAACATTGGAGGAAGATAGTGACTCTCCACGTCGATGATCTCTTCTCGATCATCGCATCCGGATTAACGCCGGTCCTCGAGGCCTGCGTTACGCTTGCGTTCATCATCACGCAGCGGCGCGCAATTTCGAGACTCATCGATCGCATCAGTGCCTTCGAAACGGGCTGCCTTAGACTTGACACGAAGCGCCCTGGCCACGAAGCAGAGGCGTACCTATTATCAACCAAAGGGGATGCAAGCCATGCAAAACTCCCGGGAGAACGCGGGTCCACGACTGGCGTTTATGATGTCGACCCGCCGTAGTCCGTGAGCTGCCATCCCAAATCTCCGTAGCCGCGCGAGCAGCTTAGTCCGAGCTTAGAGCTTCGCCCGATAGGCCTTCGCCTTAGCTTGGAGATACTTGCGAAGCTTCGCATCTTTGATTCGGTCGACATAGCGAATTCCCATGTGACCCTTGTAGACTGGGCCGTCGTCGAGACGGATCGTTTTGCCCGTTACAATATAGTGATACCGGCTCGGTTCTCCAGGTGAACCTCGCTCCAAGTAGGCCATATCATCGTTTGGATCGACGTCGCTGATGCCGACTATTCGAGCGATCCCGACGATAAAGCCATTGTTCGCGACAAAGAGCACGTCGCCGGGCTTTCCATCAACATGGGTGGGAACGCCAGCGTAGGGATACTTATTCTCCTTACGCCGAAAATCAACGGTGATGCTCTCCGGCATGCAACGAATAATGTCCACGTGTAGCCCCTTCGTTTTTTAGATCAAGCCGAGGACTTGGCAGTCGCACATCCTACAGTTTGGTTTCCTCACGATCGAGATACAGGTTGAGAAGCCCAGCCGCTAAGCTTTCCTCTGGCTGGGCGCTTAAATACATGTCGTGAAGCATGCGGATGCCTGTGTTTGCGTACTCCTCTGCGATACGAATGAGCTGCTCAACATCCTCAAGCAACTGAAGCTGGTTTTCGTCCTCCGCAACCACAGCTGCCTTAATGACATCCCAATCTCCGGGACGCAGTACTGTGTCCTGAAAGATTTCACGCGACGCGCCCAGTGGAGTACGCTGAAGTTTCGCTACGCCGAAGCCCAGCGCCAACATGAATGCATCCTTCATCGTCGCGAATACCTTTCGCCCCGAGGACTCCTCGCCATCTGCTGCGAGGATACGGTAGAACTCATGATAGTCGTTCTCAACACGAACACGCGCCATCTCATGCCACCTCGATCTGCGTTCCGTTAACATTTGGAACCAAACGTATGCAACTTCCCACGAATGGGTCCAGCTCCGCCCGAACACCTGCATCATATTCGGCGTCGGTGACAAGCAAAACTAGCTGAGCGGTCAGCTGCGGCAGCCAATGCGCGGCATGTCCACGCACGGACACGTCGAGACGCGCCAAGGGCGTATCTACGACCAAGGGAGCCTCTTGCCCGCCCAACCTCGTCATCGCAAGCATAAAAGCTAGCGAGCTGACCTGTGTCTCCCCCATAGATAGTTGAGACCGAACGTCGCGACCATGCAAATCAAGGACACGCAGCAGGAAGTTCGCGTCGACCTTCACCTGTGAAAAAAAATAGCTCTTTGCATCCGACACGAGCTTGCGAAGAATATCCGTCGCTTCTTCGCCAAGGGACACGCGCAGACGCTCCTCCAGCTCGGCACGAGCACGCTGCAAGGCTTCAGCACACTCCTTTGCGACGGCCCATTCACGTTGAAGTCCTCTCAGCCCCTCAGCCTTGCGGGCTTCGGTCTTGAGGCGCTCCTCCAGGGTCTTTTTCGTGTGGAACGCGTTCTTAGCGTCGCGATCGGCTAGGCCAACCTTCTGCTTGAGATCCATTACCCGCTGACCAGCTGAACGCCGCTCTTTGTTAAGCTCGATTGAGCGGTCATACGCACTCGCATCGATGTCGCCGCCGATTCTCTCCAGCTCCTTGTCGAGCCGCGCGAGCTCTTTCCCATTCGTCTCTATTTGACGAAGGATGTCAAGCAGCTCAGGAATGCCCGTCTTTGCTTCGGCCTCCAGTGGGCGAAGCCGATTAAGCAATTCGGTGGCTCGATCCTGAATCGAGTTCGGTACGAGCGACTTCAACACCGCATCTAGTTCATGGAACTCATGGCTACCGTCCTCGACGGGCCTACCACATATACACACATGTCGATCGAGCAGATCACGCAAGAAGTAGTCGGCTATTCTCGCCGGAATTTCGTGTTTACTCTTATATTTGTCCAGCGTAGCAATAGTCGACGACATCGCTGGCTGAACAAGCGCTGGGACAGCCCCGATCGTGGCCCTCGCCAACGTCTCCCGCAGCTGTCGTGCCCGCTCAATGAACGCCTGCCGGCGCTTATCCAACTCACGGCGCTCACCCGCGATTTTCGCAACCTCGCCAAAGGCAATAAGCTGACCATCGATCTCATCAATTCGCGCCACCAGAATGTCGACCTCGCGCTGCATCTCCTCAGCGATGCGTCGTTTCTCGTCGGCGATACGCGTTTGCTCATCAATTTCGGCCATGACTTTTTTTACTGCTGGCGAGTTTGTTCGTGCTAGCAGTCGCATCTTATCGGAAGCAATCTTTGTAGTGCGCTCCGCGGCTCTACTGAGAGCCTCAATGTGCAGCACATCGTTGACTGCCTTCCGAATCTTTTCGTCCCGCTCTCTCCCGGGTTTCGTGAAGTCCGCGATACGATCACCATCGAACAGGAAGAACGTCTTGATTGGACTTGGCAGCATTTGCTCGATTCGCTGCTGGGGGAACTCGTCTCGTTCCGTGTTGCCGTCCGGCATTCGGAAGGTCAACCGCAGGTCTTCTGGCTTCGCCGGCACGTAACGAACTCGCCCGCCTTCCAAGAAGCCCTTCAATGTCCGGATAAGCTGATAGGGAATGCCCTCATGGCTGAAATGAAGTGTGACGTTAGCGCGGGCTGGGCTATCCGAATACGAGCCCTTCAGCGCATTATTTGAAATAAGAGGAGCGTCTAGGTCTTGGTCCGTCGCGTTCATGCCATAAAGCACGAAATTCAACGCCTGTAGAATCGAGGTCTTCCCCGCGCCATTCGTGCCCAGAATGACGGTCGCGTTCTTCGAACCAGACGCGAAGGTCACTTCCGCCAAACCGTTGTAGCAACGAAACTCGCGCATTTGCAGTTTCTCAAGAATCATAGTGCACTCGCCTCATCAGCCTTGGCAGCTTTCTCGATCTCAGCGGCGATCAACTGAGGCGTAACAGAGCTCTTGTCGGCGAGATGCACCTCCTCGATTTCAATGATCTTTTTTAGCAAAGCGACTCGTAAAGGCGCAATCTCCCTCAAAATGTCGCTTATGATCTCGTTCGCATGCTTCGGCACTGTAGACAAAAGACTACACTCCTTGAGAAATAAACTGGCGCAGTGGTATTCCGTGCTCTTCGGCAGCACGGACGATTATCTCGGTAGCTGCATCACCATTCTGAGCCGACATAGCAAATTCAGCGAAACGTGTCAGCTCTTTGCGCAGGCTATCTTCCCCAGCCTTTCCTTCGGACTTTGACAGGTACACGTAATCATAAATGGAGGCGCTCGTTTTGCCAGGGTATTTTCGCAACACGCGGCCGCGCCGCTGCACAAACTGCTTCGGATTCTCGGAGCTAGCCAACAAGAACGCGGAACGCGTCGGCGGGACATCGACCCCTTCGTCCAGGCACCTCATGGCTACAAGCGCGTGAAGATGCCCGTCGCCAAAGTCTCTCAAGATCGCGCGCCGTTCTACCAAATCTTCCTCGGCGGTGAATGTGTGTATGGCGGCCCCCACGTGATGCCCGAGCCACGCTTTCGTCTCTTCGAGCTGCTGCCACTGGCAATAGATTAATGTATAGCCGTCGGTCGCCGCCGGCGTGTGTTCGAATGTCTCGACGAAGCGATTAAACTTTGCGGCCAGGACGCCCGACAGTGCCGAAGGGCCCGTCTCATCGTTTGGCGTGCAGATTATCGGAAAATATGTGTAGGGCGTCAGGATATCACTGTTGATGGCGTCAGACAGCGTAAAGCGGTAGACTGTCCCGTTGAAGTATCGATAGAGCTTTTCAGTGCCAATATCATCTAGGTAGCGCTCAGGAGTTGCCGACAACCCCAGGCGCAGATTGTAGGAGTCAAGCAATACTGCGTCGGCCGAGTCGCTCGTAATGTTGTGCACTTCGTCAGCAATGACCATAACGGGCTGGGGCAGGCGCTGCGCCTGCTCGCGGAAGTCCGGCCCCCCCGCCGTATCGTACAATGCGACAATGCAACTTGGAGTTGGATCAGCATCAAATCTCGACAGCGTAACGTGGGTGCGCAGCGTCGCTTTCCAGTCGCCGCTTTGCGAGTGGCACACAAGAGGCTGAAGTCTGAGAATCGCGCTTACCTCGTCTTTCCACTGGTCCGCGATAGCAATGTACGGCACAAGAATAACGACCGTCTTGATGCTGCCGCTTGCAAGTAGCGACTCCGCAGCCGTGAGAGCAGTGAACGTCTTGCCAGTGCCAGTCGCCATTTCGAGAAGACCTCTGCAGTTGTTTCTGCGCCAGGCGTCGATAGCGAGTTCCTGGTGTCGCTTTAGCGATCGGACCGGCTCGTCGGGGACTGCAGTAACGGACTCGGCTTCGATGAAATCTTGCGGAGCTCCTCGGATCAGGCGTAGGCGATGCGCCTCTGGGAAATCAAGCACATCCAGATTCGCTGTTTCACCGCGCCATAGCCGCGAAAAATACAACTTCTTTTCCGCCGTTCGTCCCGGTTCGAGCCATGATGCGAAGACGTCGATGTGCTCAAAGTTCGCCTCGAAGGCGGAAAAAGTCTCATTTAGCGAACCCGAAAATGCTACGGAATCACGTTCGTCTTCAAAGACGCCAAACTTCTCGTGATAGACGCCGCGGTTGCGAAGACGACGCGGAATCGCCAGTCGAATATCCATGTGGCCGTTAGCGATGAGCCAGGCTAGTCGGCCGTACGCGCCTGGATCCGTCGCTGAAAGATCGTTCAGGGCATCGGAGAGACGCTGGTCAATGACAAAATCGCGCGCCGCATATCCTTGCTCGATTTGCTGTACATCGTCCGGCGTCAACTCGGGACTGGCGACAAGCCGTATCTTTCCGCCGCGTGCAACAAAATCGGAAAGTCCGCGCAGCAGTACGGGGAATACGCTGCTGCAAAAATAACCGGCTGCGCGATCATACCGCAGCGCCTGCCGGAGACAGGGGACGATGAAATCCGCGGCTATGCTTGATTCATCGCTACGGTAACTGGGTTGCAAGTGCAGGCCGCTAAGAGGCACGATACTCCTCCTGCTGTGCCCCCTCGGGAGCTGGATCACGCCTAATTAGCAAAATGAAGGTTACCCGAAGGTTCTTTGTTTCAGCGTGGCGCCGATAAGAAGCCTTATCTGCAGCGAATTGCGGCATTCGGCCTACTTCCGCCTCACCAGAACGTTTATCCAAAGTCTCCTGTCGTAATGCCCGAACAGGGAAAGAAGCACGGCCCACCGTTCCCGCATCCTTGTAAGATCGTCGCCGTTAGGTTTGGAAAGCCAGATTGCAATTTCTTCGACGCTTCCGACTTTTTTGAGGAGACTGCGTATCTCTCGCCAATCGTAATACGCAAAGAAGCGCCCATCGCGCTCCCCTTCCCCTGTTCCAAACTTCAGCGATAAGTAGCAAACGCCATTTGCCTTCAACGCATTAAGGAGACGTTGCACAATGGACCGGATCTGAATCTTCGGAACGTGCAAGAGCGACGCCGCGGCCCATACGCCATCGAACTCGTTGCGAAAGCGCATTTCGTCGAAGCTCATTTCCAAGCAATCGCTGTCGTTCGCGGCCTGTTGAACCACCGGATCAGCGTCACTACGCGCTTTTCTGATCTTGCGTCGGCATTCACGCACCATCGCTGGCGAAGCGTCTATGCCTGCGACGCGGCAGCCCAAGCGTACGAAGGCCAGGAGGTCCCGGCCCGTACCGGAACCCGCGTCTAGCAGCCTGAGCGGCGCCTGCGATTTTGTTTTGGATCGGATGTCGGCCAACAGGCGCCCACGGAACTTGGAGAGATCGAAATCGTCGAATTCATCGGCGTAGCGCTCAGCGTGCTGCTCGTAATAATTCAGTGTTTCAAGTGTGTATGCGCGATGACGTAAAAGTTTCTGCCACTCCTTGAATTTCTTGTCGTCTGTCAGATTAGCGATAATTTCATCCCCGGCATCCGCGTATCGCCGGAGGTGTTCAAGCACAACTTTATAACCCTCATGAATTTCCCGATTGAGCATCCGGGGATAATATCCGAACTCGTGGGAACCATCGATATCAGCGCCGGACAGTTGCTGTTTTGCGGACGCGTTCAATATGTTGAAATGCGCTTCGTACTGGACGAACGTATTCGTGATTCCGCCCTCGATCAGACCGGCGCGTTCCGTTATTAGTTTGGTGAGGTGCTCGCCGATTTCCAAAATCTTGTCGACCAGGGGTTTGTACTCTGCCCAAGTGGGATCATTCGAAAATGTATATATGTGATCGAGCAGCCGGAAGTTCTTGAGGTCCAGAGCCTGGTTCTTCTCAAGCATCCAGAGCAGTTTTTCGTACACAATTCGGCTTTGCTCGATGTCGAGGGATGCCGGCGCGTAAAAGTCCTCTATCTGCCTCAATCTGAACTTAAGGATTTCGGCGGCGAAGGCGCTTCGTGCGTCCAACCGTCCGCGCCGCAGTAAGGCAAAGCCGCCGATGATGGCGACTGCAAGAGCGACGTACGGGCCGAACGGGGCAACGTACGGAATCCACGAGGGCTGTTGCGACGCGGCGGAGTTGCCACCCTGAGTTTGCGAAGCGCCGATCGACGTCGAAGCGGAAGCAGACGTTGTAACAATACGCGAGGGAACCGTCGAAGGCATTTGGGTTGCAGCGGCTACGCTGTCAGTCGAGCAAATTAGCCAGCCGAGCAATGCTACACACGTTGCCGTCTGCATCGGTCGTCGAAACGCCGACTTCATGAGCGGAGCGAGGTGGAGATCGGTTCTGCTGCGACTTGGCATCCGCCGCGGAGGCGTGCTGCATTCAATCTCTCGTGAATGGATAGGTTCATCCACCTTGGCCCCCTGGACGGCAAACGGTTCAGCGGGTATTCCCCATATGACCACGCCTTTCGATGCCAGATTGCCGCTTTCCGGCCTTGCGGGACTCGGCCCGGCGATGTGCTTCGGGGTTTGGGCCCCGTTGAGGACGCAAGAGACAGGCTCACGCGCGACCGAACGCTGAAAAAGCCGATTGGGTGCGCAAAAGGGCGCAGTTCTCCGGTCGTTTTCCCGGCGTGCATAGACTCCGGGGTGCTCATGTTGCCGTTGCCACGCGGAAGGCAATCGCAAAGCAGCAATGCGCTACATGATCGCATCGAACAACTGCCGTGAGATCGCAACCTCGGCCATCTGGAACGCGACATAGCGACCGTGCTGACAAACCTTGGCACCGATCTTGATCAGTTTCTCGCGCAGGCTCGTAAGCGACCACTTTTCAATCGCTTCGGGTATCGCCAGCGTACGGAGGAAGTTCCCGAGGTTGTAGGCGGCAACCCGATCGGCTCGGCCGTCGGCTACACGCCAATGACGACGTCAAGGGGATGATCGTGTTCGTGGGGCTCGGCGCCAGGGTCGCATTCAATGTGGAACTCCGCGACTCGCAAGAAGTCCAGCAGTTGACATAACGCCGAACTTTCGGACCTTCATTAATTCACCGACCAATTCACCGATCGATCCCAATTGCCCATAACTCTTCATTTTCAAGGCACGGTTAAGCTGGTTTCGCGCACGGTTGGATACCATCCGAAGCGTTTTCACTTAAACAATATGGGCTTAATGCGGGGATCTTGGTCGAGCATTCTCGGAAGTACTTTGCTGACTTCACGAGCGATGCTGTGCTCCATCGTTAGTCGATCACTTGAACCCATGCAGCGCTCATGGGCAGTGGTAGGATCACCGTATACGTTGGCCGCAGGACAAAGTGAGCGAAGCACCGCTGGCAGAGCGGCACCCTGGGCTGCCTTCAGAGTCCGGCGGGCAACACAGTTCATGTCCGCCCCGCACCGAGCAACGAGGCCAGTAGCTTCGGCCTTCCGATGGGCAACGAAAAATGACGCAGCTGTCTCTGCTGCTTCCGGATCCGGAAGCGACAGTTGGCGCAAGATTTCCTTTCTGCGCGGATTGCCAATCTGCGCACAGTGCAAGCAGCAACCGCAGGCCACTTGTTGCGAATCGTTTGCGCATCTGCACTTTGAATCCCAACACCGGAATATTTATCGGCCTGCCAGGCCGCTTACGCGGTCGAACCCAGCACAGGACGCACGGCGACCTCCGAGCCAACATCCCTTTCTGGTCTTTTGCGATGTGCGGGTGTCGCAGACCGAAATAGTGGACGAGACCAGAACTCTAAGGGGACACGGGCTGCTGCTCCGAACGAAGAAAACTGGGAGCCCAACATTCCCTCGCGACAGGACCAACGCAGCGAGAGGCGGGAAAGGGATTCGTGCAGCAAAAACCGAACGTGTGTTCGATTTCGTAGGAGGGCCCGATCGGTGAACTTGGCAGGGACTTACGCTGACATTCAGGATGTCTACCAGGCCGATCAGCGCCCCTGGGTCCTTGGATATAGCGGTGGCAAAGACTCGACTACTGCCCTCCAGCTGGTATGGCAGGCTATCGAGCGGCTCGATGCGTCGGTAAGACGTAAGCCGATATACGTTCTCTCATCGAACACTCTGGTCGAATCGCCGATCATAGTTCGCTATATTCAGGAAAACATAGCCAAGATAAATCTGCTCGCAAAAGCCCAGGCGCTCCCCATTGAGGCGTCGCTCGTCGAACCGCTGATCGACGAGAGTTTCTGGGTCAATGTAATGGGGCGGGGATACCCAACGCCTTCCAATACGTTTCGGTGGTGCACCGACCGGCTGAAAATATCACCGGCAAATCGCTTCATCAAGGATCAGGTCGCTCGATTCGGAGAGGTCGTGTTGCTGCTCGGTGTGCGCAAGGCCGAAAGCGCGACGCGGTCGCAAGTGATGGCCTTACATTCGATCAAGGGTTCGCGGCTGCGTACGCACTCAACACTTAACGGCGCCTTTGTCTTCGCACCAATCGAGGATTGGGTGACCAATGATGTTTGGTCTTTTCTGTTGCAGAATTCCGAAACGCCTTGGGGCTCTGACAACAATGACCTAGCGGCAATGTATCGTTCTGCGGATGGCGAATGCCCTCTCGTCGTCGACACATCTACATCGTCCTGTGGCAGCAGCCGCTTTGGCTGCTGGGTCTGCACCGTTGTCAGTCGCGATAAAAGTATGCAAGCGATGGTTGACGCCGGCCAGGCGCCTTGGATGGAGAATCTCCTAGAGATCAGAGATTTTCTAGCAGACACTCAGAGCGCCGAAGGCAAGAAGGCTAGCCGAACTATCCGCAAGCTCGATGGCCGTATACTGTTAAAGGATTCCGGCGACGAGGCGGCACTCGGGCCCTACACGCTTGAGTTTTCAAAAAATCTGTTGCGAAAGCTCCTTACCGTTCAGCGTGATCTCCCCGTGGAGGCTGACGGCTTCGAAATCATCTCTGAAGCCGAGTTGCTCGCAATTCGCGGGATCTGGCGCAACCAACGCCATGATTGGGAGGATTCTCTTCCGCAAATTTATGAAGAAGTGCTGGGGAAGCGCTTCCATGCGCTGTCAGATGGGGCCGGCGGGGCGCTCGCTGACGACGCCGGTCTCATGGCGCAAGTCGCTGCAAAACATGATCTGCCGCCCCTCTTACTGCGCAGCCTCCTGGATGCGGAGCGTCAGTCTTTTGGAATGGCTCGTCGCGTCGGAATCTACGATAAGCTGAGTTCAATTCTCAACGAAGATTGGAGATCGGACGCTGAGGTTGCGTCAGACATCCATGACCTTCGCATGGTTGAGGGATAGCCCAAATGCTTCTCAATCGCATTGCGCTTAAAAACTATGGCCCGTTTCGGGAGGCCGCGTTTGACCTTCGAACCGAACCCGACCGCCCAATAGTACTTTTCACAGGGAACAACGGCGCCGGGAAGACCAGTCTCCTGACCGCGTTTCATCTCGGGCTTCATGGCCGAAAGTCGTTCCTCTCCGGTATTTCAGAAAAGGCATACAGCGAGTATCGCCGAGCCAGGTTCCACAACGGGAATCTCCATGATCCCTGCTCCATCAAAATAGACTTCACCTATGCCGCTGGACAAGGTACGCACGATGTCTCGGCTGCGAGAATATGGACATCGCACGGCGCCTTGATTAAGGAAGCGCTGCACGTCTTCGTCGACGGAATGCATCTTGGAGAAGAGCTTGGCGAAGACTTCCTGGTACGCTGCATTCCACCAGAGATTGCGCGCTATTTCTTTTTTGACGGTGAGCGTATTGGCGATCTTAGCAGTTGGGAGGAGGATGATGGCGCGGCACTTTTTGCCAGCGTCGACGAATTGTTGGGGTTGAATATCGCGGCTCAGCTTGAGCGCGATTTGGATCGCGTGATCGCCAAGCAGTCCTCCGCCGCAACGGTGAAGTCCCTGAACGACGCCGCTGGTCTCGCAATGAGCGCAGAAGAGGCGCATCAGGCCGTAAACAAGCAAGCGAAGGACTCGCGCAATCGCCTTGGCCATGCTGAGCGTAATGTCGAGCGCGCGCGGCGTCACTTTACGGCACTCGGCGGCCAGCTTGCTGAGGCCCGAAACGCAGATGAGCGCACTCTCGCCGACTTTACAGCAAAACGGGAGTCCCTTTTTGAGGCCATTCGAAACGAAGCCGCTTCATATATGCCACTCCTATTAGCGCCGAAGGTTTTCGATCGCATCAACGATCAGATTTCCAAATCGGAGCGCATAGAATTCCTTGCGGTACTCCAACGAGCACTCCAAGAGGCGGATGCGCCCCTGCGCTCAAGGCTTCGTTCGCTCGTCAAAAGCGACGGCATTCCGGCGGTAATGGACGCAGTCCGCGAAGCACTTCTCCCAAAA
>Ga0208357_1001153_pt1 | contig 19704 bp, 22 predicted proteins | sample NGESurdeep092012_6_FD_184487 | JGI IMG/M metagenome (GOLD analysis project Ga0208357, IMG submission 184487) | Arctic peat soil microbial communities from Barrow, Alaska - NGEE Surface sample F52-2 deep-092012 (SPAdes) | ecosystem: Environmental > Terrestrial > Soil > Wetlands > Peat ... | reverse complement strand
GCCACTGAACTAGCACAGGCCCGTTCCCCGAGCCACAACCCAATCAGGCAGCGCCCTCGAACGGCATCGGAATAATCCGAGAATCGGAACAATCCAGATTATTCCGACCTCGGAATAATGCCGATTTAATCTTCTTCCACACTGAGCAACTGCGCTACGTGGTCGTAGAGCTCAAGACGGGCAAGTTCAAGCCTGAGCACTCTGGGCAGCTCGGTTTCTACGTCGCACTAGTCGATGAGCGCCTTCGCCGACCCCAGCATGCGCACACCGTTGGCATCCTTCTCTGCTCCGACAAGAACGACTCCGTCGTCAGGTACGCCCTCGCCGGCAGCCATGCACCGATCGCCGTCTCCAGCTACGATCTCCTACCGGCACCCGAGAAAGCTGCACTGCCCTCAGAGGACGATCTCACCCGGGCACTCAAGGCATCCAGCGACCATTGACCGGCCACCGGGACCAGCAAGCTTTCTAGCCCGTCCATCCCCGTAGCTGCTGGAAGTGTGGCCGCGAAGTGATGCGACTTCCGGGTGACTGCTGCGTCTCAGATAGGGTATCGCCGGCGAATCTCGTAGATGCGCGCCTATTCGGACGGCGGCCGTCAGTTCCGGGGGGTCGTGTGGTTTTCTGATTCTTGTGGTGGTGTTCTTCAGCTCGAGGCTGGGGGTGTGGTTGGCGTGAGCGCGAGGGCCGCCTGCTGTTCGTGCCGGTACAGTGTTGCTCGACTCCACCCCACGAGCTTCGCTGCGTGACTGGCAGTTTTCCCGTTCGCCCGGGCGTCTCTGGCGATTGCGAGCTTGTCTGCAATCACGGTCGGGTCGATAGGGGGCCGGCCGAACTGGGTGCCAGCGGAGCGCGCCGCCGAGATCGCTGCGTTGACCCGTTCGACGATGAGTTCTCGTTCGTACTCGGCCAGGGTGGCCAGCATGTGGAGCATGAGCCGGCCCGAGCTGGTGGTGGGGTCGATGCCGTCAGAGATGGATCGCAGGGAGACCTCTGCTTCTTGCAGAAGCGCGACGGTGTTCAGGACGTCGATGAGGGAGCGGCCGAGGCGGTCGATGCGCCAGACCACGACCGTGTCGCCGGCTTCAGCGTGATCCAGTAGCCGCTTCATCCCAGGGCGTTCCGAGGCGGTCTTACTGCCGGAGGTGACGTCGGAGAAGATGTCCCGCTTCTGAACCCCCGCGGTTTGGAGAGCATCGATCTGGAGTTGCGCGTCTTGACCGCCGGTACTGATCCGGGTGTATCCAAGGAGTCTCACCTGAACAGTGTGTCGTAAACCCCTGATGCGCCTCGTGAGACACGCGGTGCTATGAGATGACTTTCTAAGACAATCGCCGAAGCCGGAATTTCGGGCTTCTTGATTCGGTGTCGGCCGTACGGTCACGTGTCTCGGTTAACTGTAGTTTGTGGAGACACCGGCGAGGAGTGTGTGCCGTAGTCTTGGCGAGCGCAGTTGCGGGTGGGTTGGACGGTGCACGCCGCGGATTCGCGCCTCACAGAACACCGTCGCCAGAGGTTCCCAGAGCCAGGCGGCCCCGTTCCGCTAGCCAACTGACTAGGTTAGTCTTCGGCTCCCCGCACGCGCTGGAGAAACTGTCGCGTGCGATCTTCTCGTGGAGACTCGAACAATTCTGTCGGCTTCCCCTGCTCCAGGATTACCCCGTTATCCATGAACAGCACTCTGTCTGCTGCCTTTCGCGCGAACTCCATCTCGTGCGTAACGACTATCATCGTCATACCGGATTCTGCTAGGCCGCGCATGACCTTCATAACTTCTCCCACAAGTTCGGGGTCCAAAGCCGACGTTGCTTCGTCAAAGAGCATGAGATCGGGCTCCATTGCCAATGCGCGAGCGATAGCTACTCGCTGCTGTTGGCCGCCTGATAGTTGCGACGGATATGACTTCGCTTTGTGGCCTAGTCCTACATTTTCTAATGCTGCGACTCCGCTGCGCTCGGCTTGCGGTTTGCTGAGGTGCTTCACCCTCCGTAGTGCAATCGTCACGTTTTCTATTGCACTGAGATGTGGGAACAAATTGAACTGCTGAAACACCATTCCTACACGGCCGTTGAATGGGCTAGTCGGTTTCCCATGTGCAAAAGGCGTTCCGCAAACCGATAGCTGTCCCTCATCAGCATGTTCTAGCCCGGCGATAATTCGTAGCATCGTGCTTTTACCCGAACCACTGGCTCCAATAAGGACGACGACTTCTCCGGCATCGACCTCAAGTGAGACTCCTTTCAGCACTTGTGCGTCGCCGAATGCCTTTTGAATGTTACTGGCGTTGACAATCATCGCGCGGCCTTTCGCTCAAGCCGTCTTGCACCAACGGACATGGGGTAGCAAATAATGAAGTACAGCGCACCGACTACTGTCAGTACGAGCATTGGTTGGTTGATATTTCCGATGACCGCCTGGCTTTGATTCACCAGTTCCGCGAACCCGATGACCGCGGCTAGCGAGGTGTCCTTTACTAGGCTGATCTCCTGCCCGATAAGGGCGGGCATGGTTACGCGGAGAGCCTGCGGCATAATGATGCGAACAGCCGAGTCCCATTTTGATATGCCGAGGATATGCGCGGCTTCGTGTTGGGCGGGTGGAACTGCCTCTACACCTGCGCGGAATATTTCCGAACAGATCGCTCCCTCATACAAAGTCAGACCAACAACGGCTCCGATGAAGGTTGTCACCCAACCCATTCCGATGTATGCAGCACCGAAGTAGATGAACAGCAGCTGAACCAGTAGCGGTGTTCCTCGGAACAGTTCCACATATATTCTCAGTATCGCGCTCAATCCGGGAACCCGTGATGCTCTCACGAATCCGACGACGGCCCCAAGCACCGTACTGGTCACAATCGTGATCGCGGATAAATACACTGTCAGCAGCAGTCCACTCCAAAGCAGGCCGCTGCTGCCCAATAGAGCACCCAAATTCATCTCGATCACACTCCGCTCTTCAGTCGAGGCTCTTTATTGGTGCCCGGGATAATTAGCCAGCGCCGTCTCCCCTTGCCTGCCGACCGGCCACCTGCTTCTAGTGGCGGGTGAAAGATCACCGCGCCTAGGAGGTTGGATCCTACTGAAATGATGTTGCTCACGATTAGGTACAGGATCAGGGCGAACCCGAACGATTGCAGGGTGAGAAGGGTTTCGGAATTCACTGTTTGAGCCACTCCGGTCAATTCCGGGAGAGCAATGGCGGAGAGAAGTGACGAACCAAGCACGATTTGCACGAACTGATTGACGATAGGTGGATAGACCTTTCGAATCGCCTGCGGGAGCACTATTCGGCTAAACGTATCGGTGCGCGTGAGAGACAATACATGTGCCGCGTCGAGCTGACCCGGGGGTACGGCAGCGAGTCCGCCTCTGATGATTTCAACTAGGTAGGCACCCGCGTTGGCTGCTAAAGCGACCGCACCGGCTTGGAAGTTGGTAAGTGGTAACCCAAGCGCTGGGAGTCCGAAGAACGCGACGAATACTTGTAGCAGAAGCGGCGTATTGCGGAATATCTCGACGTAAATCCCAACGATTACGCGGAGGATGCGAAATCGACTCCGCCGCGCAGCGGCTCCTAATATTCCGATGATCAGTGCGAATATGAACGCAAGCACTGAGACCTCGACGGTGATGAGAAGTCCGGAGAGGAACTGATCAGTATGAGATAGGACAGTTCCCCATCCGGTGCTTTCATGATGCATATGCTGAAGGCCTCCTGAGCTGGGTTTTGCAGCGGTGGGAAACTAGCCGTTCGATGATTCGGCGGTCTTTACGAGGTCGAGACCCGAAGTAGGGTCGCTAGTCGTGTAGTTGAGGGGATAAAGGGGCGCGGCGCCGAACCACTTCTTGAAGAGCTTCAGGCTCTGGCCGTTTTCGGTCACCTTTCGAAGGAATGAATTCAGGTAGTCGAGCAGCGCCTTGTCTCCCTTCTGGACAGCCCATCCGTTATATTCCTTTGCGCCGAGAGTTGTCTTTAGAAGGTCAAGGGAAGTGTTCTGCGAGGCTTGGTACGTCAGGAAGTTCAAGTCTTCGATGAAAGCGTCCGCTTGTCCAGATTTCACGGCCTGCATTGCTGAGGTGTCGTCATTGTAGGCTTGCACGGTTGCATGGGGAGCGACCGCCTGAACCGCCTGAGCGTTTGTTGACCCCTTAGTGACTGCAACGGTCTTTCCATTCAGGTCGGACGCACTGCGGATGTTTGCGCTCTTGCGAACGAGGACCCCCTCACCGGATACGACGTACGGAATGGTGAAGTCAACTGCCTGCGCACGCTGTCCTGTGATCGTGAAGTTACAGAATACGGCGTCGACTTTTCCGGTCTGAAGATACGGTATGCGGTTATCAGATGTGACGTTGACGACGTTGGCCTTCACGCCAAGAGATTTTGCGAGAAGATTAGCGAGATCGACGTCATAACCGTCCGGCTTACCCGAAGAATTGTAGAACCCGAAGGGTTTGAAGGAGAGACAGTCGGCGATGTTGATCTGGCCGCGGGATTTGATCTGAGCGACTACTCCGGTGCCAGAAGATGACGCCGCACCATTCGTGCTACCCGAATTCGCGGATGGCTGAGCACTGCACGCGGCGAGTGTAAGGGCTGTTGCGGCCGCGAGGACCGTAATGGCTAATTTCTTCATTGAATTACTCCATATCTGCGAGATGTGTTGGATAAAGTGAATCGCCGACGCTGAGGGTTCACCGGAGGCCGTCGACAAGATGACGACGTCGATGACGCTGGGCGAGTAGGGCTCTCGGATTCGAGTGCATATCTAGCAGGGCAAAAGCCCTCTGTTGTTGTACGGGAGCCTCCTCACTCGTCCGTGTGGCATCGGGCATCCGCGGCGTCAATGACCAAGTGCCCTGGCGCCATACTACAACAAACTGTACGATAGGTTTACAATTAGTTTGAGAGGAGTTAGCCGAAATGAGCTCAGCCGTCAAGGAACTGCCGTCTCCACAGTCATTCGGTGGGCCGCGCTTCAGCTCTATCGCGGAGGTACTCGCTGTCTACCGGCCCATCATGCGTGCGGTAGCTACCGCCGTGGGGCCACACTGTGAGGTGGTGTTGCACGACCTATCCCGCGATGACCTCGACATGGGATCGACGATCGTGGCCATCGAGAACGGTGACGTGACGGGCCGTGAGGTGGGCGGACCGTCCACGAATCTGGGATTTGGTGTGATCAGCAACCAGGCGGCCAATCACGACGCTTTCGGCTACCGGGGCCTGACCAGTGATGGGCGTGAGTTGAGCTGTTCATCGCTGTACTTCCATGACGATGCTGGCCGGGTCATCGCAGCACTGTGCATCAACATGGATCTCAGTGTCGTGCAGCGGGCGCGCGACATGCTCAACGTGCTGCTGCCGACACAGGATCCGGTAGTTTCGCCGAAGCCAACCGAGTTTATCGGCCAAGACCTGGCCTCAGTGCTGAACTTTATGATCGCCCAAGCGATTGCCGACGTGGGCAAGCCTGTAGATGCGATGACGCGTGACGACCGTATCGCCGTGTTGACGCAATTGGATAGTCAAGGTGCACTGCAGATGCGCAAGGCCGTTGACAGCATCGCCGCGCGCTTGAGCATCTCACGTGTCACCGTGTACTCGTATCTTGATGAGGTGCGCAACGGAATAGACGCTGTACGCGCCTGACACTTCATGGTCCCGTACATACCGGTAGACCGTACCCGTCCTGTACCGTGGCGGCGATTCGGGAACAGGCCGGCGTCTGGGGCAAACATTTGTATATAGCAAGGAGAAGGATATGACGAAGACTGCGACTCATGTTATGAACGCACCGCAACCCGCCGGCCCCTATAGTCAGGGCATTGAGGCGAACGGGTTCTTCTATACAGCAGGATTCGGGCCGCAGAACCCGACCACCGGAGCGCTGGCCGATTCCGTGGCCGACCAGACTCGGCAGGTGCTGCGCAACGTGCAGGCGGTTCTCGCCGAGCGTGGGCTCACCATGGATGACTGCGTCAAAACCACGGTGCACCTGGCCGATCTGGCGGACTTCACCGAATTCAACGAGGTATACGGGGAGTTCTTCTCGGAACCCTACCCGGTGCGCACCACTGTCGGGTCGCAGCTGGCGAACATTCTCGTCGAGATCGACGTCGTCGCCGTTATTCCGCACGACAAGTAGGCCGCGCCAGCTGCCGCCGGCTACCCCAGCTCGCGTGCGATCTGCGTCGCGGTGCGCTGCATGAGCGGGATGCGGGGTTTGATCTGCTCCAGATCGCGCTTGATGCGGACCGCCGTGAGCGAGAGCGCACCGACAACCCCGGCCGAGCTCCGGATGGGCACCGCCACGCAGTTGACGAAATCCTCGAACTCGCCGTTGTCCACGGCCCATCCCTGGGTCGCTCACGGCGACATGCCCGCGATGCCGTGGCCGCTGTTCTGACGGACCTCGGCGGTGGTTTGGTGCAGACTCAGCCGATGGGATTATTCATCGAGTATGGTGTTCTTGCTCCCCTGAGGTGATCGACTAAGAGCTCGACATCGGCAGGGATCCTATCGCCGCGCCACGCAATGTGCTGGTCCTCGCGGCAGATAACGAGTGCGTGTCGGTACGCTGCAGGTGCCTGTCCGTTCATGACGTCAATAGTCTTGAGCGGCATCTTGACTTTCGCCGCGGCGTTGATGAGGGTCGAAATGTCGATGTTCTGATCAAGTCTGAGTAGCGTGTATCCGCTGCCGAGTTTGTCGTATAGCGACACGTTCGGTTCCAGCCAAAAATGGGGAGCCCGACAGCCGGGCACGGTTGACGGGGTATACGTACCCATCGTGTAGCCGGGGGCATCCTCACCGTCGTAGGCAATAATCGGTGATTTGTCGTAGACGTAACCGTAGTTCAACCCTTCGGCTGCGAATTGTTCAACATTCAATTCATAGGCTTCTTGGCCGATTCTCTGACGTGCGTTCTTTCCCTCGCTGCTGTCGTCTTCGATAGAGGACGGGACTGTTTCACGGGCTTTCATTATTTCCTCAGCATGGCTCATGGCAAAGCGCGAAACCTGTGCTGTGATTGGTTGCCGCTCGGCTTCGTAAGCCTCAAGGATTTCTTGCCCTGCCCATCCATGGAGGTGCGCTGCGAGTAACCAGCTAAGGTTCAACGCATCGGCGATGCCGGCGTTCATGCCGTAGCCGGCGTACGGGACCCAGAGGTGTGCCGCGTCTCCGGCGATGAACACGCGTCCGTCATGGAAACGGTTCGCTACCAGGCGACGCGCCACCCAGTCTTCCTTAGTGAGGATTTCGTAGTGGAAAGTATTGTCGACACCAAGAATTGCGCGGATTGAGGCATCACGATCCACGGACGCCGTTTCCGCTTCCTCAGCGGTCAAATAACTGTGGATGAGGAAGGTGTCTTGGCCGTTGACCGCGTAGACATGTCCATTGCGACGCGTGTTAAACGTGTAATAAGACCAGGCGCGCTTACCCGGCATGAGGTCGTACAGGCCGACGGCGCGAATGTAAGTAGACATGACGTTCTGAATCGTCGCATCCCCCTCGAACCGGGCCTGGATCTGTTTACGAATTTTTGAGCGGCCACCATCAGCGCCGATCAAAAACAGGGCACGTAGTGTGCGTTCGTTGGTGTTGCCGATGTCGCTCACGACGATTTCGACGCCATCAGCCGATTGTTCGAAGTGCTGGAAGCGGGTTAGGTTCATAAGGCTGACGTTCGGAAGCGTTGCCGCGTGCTCTAACAGAACCGGTTCGAGGAAGCTCTGGTTGATCCTGTGAGGTGGCTCAGGGGTACTCCAGCCAGTGTCTGGACCGGCTGTGGAGGTATACCGATCCTGCCTCGCTGGGATCGGGATCCGCCCGATCTCTTCTCCAACGAGGGTAGTCCGGAACGAGACGTCGTTCGGGTAGTCCGGCGGCAGACCGGCATCGCGTACCTTTCTGGCGACCCCAAGCCGACGGAATGCTTCCATCGTTCGGGAAGATACATGATTGCTCTTGACGCTCGGCGGTCTCAGGTAGGGTCGCTCTTCGACGATGATCGTCGACACCCCTTGAGCGTCGAGAGCCATTGCCGCACTCAGACCGACCGGGCCCGCACCGATGATAACGACATCTGCGTCGTAGGGATGAGACACACTTCTCCCGTCGTGCCAGTCCAGCTGGCCGTGAATTGGTAGGTGCGAAAAAAGGACTGATGTTCAATCGTTGGTAGCGCAGTGGGAGGTTGGCTCTCACTTTCGCCGACCATCCACGTTCGGCCGGCCTATGGCCTCTCCGATAATCGCACACTCATTGCACTATGTAGAACAGAATAGTGGCTTTTCTGTAAAATAACCATAGGTTTGGGAATGCTGAGGAGGTCATCGCGACCGCCATCGACGTCCTCATCCACTCGTCGCGCTGGTCAGATGCGGTGAGGTCTCGAGAGCACTACGCCACCAGTTAGAACGTGTGGGACAGGAAAGCCTTAGTGCGCTCGTGCTGGGGAGACTTCAACACGTCTAATGGCTTGCCGCGCTCCACGACCACCCCATCGGCCATAAATATGACCGTGTCGGCAACCTCAGCCGCAAACCCTATTTCGTGCGTTACCACGACCATTGTCATGCCATCGTCGGCGAGCTTCCTCATGGCGGCCAAGACCTCGCCGACCAGCTCTGGGTCTAACGCTGAAGTCGGCTCGTCGAAGAGCATTAGCTTCGGTTCCATGGCAAGGGCACGTGCAATTGCGACCCTCTGTTGTTGACCACCCGAAAGCTGGCGTGGGTATGCATCGCCTCGGTCTGCTAGCCCCACGTCGGATAGAAGCCTCCTCGCGCGGTCTACGACGACCTTGCGCGACTCCTTACGCACGCGCATTGGTGCTTCAATGACGTTCTCAAGCGCGGTCATGTGCTGGAACAAGTTGAAGCGCTGGAAAACCATGCCGACCTCAGCTCGTTTCGCACAGATTTCGTATTCTTTCAGCTCGTAGAGTTGCCCATCACGCTCGCGGTAGCCCACGAGTTCGCCGTCTACCCATAACCGGCCGTAGTCAAGCTTTTCGAGGTGGTTGATGCAACGTAAGAACGTGCTCTTGCCCGACCCAGATGGACCGAGGATGCACACGACCTCGCCTCTCTGCACCTCGAGGTCAATGCCCTTCAGGACTTCATGATTACCGAATGCCTTATGGATCTCAACGGCTTCGACCATTGGTGGATTCAGCGCCCGCTGTGCTGTCAGGTTGGCCATGCTAGAGCACCTGCTTTCGTGCCAGGCGAACTTCCACGAAGTGCTGGGCGAGTGTCATCACGGACACGAGGACGAAGTACCAGAACGTTGCGACCAATAGTAGTTCGATGACACGGAAATTCTGTGCCGAGATGGTGCTAGTCGCGGTAAGTAAGTCGCCACCGGCAATCACGGAGACCAGCGAGCTTGCCTTCATCAGCCCGATTATCTGATTGCCCGTTGGCGGGATGATCACGCGCATTGCCTGCGGAAGAACGATGCGGCGTAGTACCGTCCGTCGCCGCATTCCCAACGCTCTCGCGGCCTCGGATTGACCCGGGTCGATGGCTACGATTCCGCCTCTAATAATCTCCGCCATGTACGCGCCCTCGCTTAGGCCGAGCGCCAGGATGGACGCGACGAAGCTGGTAATGACATCGTTGGTATTAACTTGGAACCAGATGATGTTCGTGAACGGGATGCCTATCCCCAAGTGCTTGAATAGCAGTGCGAAGTTTCCCCAGAGCAGTATCTGCACCAAAAGCGGTGTGGCGCGGAACGCCCAGATGTACAGCCAGCTTGCCGAACTCAAAATGCGGTTATTCGATAGCCGGAACACAGCGAGAAACGTTCCGAGGGCGATCGCAATTATTGACGAGATTATCGTGAGCTCAATCGTCACGACGAAGCCCTTCAGGACCGACGTGTTTGCGAGAAATGAACCAATTGTCTGATGGTCTATATTCGGGTTCTGGTAGAGGGAGATCCCGAGGATAGCGAATGCTATGACGATTACCATTGCAATCGCCCATTGAGCCGGATGCCGTACTGGTGCGGCCCTTACGGCTAATCGCCCGGGAAACTTCGGGCGAGACCCAAGTCGGCCGCCAAGACCTAGCGGCACTTTGATGCGCTGCTTTGTCCCACCATGCGTTGGGGGTAGGTTGTCGTTCATCATGTGGTTTGAACCCCGCTTGAGTTTGCTTGTCCGATATTGAGCGTTTCCTCCGAGGCCCTCGGCTCGCGGTGTGGGTGCCGGCCCGAGCTCGTAGAGGTTGCCTGTGCGTCCAGTGTTAAAGAACCTATTGAAGTCGCTTCCGGAAGCCAAGCTTTTACTGGTGGCGACAAAGACTCGATGGCTGATAGCGTCACGCGCTGCTCGTCGGGGTCGACGTCAGGCATGTGCCGCGGCCGACTGTTCAGCGACAAGGAGGAACGCGTCATTTGCGTCCTTCTCCGCCACCGTGACGCGCACGCCATCGGGGGCGAGCAGCCGTACCGCGATACCTGCGCTGCGGCATCGCTCGGTGAATTCGGCGCTCGCATTTCCGAGCGGAAGCCATAAACAGTTTGCTGCGCTCACGGGCACGGCATAGCCGAGGGTTATGAGGCGCTCACGTACGCGGTCACGTTCCTCGACAATCTGCGCGACCTCTGCCATGAGCAGATCTTCGTTGTCGAGAGCTACAACACCCGCCTCGATAGCGAGCGAACTCACTCCGAAAGGGATGGCTGTCTTGCGTAATGCGTCTGTGATGCGTCGAGCTGCAACCGCAAAACCTATCCGAAGGCCCGCTAGTCCGTAGGCCTTGGAAAACGTGCGCAATACGACCACATTGGGCCGCTTTCGGTAGAAGTCAAGGCCGTCCAGCGTCTCCGGGTCGTTGGAGTATTCCCGATACGCTTCATCGACGACCACGAGGATGTGAGTCGGTAACCGCTCAAGGAAGGCCTCGAGTTCAGCCGTGTGGATCACTCCCCCGGTGGGGTTGTTCGGACTGCATAGCAAGACCATCTTTGTCCGTGCGGTAACCGCGGCAGCCATCATCTTGAGATCGTGCCTGCCGGAAGGCGTCAGAGGCACTCGTATCGCAGCACCTCCTACCGACTGAACTGTGCCTGGGTAGGCTTCGAAGGAGCGCCACGCGAAGATCACTTCGTCCCCTTCTCCGACAAATGCCTGCATAATTTGTCGTAAGATCGCTACGGAGCCGGGCCCAACTACTATGTCATCGCTGCTGATACTCCATCGCCGGGCCAGCGCCTCGCGTAACGGACGCCCGGTGATTTCCGGATAGCGATTGGCGCGTCGTGCTGCCTGGGCGAGTATGTCAAGCACCGCTGGCGACGGTCTGTTTGGGGATTCGTTTGAAGAGAGTTTGTACGAATTGCCGTCCGGCCCGACCGGAGCTTCCCTACCTGGCTGGTAGTCGGGAAACCCGAGAAGATATGAGCGCATTTCTGGTAGCGGCACGTCACTCCAAAGTCTCTTGTCTTAAGCAGTTCGGTCGCGGACTGATTTCTAGGGCCGCTGCCTGAATTGCTATAGTCACAGCAAGTGCCAAACACTCGGCATCTCCGTGACAGGTACCTCGATGAGAGCTGGCTCGTCTTTCCCCAGAGCCTCTATCGCCATTGTGCGCAAGTCATCGGGTGAATTGGCACGGTATCCAGTGATCCCGAAAGCTGCCGCAAGTGCTAAGTAGTCGGGATTGACCAGGTCGGTAGCAATATAGCGACTCTCGAAATCGTCCTTTTGAGTACGTCGTACGTTGCCGAACGCGCCATCGTTGAATACGACTGTGACCAGGCCGATATTGTATTTCTTTGCCGTTGCAAGCTCGGCCATGCCCCATCCAAAGCCACCGTCTCCAGTTATTCCGATGACTCCTCGATCCGGGTGGGCCATCTTGACGCCGAGCGCGGTTGGGAATCCGTAGCCGAGCGTGCCTTGGTACCCGGGTGAGATGATGCTGCGCGGTGTGTATGCAGGAAAGCCGACACGCGCAGCGTAGCCGACTTGTGTCAATTCGCTGATGAGAATCCCGTCCCTTGGAAGCGCTGCGCGCAGTGCAGACAAGAGCGCTTGCTGTGGCTGGATTGACGCAAACTGAGCGGCAGCCCAACTTCGCGCCGCGTCGAGACTCGAATCGTGGGATCTTTCTCGAGCGAATCCGCCCAGAAGCTCTGTGATCGCTCGTATGGTGACATCGGCGTCGCCGTGAATTGCGACCTCAGGATTCCGCGGTTCACCGAGATCAGTTTCGTCGGCGTTAACAAGGATTACCTTGGTCCCCTGCGCGGTAGCGATGGGCGATCCCTTCAGAGTTAGGAATCGACTTCCGATGACCAAGAGCACATCGCACGCCGGTAGTACGCGACGTCCGCTGAGCGTAGTGAACGCCAGATAGTGATCGCCTGGGAGTGAGCCGTTCCCGGTTCTGCTCATGATCACTGGAGCATCGAGAGCCTCAGCCAGCTCTCGCAGCGAATCGCTAGCGTCCGCGGCCTGTACTCCCCAACCCGCCCAGATCATCGGATGTGAGGCGCCGCGTAATAGTTCGGCGGCTTTGGCGACCGCGTGTAGATCTGGTTCTGTTGGCGCGCGTCCCTGGCCAAACTTGGGGTCGACTAACTCCAATGGCGCACGGGCTGCGAGGACGTCCGGTGGGATCTCGATCGCGACAGGGCGGGGTCTGCCTGAACCTAGCTGTTGCACGGCTTCTCGTACTAGACCGGGGATCTCCGACGGAGTCCGGGCGAGGGCGTGCCATTTTGTTACCGAGTCCAATATCCGTGACTGATTCGGCACCTCGTGGAGCATGCCTAATCCGCGGCCGATTGCAGACGACGGAATCTGCCCAGTAATGCAAAGAACGGGAGATGAACAGGCATACGCGGTTGCGAGCGCAGCGCTCGCGTTCAAGAGTCCTGGCCCTGGAACGACCATGCAAACCCCTATGTCGCCTGAGCTTCTTGCATACCCGTCGGCCATGTAAGCCGCAGTCTGTTCATGTCGGGTACCAATGAACTGGATTTTGTCACTTACTTGGGCAAGCCCATCCATCGCATAGTCCAACTGCACGCCAGGAATGCCGAAGATGTGACGGACACCCTCTTCTGCGAGTTGAAGCGCTAAAGCTTCTCCACCTGTTGCTTCTATCATGTGGCCCTTACTCCGGTCATGTCGAGATTGAGGTTCATTAGCTCAATATCAACTTGGGTCGTGCACGTTTGTTCCATCTCGTACCGAGCCTCTGCCCTGTTGTACGAGGCCACGTCCTGGCACGTTTCCGTTGGTCCGACAAGACCTCGGATCGTGGCAGGATGTGGCCTCGTAGTTGTCACAGCCGGCAGGCGAGCTTTACCGGATAACGAGGAAAATGCTCTCGAGTTCTGATCCTCTTACGTTCAGCTTTTTGCACCGTTTATGGCTATCTGGTCCGCGGTCAGCTCCAGGTTTTCGTAACCGTACGACTTGAAGACCTTGTCGTATGTCCCGTTCGCTACCAACTTCTTGAGGGCTCCCTGAAGCGCCTCAGCCAATCGGCCGCTGTCTTTTGCTATTCCGATGCCGAGGAGCGCTGGGTTGGACAGTTTGCCGACGGCGGTGAAGAGGTCACTTTGTCCTCCACTTTTGAGAGTGAAAACAATCAGGCTAGCTGTTGCAAACATTGCGTCGGTTCTCCCACTTCGCAATGCCAGAAGCACGTTGGGCGCAGAGTCATAAGAAGTAACGTCGATCGCCTTCTTGCCAGCTGCCGTGCATTTGGTCGACTGCTCTTGGAGGTTCTGCAGCTCGACCGAACCAGTCAGGCTTGCTGCCCTCAGCCCACAGAGACTGTCGTCGACGTCGGTTATGTGGTGCGGGTTGTCTTTGAGGACGAGCAGTTGGCTAAGGCTCTGACTGAAGTCGACGAAGGTGATTACCTTTTGGCGTTCCACGTTATCGGTGAGGTTTGCCCAAACGATGTCGAACTTGCCGGATTGGAGTCCTGGAATCAGTGCGGGAAACGGTGCGTTAGTCCACTTGAAGGTGACATCGAGGATGGGTGCCATGGCTGCAGCGAGGTCCGGCACGGTACCTGTGACAGTCACACCGTCGGCTTCAACCGACACGACGGAAGTGCCGTAAGGGGTCGCGACATTGATCACCTTGCTTTGTTGGATTGTGCTCGGAAGCATCGCGATCAAGGCGGGGTCGGACACGCTTCCTGTCGACCCAGACGGCGTCGGCGTTTTACTTGGCGATGGACTACCCGTTGACGCGCAGCCGGTTAGCGCAAGCGCAGCGACTGTGATTCCCGCGGCAAGGCTGAACACTCGGCGTGAAAAGCTCCTTGTTTTCATGTGATCTCTTTCCTCTCTGAAAGTTACTTATCTGCTCTAGGTGCTGCAAAGCCCACGTTCTCTACCGATATCTGTTGCGTCAACATTTACCGATATTTGGTGGCTATGTGCGATATCCAAAGACAATAGCAGTAATCAACACTCATCGGAAGGGTGGATGTCGACCTGCCGAGAGGCGTTGGGGCGGCCAGGATCGCGCTCGGTTTCGTTCCTGGAGTGATCCACGGCTGGCGGGCACCGAGCGGTGTGTTTCGAGGTCTGTGCAGTGGCTGGTTTCGATTTCCGTGAGGGTGCGGTAGCCGAGTTTGGAGCGGAGCCGCTGGTTGTTCTAGAACTGCAGCGACTTCGTCACGAGGTATTCCTCGATACCGTATGCACCGCGCTCGCGCCCGTAACCGGAGTCTTTGACGCCGCCGAAGGGAGCTGCCCACACAGTCCGCACATCGTTTTTCATCACGCTTCCCGCCTGCAACGAGTGGGCGACATCTTCAAATTGTTGTTGGTCGTCGGTCCATACGCGTGCTATCAGTCCGAATCGGGTCGCGTTGGCGATTGTGATGGCTTCAGCAACGGATTCATAGCTGAGAATAGTGATTACTGGACCGAACACTTCTGTTTGAGCGATCAGGCTTTGTGAGTTGGCGACGAACGCAGTCGGTGGCACGAACCAACCGGTCGACGGTAAGTCGTCCACATTCCCTCCGGCGACGAGTTCCGAGCCCTGCTCGCTAGCTTCACGTATCAATCCGAGCACGGCCGCTTGCTGCTTGCTGCTTGCGAGGGGTCCAACGTGAGTACATGGATCGTACGGGTCGCCGACCATGAGAGCATCGACGATCTCACGCACGAGATCGACGGTCTCTGCCAGTTGTTCTCGAGGAACGAGCAGCCTCGACAACGCCGCGCACGTTTGTCCAGCGTTGGACATGCAGTTCGCAGCAGTGAACCGCACCGCGGATTCAAGCTGCTCGGCTTGCAGCACCAGTGAGGCGCTTTTCCCACCTAGTTCGAGAGTCGATCGTGCTCCGTGCCGTGCTGCTGCGGCGGCTACCTTTCGTCCAGTGGGCACGGAGCCGGTGAAGGAGACGATGTCCACCCCCTCGTGTTCGGCCAATACGGCACCAACAGACGGCCCGAGACCGTTGACGATGTTCAATACTCCCGCAGGGAGGCCGGCGCCTTCTAACGCTTCGGCAACCGCGAACGCGGTCTGAGGGGCAATCTCTGACGGCTTTACCACAACGCTTGAGCCAGAAATTATGGCAGGCACGACTTTTAGCACCAGTTGAAATATTGGGTAATTCCATGGAGTTATCGCGGCAGCCACTCCGACGGGAACCTTGACAATCCTCGCACCGCGCACGGACCGCTCAGCGAGAGCCTCGCCCGCAAACGCAGCCGATTCCCTCATCGCTGTTACACCCAGACCAACCTGTAGCGGTACCGCATCCGCTATGACAGTTCCGACTTCGCCGACTATTACTCTGGCCAGCTCGGCACCCTGCGATTCAAGGATCGCGGCGGCCCTCGACACAACCTCAACTCGTTCGTCTGCCGGTACGTGCGACCAGGAGGATTGTGCATTCCTCGCTGCCGTCACGGCTTTGTCTATGTCGGCAGAGGACGCGGTACGGTAAGTGCTAGTGATCTCCTCTGTGAAGGAGTTGTCGACACTGAAGGTCTCGTCTCCTGATGCAACTGCTCTATTGCCGTCAAGCCACAGTGTGTCTTCAACCTCTTGATATGGCATTTCGTTCCCCTTTCGACGGTGTGGACGGAGCATGCCTTCAAGAAAGCCTGCGAGTGCGAAGTTCGCTGATATTCGCAAAGTAAGTACGATATTCGACTACGATAACAACAACTCACTGCCGTGGGAAGAGAGGCGAATGCGCGACATCGGCACTGTGTCGTCGATAGGTTAAGGGGACCAGGCTACGTACGAGCACGACGCGACTACAGACGTGGCGCCAACAGTCGGATTGGATATTCAGTTGGAAAATGAGCGACCGACCTCTGATGAGCGCGATTCGTCTATCTCGCTGACATTGAGCCGCGGACTGCAAGTTTTAGAGCTGCTCGCCGAGCGTGGGCCGATTAATACTCGCGAAATCGCCGACACGATGGGATTGAGCCAAACGGTCGTATATCGCTTGCTTCGCACCTTAGGTAGGCATGGTTTTGTCGATGCGCGACCCGGAGGCGGCCGATACGGAATCGTTGGACTGAAGTTCTTAACGATGTCCCGCACTGTTTACAAGGACTTCCACCAAGTGGTGTGGCCGATTTTGCACGATCTTGCGAACGAATTAGATGCAACCGCCTTCATCGGGGTACAGGACATCAATGAGGTCGCGTGCGTGATGTCGGCGGAGTCCGACAACGCCCGCGTCACTGTGCGGTACCGGCCAGGACATGCGCAGCCTTTAACGGTTGGAGCGTCCGGCTCGGTAATTCGGGCGATGGACCCAGCTTATGAAGGTGAGGAACCTGGGGTGATACTTACACGGAAGCTTGGGTATGCGACAAGCGAACACGAAGTCGAAAGCTATACTTCCGCAATTTCCGTTCCGCTCCACCCCGACGCTGGACAGAACAACTCCTGTGTCACTGTAGTTTTTCCGAAGCCCTACCTGGACAACACGCAGGCCACGGTGTCGTTGCTCAAGACCGCTGCGGCGGGAATTGAAGAGGCGCTCGGTGGCGAACGAGCGTACTACCTGTCGTCGTTGGTGCCCCGACGAACAATATCAAGGTAGGGGAACAGACGATGGAGTCGGAGCGCGCGAGTGGAGCAGGTCAGCGGGTCCCTGGCGCGACGCATGCCATCTCCTATCAAGTGGCGGCAGCTCTCCGTGAACGCGGGGTAACCGTAACCTTCGGTCTCGTCGGTCACACGAATTATCTGTTCGTGACAAGTTTTATCGAGCTCGGTGGACGATTTGTCGCCATGCGACACGAGTCCGGTGTCGTTGCAGCCGCCGACGCATATGCGCGAACGTCCGGGGGCGTCGGGGTGGCCACTGTGACGCAGGGGCCGGGGCTGACGAACACAGCCACGGCACTTGTGGAGGCACGCAAAGCGAGCACCCCACTTCTCCTAGTAGCCGGAGACACTGTGTTCGGCACTGAAGATAATCAAGATATCGATCAAGACGCTTTCGCGGAGTCTCTGGGTATCCGAGCGATTCGCCCCACATCCGCAGAAGATGCACTAGCCACATCAATTGCGGCATTCGATATGGCACTGGCGGTGCGGTGTCCTGTGCTGCTGTCCCTCCCCCAGGACATACAAGCGGTTCGTGTCGCGGACCCCACGATCGCTCCAGCCGTAATTCCTCTGTTGTCTGAGCCGCGTGGAAATGAGCTTGAAGCAGCAATCCAAGTCCTATTGAAGTCCAAGCGTCCGGTAATTGTTGCTGGTCGAGGCTGCGTGGTGGCCGGCGCGAGGCGCGCAGTCATTGAACTTGCCGAGCAGCTGGGGGCACCGCTGGCCACGACGATACAGGCGCACGGACTGTTCTCAGGTCATCCGTTGAATATAGGTCTTTGTGGCGGATTTTCCGTCGAGTCGACATGGGAGATTCTCTCCGCCGCAGACACGATAGTGGCGATCGGGGCTTCGCTCACGACGCGGACCACGAGGAACGGAACCCTCTTCGCCGGGGCCGATGTGATCCACATCGATTCGGCTGCTCATGGCGACTTCGGGGTCAGTGGAGACGCCAACATTTCGACACGCGTGCTCCTCGAACAGCTTCGGGTACATCGTGGACGCCGGTCCCCCTGGGCGGAACGACCGCAATTGGTGGTTCCGGAGGATGCAAGTGACGAGACCGGGATGGATCCCGCGATTGCGACGATGACGCTCGACAGGGTCCTTCCTCAAGATCGAATCGTTGTGCTTGACTCGGGCCACCATTTAGGGTGGCCGGCACGTTATCTCACGGTCGTGAACGAACGGTCCTGGGTGTTCGCCCAGGACTTCCAATCTCTGGGATTGGGGCTCGCCGGCGCTGTCGGCGCGGGGCAAGCTCGTCCAGACTCATTAGCCGTTTCCATTGTTGGTGACGGTGGTCTCCGCATGTCTTTGAGCGAGCTCGACTCCGCGATCTGCGCTGGGACCCCGCTACTCGTGGTGGTCTTTGACGACAGCGCGTATGGTGCGGAACTTCACCAGTTCGGACCCGTCGGCGAGCCGATCGAACCGTCTCTTCTCAGCAGGCTTGATTTTGCTGGCGTAGCCACGGCCATGGGGGCGCAATCCGCAACTGTGCGACGAGTCGGTGAGATCGAGCCAGCGTTGGCCGACTGGCTCGCAGCACCGTCAGGCGTCTTCCTTCTGCAAATGTACATAACTCGCAGCGTGCGAGGGGACTGGATGGACAATGACGTTCAGCACCAGTCCCTCCAAGACGCGTGGCAGATCTGAAGCGGGCGGGGGTAGTGGCGTCCGAGGAGGCACGTTATGACGATCCCGAGCAGCGACGTGACGGGGTGGCTAACCAGTCAACACGGCCATGTGTGCTCGGTGCAAGTACTACAGTCGTGTTTATTTTGGTATGGTCGGCGTGTTTTGGCTGGTTCGACTCTGGCGTGTGTTAATCCTTTGCGGTGGGTGACGATGTTTGTGTGGCAGAGGTACGGGCGTGGGCCATCGGGTTGGCGGAGATTGGCGAGTTGATCGGGCCGCGTTTTGCCCGGTCGGAGCCGCGGGACAACGCGGTGGAGTATCTGCGTGGGCTGCTCTCGGGTGCCGAGCGGAAGAACTCGTGGACGTTGTCGGAGTAGGCCGGGCAGGCTGTTCCGGATCGGATGCAACGCTTGCTGTCAACGACCGACTGGGATCCCGACGGCGTGCGCGATGACCTGCGCTCCTACGTCGTGAAGCATCTGAGCGATGAAAACGGCGTCCTGATCGTGGATGAGACCGGGTTTCTGAAGAAGGGGACACGGTCGGCCGGGGTGGCCCGGCAGTACTCCGGAACGGCCGGGCGGATCGAGAATTCCCAGATCGGCGTGTTCCTGACCTACTCCACAGTTGCCGGGCGCACGTTTTTGGATCGGGAACTGTACCTGCCGAAAGCATGGACCGCGGACCGCCAACGGTGTGCTGCCGCCGGGATCCCCGCCGGACGCGGCTTCAAGACGAAACCGGGGTTGGCCATCGACATGCTCGAGAAGGCATTGGACGCGGGAGTGCCGACCCGGTGGGTGACCGGTGACGCCGTCTACGGGCAGTACTACAAGTTGCGTAAGGCACTGGAGGACCGCGGCGTGTTCTACGTCCTGGCGGTGCCGGTGAATCAGCGTGTCATCGCCAAGACAACATCGAGCATTCCGGGCGGTGAGTGGCGTGCCGACGAGGTGATCGCCGCACTA
>Ga0208357_1001152_pt1 | contig 19724 bp, 16 predicted proteins | sample NGESurdeep092012_6_FD_184487 | JGI IMG/M metagenome (GOLD analysis project Ga0208357, IMG submission 184487) | Arctic peat soil microbial communities from Barrow, Alaska - NGEE Surface sample F52-2 deep-092012 (SPAdes) | ecosystem: Environmental > Terrestrial > Soil > Wetlands > Peat ... | reverse complement strand
GCTAGTGTCCTGAGTCAGAGATTCGCTAAAGTACTCTGATAGACTTTCGCTATGGTCACACCCATGGAGAAAGAGCGTCCGCGCAGAGGTCGTCCGGTGGCGGAGATCGTGCTGGCACCAGACGAGCGCCACCAACTCGAGTCGCTGGCACGACGACGAAAGACCGCCCAGGCGATCGCGCTGCGCGCGCGCATCATCCTTCGCGTCGCGGCGGGCGCGACGAATCGCGAGGTGGCCGTGGCACTGGGAATTCATCCGGTCACTGTCGGCAAGTGGCGCGCGCGCTTTGCGAGTGATCGTCTCGATGGGCTCTTTGACGAGATGCGACCCGGGGTGCCACGAAGCATCAGCGACGACCGCGTCGAAGCGGTGATCATCAAGACGCTCGAGGAGCGCCCGGCGGACGCGACGCACTGGTCGACGCGGTCAATGGCCGAGGCGACGGGCATGAGCCAGTCCGCGATCAGTCGCATCTGGCGCGCCTTCGGACTCCAACCGCACCGGGTCGAGTCCTTCAAGTTGTCCAAGGACCCGCTCTTCATCGACAAGGTGCGCGACGTCGTTGGCCTCTACCTCGATCCGCCCGAGCGCGCCGTGGTGCTCTGCGTTGATGAGAAGTCCCAGATTCAAGCCCTGGACCGGACCCAGCCGGTCTTCGCACTGTTGCCGGGTGTGCCCGAGCGTCGAAGTCACGACTACGTGCGGGCCGGCACGACCAGTCTCTTCGCGGCGCTCAACGTCGCCTCGGGTACTGTGATCTCCTCGACGCACCGCCGACACCGGGCGGTCGAGTTCAAGAAGTTTCTCCAACGCATCGACGACGAGGTGCCCCACGAGTTCGCGGTGCACCTCGTGCTCGATAACTACGCGACCCACAAGACCCCGGCGATCAAGAACTGGCTCGTCGCACACCCACGCTTCCACCTGCACTTCACACCGACCTCGGCGTCGTGGCTCAACCTCGTGGAACGCTTCTTCTCCGAGCTCACGACGAAGAAGATCCGTCGCGGCACGCATCGCAGTGTGGTCGCACTCGAACGCGACATCAAAGCGTGGATCACCAACTGGAACGAGAACCCACGCCCCTACGTCTGGGTCAAGACCGCCGACGAGATCCTCGAATCGCTGGCTCGTTATTGCCAGCGAATCTCTGACTCAGGACACTAGTCGCGAGCGGGATAAACCCGACACGTCAGCCACGGGAATTGGAATAACTTCTGGCACGCTCCAGTGCCCAGATTCGGTGGACACGGGAGCGCGCCCTCGCGCGATTAGTCGAGATCGAACCGGTCGAGCATCATAACCTTGTCCCAGGCCGTCACGAAGTCGCGTACGAATTTGGTCCGGGCGTCGTCACTGGCGTAGACCTCCGCGATGGCGCGAAGTTGCGCGTTGGATCCAAAGATCAGGTCGGTTCGCGTCGCTGTCCACTTGACGTCACCGGTCGCGCGATCTCGTCCTTCGAAGGTGTCGCCTGCCTCGGTCGTCGGCTGCCACGTCGTGTCCATGTCCAGCAAATTCACGAAGAAGTCGGTGGTGAGGGTTCCCGATCGATTGGTGAAGACGCCCAACTCGGAGTGACCGAAATTGGCGTCGAGGACTCGTAGGCCGCCGACCAGGACCGTCATCTCTGGTGCCGTGAGCGTGAGCAGGCGAGCGCGCTCCAGTAGCGACTCTTCGGCTGGGCGATTGTGTGCGTGGCCGAGGTAATTGCGAAAACCGTCGGCACTTGGCTCAAGAACGGAGAAGGACTCAACGTCCGTCTGCTCCTGGGTCGCGTCGGTGCGACCCGGTTCGAACGGGACCTCGACGTCGTGTCCCGCGTCCTTGGCCGCTTTCTCCACCGCCGCGCAACCGCCCAAGACGATTAGGTCAGCGAGGGATACTCGCTTTTCACCGGTCTGGGCTGCGTTGAAGTCTCGTTGGATTGATTCCAGGGTGGACAAGATGGTGGCGAGTTCGCCTGGTTCGTTGGCGGCCCAATCCTTCTGCGGTGCTAAGCGCAGACGTGCGCCGTTGGCACCGCCGCGCTTGTCGGTCCCGCGGAACGATGCGGCGGCGGACCACGCGGTGGCGACCAACTGCGAGATGGTGAGTCCCGACGAGAGGATTAGAGCTTTGAGCTCCGCGGTCTTCTTCGCGCCGATGAGTTCGTAGTCCGCCAACGGGACGGGGTCCTGCCAAATCTGCGGTTCCGAGGGCACGAGCGCTCCGAGTCCGCGGACGTAGGGCCCCATGCCACGGTGGGTCAACTTGTACCACGCTTTGGCGAAGGCGTCGGCGAATTCCTGGGGGTTTTCGTGAAAGCGCTGGGAGATCGGCGCGTACTGCGGGTCGAAACGCAGCGCGAGGTCCGTCGTGAGCATGGTCGGAGCGTGGGTCTTGCTCGCGTCGTGCGCGTCAGGTACCGTGCCCGCCCCGCCCCCGTCCTTGGGGGTCCACTGATGGGCGCCGGCGGGACTCTTGGACAATTCCCACTCAAAACCGAAGAGGTTGTCGAAGAAGCCATTACTCCACTGCACGGGCGTAGTCGTCCAGGTTCCTTCGAGGCCGCTGCCGATGGTGTCGCCACCACTTCCGGTGCCGTAGGTGCTCTTCCAGCCCAGGCCCTGTTGTTCAATAGGGGCCGCCTCAGGTTCGCGCCCGACATAGGGACCGGGGTCGGCCGCGCCATGTGTCTTTCCGAAAGTGTGGCCGCCGGCAATGAGCGCCACGGTCTCCTCGTCGTCCATCGCCATACGTCGAAACGTCTCGCGAATGTCCTTAGCCGCGAGAAGCGGATCGGGGTTGCCGTTGGGACCTTCGGGATTCACGTAGATGAGACCCATCTGCACCGCACCCAGAGGAGTATCGAGTTCACGGTCACCGGTGTAGCGCTCGTCACCGAGCCACGTCGTCTCTGGACCCCAACTGGTGCCCTCCTCGGGCTCCCAGATATCGATACGTCCCCCGGCGTAGCCGAACGTGGCAAAACCCATTGATTCCAGGGCGCAATTGCCAGCGAGGATCAGTAAATCGGCCCAGGAAATCTTGCTGCCGTACTTTTGTTTGACCGTCCAGAGCAGTCGTCGCGCCTTATCGAGGCTGACGTTGTCGGGCCAACTATTGAGGGGGGCGAAACGCTGTGCTCCCGAACCGGCTCCGCCGCGACCATCTGCGATGCGATAGGTTCCCGCGCTGTGCCAGGCCATACGGATGAAGAAAGGGCCGTAGTGACCAAAGTCGGCGGGCCACCAGACCTGGGACGTGGTCATCACGTCATAGATATCCCTCTTGACGGCTTCGAGGTCGAGGCTCAAGAATTCTTGGGCGTAGTCGAAGTCATCGTCTAAAGGGTTGGCCGCGGATGAATTCTCGTGTAAGAGCTTCACGTTCAATTGATTGGGCCACCACTGAGAATTGGCCTGCGCCATCGACGCTCGAGTATTCGCGCCGCCCGCGAATGGGCACGTGGTTTCGTTTTCCATGTTTTCTCCTTGAGTTGACGCTCTACTGTCTGACACTGAAATTCTCCTCATTCTTGACGGTGGTCGCATTGCCATCTTTGCGGGTGCTCGTGTGCGGACTTTGACGACGAGGTGTCAGAGAATCGAATTCAACTGAGACGTCGTCGTTGTTGAGACACTGGGGACAACGACCCCAGTAGGCGACTTCGGCTTCATCAATCTCGTATCCCATGTCGTCTGCGGCAGTCAAACACGGGGCCGAGCCGACCGCACAGTCGACGTCGACGAGTCGTCCGCACTGACGACAGATTAAGTGGTGGTGATTGTCATCGACACGGTCCTCGTAGCGCGCCGCGGAGCCAATGGGTTGGATGCGCCGAATGAGACCCTTGTCCAAGAGAACCGCCAAGGAGTCATAAACAGCCTGGCGAGAAATGGCCCCGATCTCGTTACGCGCGACCTCGGTGACGTTGTCAGCCGTGATGTGCGGATGCTCTGATACGGCTCGTAAGACTGCCAGACGTTGCGCCGTCGCCTGCACACCGTGGTGGCGAAGGATGTCCGCGGGACTGTTAGTCACAATAATTGACATTATCAACTTTTGGAGTGAGTCCAGCCATGGATCGGCGGATTTGAAATGTCGTTGCCATTCGCGATATCAAACAGGTGAAAGGTTCCTCACCGGCGTCCGATTTGGTTGGTGAAGTGTCGAGTGGTGAGCTGGCGTCGCGTTACGGACGGCCGGCGAGTACCGCGATGCCCTCACCCGTGAGGTCGACGTGCGCTCTTTTGCGTCCCGTCATCGCCAGGATCAACGATTGAAGCGGCCCCTCGACGCGGGCCCCGTCACCGTGTTGCCAGGTCGCATCAGTGGCCTTCAGTTGGATGTCGGTGATGCGTCGCTTGGCGCCAATCAGCAGGTTCGAATTCTTCCAACTATCGGCCACGGCGACCAGGGCCTCCTCAGGGGAGTGGTGCACCATCGCCAAGGGTCGGCGGATGTCCTCACCGTGCACGACTATCTCGCCCAGCATCGCCATCACCGGCGCGGGCGGATGATTCGTCGTCGTGACGCACGCACGAAGTCGCGCGACCATCTGTTCAGTCGAAGCAACGGCGACGGCGTCCGCGCCCCGTTCGGCGAAGACGTTGAACTTCATACCCGCCGAAATGAATTCCTTGTAGAAATTTGGAATCGTCTGTTCGGCGGCGGCCACCACGTGACCGGCCACCTTCTTGACTGACCAACCGTCGCACCACGACAGTGCGCTCCACTGTTCAGGTGTCAACTACGAGAGAGAATCGGCCAAGTCGGACCGTTCTAGGTGGATGTACTTCCAGACGTCTTGCGACTTCATATCATCGATCTTCTTCTCGCTGGCTTCTTACCGGCCTTGGGAACTGGGGTCGTCGGGACCCGGGTCGCCGCCGTGAACAACCGTCTCCAGACGCGTGAGGTAGTAATCCCACCCTTTGTTGTGGTCGGCGACCGCGTCTTCGGGTAACCCTCTGTGAACGAGGCGAAGGCGTGTCGCGTCACCCTCGGGGGTGAGAGTGATCTCGACCGTGGTCGAGCCGGCCGGGATCGGATGATCGGGCAGGTCCCATCCGAAACTGAAGACGACCTTCTCGTTCGGAACGACCTCCAGGAACGTTCCTGCACTGGGGTGATCACCGCCGCAGAGGACGCGGAATTCACCACCCGGTTCGGGAACCAACTGGGCGTCGGTCCCCATCCACTGTAAGAACTTCGACGGGTCCGTGAGGTAGGGGAAGATGGTCGCAGGGCTGGCCTTGATGAGTACTTCCTTGACGGCGTCGGTCATGATCTTCCTATCTGTTGTTGGTCTACTTCGGCGACATCGCGCAGTCGCTCGAGACTGTCGCTCCAGAAACTGTCGAGAAATGCTCGCAATTTTATGATTTCTCCGCGATTCACGCTGTAGAGGCGACGGGTGCCCTCGCGGCGTTCGTGCAAGACACCGTTGGTTCTCAAGACGGTGAGGTGTTGGGAGATTGCTGAGCGCGTGACCTCGGGAAAATACTCTGCGATCTGCGCGGCGGCCAATTCGCGCGCCCACACGAGACGAATGATGTCACGGCGCTTCGGTTCGGCGATGGCGCGTAGGAGTGTGTCCATGTCCTTACGTTAGTGAATTCTAACGTAAGTGTCAACTAACTATTGCGACGACGACTCGAGGGCCTGAGACGAAGACCGTGGACGTTCGTTCTCCGCGGGAGTCGTTCGCTCGTCGTGGTACGTGGGCCCTGAGATTCACCGTGGAGCACGACTTGAGTCAATGACGAACGAATTATTTTTGTCCTGACACGAGAACTGTTAGTGCACGAAGCGCGCGAAGAGAAGTGACACTGCGAGGAAGGGTCCCGCCCAGCAAAGTGTTTTGAGAGTTCGTTCGAGCGGTGCGAGCACCATCCGCTTGGTCAGGGCGTACGTCGAACCATCACTGCGGACAACGACACCGTTGACCGCGTCGGTGCGACGTCGAAGTTCGCGTGCGGGAGTTGAGAGTTGTTGTTGCATCAAGGTCAACAGCGTGCCGAAGGCGGCGGCCGCGACGGCGGCCAGGGAAAGCGTGTCGTGTTGGGCGAAGTACGCCGTCAAAATGGGAAAGCCGCCCCACCCCACGACGACGACCGTCGTGTTGTGCAATCGTCCGTCGAAGAATTCCAAGTTGTACCCCACGGCGATGATGACTCCCACGGCAATGAAGATCGCCAGGTAGGTACTCACCACAAATATTCCGACGACGCCGAGTACGACGGCGCCCGTGAGGCCTGTCGTGGCAGCCGTAATCAGTTGCCACGAGGGAATCGTCGTGCGCAAGGGTCGACCCGTGAGCTCATCGAGGCAGTGGGCGCCCACGCCCACCGCGAGGAAAAATGCGGCCACTGTGGCGAGAAGTCGCCACAACGACACCGGTGCGGCCAGACACGCACCGGTGGTGACGAGCGACAAGTGCAACAAGGTGTAGGGCGGGTGAAGAACGGTCCACCATTCGCGCCAACGAGCGCGTTGAAGAAACTTCGGCTGAGCGTAGTAAGCGGGACCCGTGGAACCTGTAGACACTTCTTCCTCGTTCACCGCTACTCCCGTCGATAGCCCGAGATCACCACGCCGCCACCCAGGCTCATCTTCCTCACCTCGACGTGATCGATGCCGGCGCGCTCCCACGCGTCGCGCATCCACGCCAGCGGAAACAAGCGGTAGTGGCGCGATATCGACGGACCGAGGAAACGTCCCGCGTCGAACCACGCCCGCCCGCCAGTGAGACCCCCCGCGAGGGGCAAGACGGCGCGTGTGTAGAACCACCAAGCGATTCGCCATCCTCGCCGTTCGGGAACGGCGAATTCTAGAGACGAGATTGCTCCACCGGGTTTGACGACGCGCGCTAACTCGCGCAGCGTCTCGTCAGGTTCGGCCACGTAGCGCAAAAGATAGGTGAAGGTCAACGCGTCGAAGGTGGCGTCGGCGAAAGGTAACTCTTCTCCTCGTCCACGCACGAATGACACCCGCTCTGCGAGGGAGGCTTGCTGTATCTTGCGGCGTCCTTCCATCAACATCGACTCGCTGAGGTCCAGCGACACGATTCGTCCGGAGACGACGCGCGCCAGTTTCTTGGTCACGGCACAAGGTCCACACGCCACGTCGAGGACGAGCCGAGGTTCGCTTCCCACGACGCGATCGATCATGGCAGATCGCCAGCGGATGTCCTGTCCGAAGGAAAGTATCTCGGCGAGCAGGTTGTAGCGCTTGGGGAGTCCAATGAAAAGTTCCTGGGCAAACTCATTGGGCGCTTGACGGTAGGTGCGAATAATGTGACGTCCCAACTTCACCTCGCCACCTCCTCAAATACCTCGGTCCCATGACCCGGTGGCGGTGGTGACGTCACGTCGTCAAAAGTGCCGCTTTGGTGCTGCTTACCGTCGTGGTGTATCGGTACTGTGCACCACGACCCTCGAAAAGAGCGCGTTACGAGGGATTGATCAGCCATGAGAAAGACGGTATCGCGTCCTCGGGGCACTCACACCCTGGTGGTGTTACCAATCCATCGGCTGACGTTCCTCGCGTTGTCGATGCCCGTCAGAGATATCGAAAAGAACGCCGAGCGCCATCCGTGGTCGGAGAACTATTGGGGCGCGTCAATCGTTGTTTTGTTCGATTGGTCCGGTTGGAGCGAGAAGCGCGGTCTCGGCCCGGTTCTCGTCGCCAGCAAACTGCAGGTGATGCTGTCGGTGTCTAATTCTCCCCGGATGAATACAAGTTATGAAACAAATCTTGCGGTAAACCGTGTCAAATAGTTTCACGAATCGGTTCCGGATCGCGCGCATCGCCACCGCCTCTCATCACGGTAATTGGGGGAGAGTTGGGATGAATGTGGGCATTCGTTGGAGCGCGCCATCCTTGCCTCTGAAAGAGTGACAACAGTACCGTTGTGTCGGGTCAGGTGCGCACCAACTCTGACGCCTGTACGAGGCACGTCGTTATTGAGGGAGGTCGCCATGACTGCGGACGCACACACGCCCTACGTGAACCCCCCACGTTACGACGGCCTCAGCGTCACCCCTAATCACGTCGCACGTGGTCCACAACATCCGAAGGATTCCCCGGTAATTCACGTGCCGGGGGAACATGGTGACGACGTGTCACCGTGGCGACGTACCTGGCGGTTGTTTGCCACAAATCGTGACGTCTTCTGGTGGCAGGTCCTTGCCACGGTGATCGTGGCCGCCTACGTCGGTTCTTTGATCGTGCTGCATCGTCCGATCTCGGGTTACAACTCGCTCTGGGACGGCTGGGTGGGCAATGTCGCCAGCATCGTCCCCCTGATACCGGTTCTTCTCCGTGTGCGACGCCCGACTACGTCGCGCGCAGCGTGGATCATCTTGGCCGTCGGAATCGTCCTCTACAACGTGGCGAACCTGATCTATCTCCTGCACGACCAGAACCTCAGTCCCATCCCGAGTCCGGCGTTGAGCGATGTGCCCTACTTGCTCTCGTACGTCGCTTTCGTGGTCGCAGTCGTGTTGATGACGCAACACCACTTCGGCCGGACTCTTCACAGCTTGCAACTCGATGGAGCGGTCGCAGGCCTCTCTCTCGCGGCGCTCGCGGCGCTGTTTTGGTTCAACCATGTTCTGGTCGCCGGTGGCCCCACGTTGCAGTTACTGGTGCGCATGGCCTATCCACTGCTGGACCTGGTTCTCTTGGTGGTGTTGGTGTCGGGACTCGCCTCGTCACGGTATCGACCGCATCTCGCAACGTTATTGATGATGGCAGGATTCGTCTTCTTTGTGGTCGGTGACGTCGTCTACTTAAACCAGCAGGTGTCGGGTACCTACCGCCCGGGCACGCTACTCGACGGCACGTGGGTCATCGCCCTGTGGTTGATTGGAACGGCTGCCAGCGCGCCCGAGGATCGACGCGCGGCAAATCGCTCGTCGACGAGTGCCCTGCCCGACAGTGTGGCCGCCGTGCCGATTCTTTTCGCCCTGGTCGCCGTCGCGACGTTGGCCGTCGCGGTGGTGGAGCGATCATCCAATGCGGCTGCGTTTTTTGCCATTGGCGCGCTATGCGTCGTGGTTCTTCGAATGGCCCTCACGCTGCGCCAGGTCAAAAACGTTGAGCAGGCAACCTACGTAGTGTCGCGCGTCGACGAGTTGACGAACCTCGCGAATCGACGATCCTTCATCGAAGGTACGGATGAACTGCTCGCGTCGTTGACGGACTCGCGTCAGATGGGGATGATCCTGATCGACCTCGACGGCTTCAAGGAGATCAACGATTCCTTAGGTCACGGTTGTGGTGACGACCTCCTACGGGTGGTGGGTCGCCGATTCGCTCGCAAGGTAGGAACGCGCGCCACGATTGCGCGTATCGGGGGCGACGAGTTCGCGTGCGCCATGGTCTTTGACCACTTTGACGATTTGGTAGAACTGGGCAACGCCTTTGAGTCGGCCCTGGTCGACCCGATCTCTCTCGACGGCGTGCTGGTGCGCGTCAGCGTTTCGATCGGGATCGCCATCTATCCCGAGCACGGTGTGACCCAAGTGGAGCTGATGCGAAGCGCGGACGTGGCAATGTACGAGGCGAAGCGACACCATTCGTCGATCTGTCTCTATCACGCGGATTTTGATTTCAACAGCCGCGAACGTTTGGCAATGATCGCCGATTTGCGTGCCGCGATCGACTTGGATCAACTGGTCCTGCACTTTCAGTTGACCCAAGACTTTCACTCCGGTGAAATTCACGGCGTCGAGGCGTTGGTGCGCTGGAACCACCCAACTCGAGGACTCATCTACCCCGACGACTTCATTCCTATCGCGGAGCGCGTCGGCCTGATCGTGCCGTTGACGCGGGTCGTCCTGAGAAAGGCTCTCAGTGAGATGGTGCGCCTGGATAGTACGGGGCACAGGCTCAACATGAGCGTCAATATCTCGCACCTGGATCTGGTCGACGAGAAGTTGCCGAACTATGTCACGATGCTGTTGATGGAGTTCGGTGTTGATTCTGAGCGTCTCACGCTCGAAGTTACTGAATCGAGTTTGGGTGAGGATTCTATACGAACTCGACGCAGCATCGAACAGTTGCGAGCACTCGGTGTGCGTATCTCCATTGATGACTTTGGCGTCGGGTATTCGTCGATGTCGCAGCTGCTAGAACTACCAATCGATGAGCTCAAGATCGACAAGACCTTCGTGTTCGCTCTGGAAAGTGATGTGCGCGCGCGGGCAGTGATCAGTTCAACAATCGAACTCGGTCGGGCCCTCAACGTCACCGTCGTAGCCGAGGGCATCGAGACCTTCTCGAATCACGAAATGTTGCGAGCTCTCGGCGCGGACATTGCCCAGGGATACTACATTGCTCGCCCGAAGACCTCCGAGGAGGTTGACGAGTATCTGGCTCTACCGGCCTCGCTGCACTAGCGCGACGCTAAGTGATCTGGCGCACCGGCGTGGCAGCGCCGAGTACCCACGCGGGGACGTTGTCTCGATGCAGGCGCCCGTCAACATTTGGAGAATTGCTTCGCCAGGGTCATGATGGTGGTGTGGTTACTTTCGCTTGGTCGAGAGTGATGGCGAAAGGGGGGTCGGTGCCGGTCAACCACGATGTGTCACAGGGTCAGAACGTCGCTCGTCTCGGGCTTGAAGCATCGCTCGATCCTCACGTCAGCGCCCTCGCTCGTCGTGACGATCAGGGACGGATTGTTGACTTCACGTACGTCGCGGTCAATGATCACGCGTGTACGTACCTCGGCTTCACGCGCGAAAAGATACTCGCCAGCTCCATGCGTTCGCTGTTGCCAGAGGAGTTCGCCACACAATTGGTGTCGTGGTTCGCCGCTGTCGTCGAGTCGGGGGAGCCAGCAGAACGATTCGACGTCGCGTTCTACAACCTCGGGCGAGGGGTTATGGGACGGTTTGACGTTCGCGCAGTGAGCGACGGCGATCTGGTCAGTTACTCCTATCGAGATTTGAGCGAGGTGCGAGAACTCGTCGACCGCTACCGGCTCCTGTTGGAGAACTCGTCGGACATTGTTGTGAGAACCGATATGGACGGTCGGATCGAGTGGGTCTCTGACGCGGTGACGGCCGTGCTCGGCTATACGCCCGAGGAGCTGACGGGTGACCTGCTCGTAACGGTCATGCACCCGGACGATGCGCCGGCGCACAATTCGATCCGCCAACGCCTAGAGAAAGAGACGATGGTACGTCACGTCGTTCGTCTGCGTGACAGAGGCGGCAATTTCCATCACTTCGCCGCCCTGGTTCACCTGGTCCTCGATGATCGCGAAGCGCCCACCGGTTTCATCGCCGGACTCCATCTCATTGACGCGGAAATGGCGGCGCTCGATGCGGCGCACAAGTCCGACGAGTTGTATCGACTCATGGCCCAGTATGGCACCGACGTCATCGCCCTCGAACGTCGAGGAACAATTGAGTGGGTGTCGCCGTACGTAGCGCAATTGTTGAATCTTTCGAACGCTGACGTCGTGGGTCATTCGCTCGAGGACCTCGTCCACCCCGACGACCGAGCCTCGTTGCAGTCGTTCCATCGCGGGGTGCACACCATGGACACACTCACACTCACGCTACGAATGCGAATGGCGGATTCGACCTATCGCTGGGTATCGTTGCGTTCACGCGAAGCCGTCGATGAGGACACGGGAGAGAAGGTACGCGTGTCGTCGTGGCGTGACGCTCAAAACGACGTGGTCGGACAGCGAGCGCTCGTCGCATCGGAGAATCGATTTCGAATTCTCGCCGATAACGCCACGGACGTGGTCATCGAATGCGACGAACACGGAACGATTCGTTGGGTGAGCCCGTCGTTGCAGGCCACGTTGGGGTGGCGAAGCGACAAGGTGGTGACGCACTGCGTCGACGAATACGTCTTCCCCAGGGATCTACCTCGACTGGTCGAGCAACGCTACGAGATTGCGACGCACCACCCGACGACGGGCATCGAGGTGAGGTATCTCACACCCTCGGGCAACGTGAAGTGGATGTCCCAGCACATGCGCCTGATCCACGGTTTTTCTGGTGAACCCGACACCGTTATCATCAGTCTGCGCGACATCGACGACACGGTCCATCTTCGTACGGCCATGGCCCAGACCGAAGAGAACTACCAACTACTGGCCGACAACGTGACCGACGTGGTGTACACAGTGAATCTGGAAGGGGAGTTGCAATGGGTGTCGCCCTCGGTCGTCGGGCAGTTGGGTTGGCAGTCGGGTGACGTAGTTGGTCACAGCATCCTTGACTTGGTTTTTCCCGAGGACCGCGATCGTATTCTCGCGTGGCGTCAGCTGCTGCACTTCGGCGAGGTGCTCGACGAGTTAACCATCAGGGTTCGCAACGCCGCGGGCGACTTCGTCTGGATGAAGGTGCGAGCCCAGCCCCTGCGAGATGACGCGGGTCGTGTCACTGGTGCCGTGGCGTCGCTACGCAATTGCGAGGTCGAAGTGGTCACCGCGCGCGCCTTACGAACCATCTCGGCGGGCAGTCGAATGTTGATCAGCGCGACGGATGGCGGCGACCTCTTGCACCAGATGTGTCACATTGCGGTGGAGGAGGGCGGTTACCTCCTGGCGTGGTACGGGCGCAAGATGCACGATGACAAACGGTCCCTCGCGGTCGTGGCATCCAGCACGAGTCACGAGACATACCTTGACGACATCGAAGTGCACTGGCGCGACGACGACTTCGGTCAGGGCCCGGCGGGTAAGGCCGCACGTTCGGGAGAGACGTGCACGTCGTCGGACATCGATACTGATAGCTCGATGTCGCCGTGGCGCGAACGGGCTCGTCAGCACGGCTTTCGTTCGGGCGCCGCGATTCCGGTTGTCATCGATGGCGAGTTGGATGGCGTGTGGCAGATCTACGCGATGGAGCCACGGGCCTTCACTCCCGAGGTGTTGACGGTGCTCGAAGACATCGCCGCCGAGATTGCCTACGGACTGAGCCGGCTGAAGTTCTCCACGTAGTAGCCCGTTGGAGTAGGCCTAGGGCGATGTCGACTCGTGCAGGCATTCGAGCGTCGTGACGATCTCTTCAATGGACGAACCAGGACCGAACGTGGCGGCGACGCCGCTCGCGATGAGTGGTGCTACATCATTGGCGGGGATGATGCCCCCCACGACCACCGGGACGTCGGATCCAAGATGGCGTAGTGCAGCGACGACGAGGGGGGCCAGTGTCTGGTGGGCGCCGGAAAGGATCGACAAACCCACCACGTCCACGTCCTCGTCCACCGCCGAACGTGCGACGGCGTCGGGGGACTGGAATAACCCGGTGTAGATCACCTCGATACCGGCGTCGCGCAACAGCCGGGTGATGACGTTGACGCCACGGTCGTGCCCATCGAGACCGACCTTGGCGACGAGGACTCGCAGGGTCATCGTTCGGGTGCCTGATATCGCCCGAACACGTCGGCCAACGTGTTCATGATCTCTCCCAACGTGGCGTGCGCCCGCGCGGTGCCCATCAGCGCCTCCATCAGATTCGTGTCGCATTCGAGAGCGTCGGTACGCAACGTAGTGAGGGACTCGCGCACCGCCTCGTCACTTCGAGAGCGGCGAACGCGCGCCAGTCGTTCACGCTGACGCGATTCGCCGTCACCCTCGGCCTGGTTGAGTGGCGACGAACTTTCGATTTCGGTGAAGGCGTTGACGCCCACCACGATGCGCTCGCCGCTTTGGACCGCGCGTTCATGGACGTAGGCCGAATCGGCGATGTGCCCCTCGAACCATCCGTTGTCGATTCCAATGAGACAGCCCTCGAGCATGGAACCGCCGCCGATTTCGAGAATCTCTTCGAGTAACGTGCCCACCTCGCGTTGTAACTGGTCGGTAAGACTCTCCACGAACCAACTACCCCCGAGAGGATCGGCGACTCGCGTCACGTTGGTCTCGTGGGCGATCACCTGCTGGGTCCGCAGCGCCACGCGCGCCGCGTCTGACGAGGGGAGAGTCCACGCTTCGTCAAAGGAATTGGTGTGCAGTGACTGGGCTCCACCCATGACGGCGGCGAGCGCCTCGATTGCCGTGCGCGCGTGGTTGTTGTCGGGTTGTTGGGCCGTGAGTGACACACCTGCGGTCTGAGCGTGAAACCGCAGTTGCCACGAGCGTTCGTCGAGAGCACCGTAGAAGTCGCGCATCCACGTCGCCCACAAGCGTCGCGCGCAGCGGTACTTGGCGACTTCTTCGAAAAAATCGATGTGCGCGTTGAAGAAGAATGACAATTTCGGGGCAAAACTGTCCAGGGCCAATCCGGCGCGTCGCGCCAATTCGACGTAGGCGAATCCGTTGGCGAGCGTGAAGGCGACCTCTTGGGCGGCGGTCGATCCGGCCTCGCGGATGTGATAACCCGACACCGAGAGCGGGTGCCAACGCGGCATCTCCTGAGTGGCGAACACCATGGTGTCGCGCACCAGTCGAAGCGACGCACGCGGGGGAAAGACGTACTCGTGTTGGGCCTGATACTCCTTCAAAATGTCATTCTGCAGGGTGCCGCCGAGGAGATGGCGCGCAACCCCGTGCGCTTCGGCATTGGCGACGAACATGGCGAAGATCGGCGCCGCCGGCGCATTGATGGTCATAGACGTGGTGGTCGCACTAAGATCGATCCCCTCGTAGAGGTCCCGGACGTCATCGAGGGTGTCGATCGCGACGCCGCATCGTCCGACCTCGCCGAGCGCGCGAGGGTCGTCGGAGTCGAGCCCGAGCAACGTGGGCATGTCGTAAGCGGTGGAAATACCGGTACCCCCCGACGAGATGATGTCGCGAAAGCGCTGGTTGGTCTCTGGGGCGGTGCCGAACCCTGCGAACATGCGCATCGTCCAGAGTTTGGAGCGGTACATCGCCGGGTGGATGCCACGAGTGTAGGGGTACACCCCGGGAAACTCCGCGTCGTCGGGACCGTAGACGGGATCGAGGTCAACGCCGGATTGGGTGGTAGCGTGAGAACGCGCCGCTGGTGACTCTTCATAAGCGTCGTGCCACTGTGAACGACCGCTGCGATAAATCACGCGCACCCCCGAGTCCGCGAAGGATGTCTCGCTTTTGCCACACGCCCTTCCCCACATTCTTACTCTCGTTCTAACGTGCGCGGGCAACTTCGCTCGAGAGGCACGTCTGGGCGTGACTCCTCGGTCGAGCTAGATCGCGATCAGGTGCGACGCAGTGTCGGTGGCGTTGACGAGTTCGTCGAGATTCAGCGCGATCGACGCGGGAGCGCCAGGACCGGTGAGGTCGCCCGACGCCGCGCGATACGCCGCTCGTGTCGACGCGGCGTCGAGAGTGGGTTGTGAGTCGTCCAAGTGATCGAGTGCCGACACCAAGGCGTGACGCAATTCCTCAATTGCCGTCGACGTCATCGACGTCGTGCCCCGCTCGGCTTCGAAACGTAGTGCGTGTGTTGCGCGCAAAATGCGAAGGCCGCTCGTGAGCAAACCCCGCTCGACCTCCGCGTTGACCCTCGTCGACGCCGGTTCCTCGAGGGACCGACCTACCGCCGCCTCGGCAGTGGCGTAACGAAAGTGAGCTTCGCGAGAGTGGGCGGAGACATTCACCGGGTCGACGGGATCGCCAAAACAGACCCGAATCACGTCATCGACGTAACGAGCAAGGGCGCCGAACATGGACGCCTCGGCGTTGCGCACGTCGTGTGCGGGTGACGAAGGCCACACGAGGTACGTGGCCGTCGCGATCGCCGCCCCCAAGACGACGTCGATCAAGCGGTCGAGGGCAGTCCCCACGGAGTTCGTGGCGCTGACCGACAGCATGATCAAGACAAGCGAAGTGACGAGCCCAATGGCCACCGAGAAGCTCGCAGACCACGCCGTATACGCCGCAATCGCGACGATGGCGATCAGCACGGTCGTGAACACGTAGGACGGGTGCAGTTCACTCACGACCACGGCGGCCAGAGAGGCGCCGAGCGCCGTGCCGATCACGCGACCGACGCCACGACGCAACAGGGTGCTGTAATCGGGTTTGAGAATCACTGCGACGGAGAAGGCGACCCAGTACCCGCGGGGGAGATTGAACACGTGGGCCGCCGCCGTGGCGAGGAGGACGGCCGCCACCAGGCGTATCGCGTGGCGAAACGCGGTGGAGTCGCGACGCAGGTTGTCGCGAAACAATGCGACGTTGTCATGGAATCGTGACGGATCGAGCCCGCCCCAGCGCACGTCCAATCGCCACGCTCCGTGTACGGCGTGAGAACTCTCGCGTTCGACTAGGTGGCCGATGGCGCGCAATTGTCCACCGAGAGCTTCAAGGTGGGCCAACACTTGGGACATGAGTGTCTCGACGTCGACGCTGAAGTGGCCAGCGGACACACGTAACTCTAAGTGATCAATGAGTCGCCGTAACTCGGTCGAATAATCACGCCAGCGGTTCGGACCACCAGGATGACGAACCGCTAGCGACAGTTCGCTCACGCCACGCGCGACTTGCGCCAGTGCGTCGGCGACGTCGTCGAGCAAGGTGAGATCGCGTTGTGCGAGTCGCGCACGAAGTCCGGCCAGCGTCGTGAAGTCGAGCCGCGCCCGTCGAGCCTGGTCCACGATCGAGCGCAGGTCACGGTTGTCAGTACGACCAAAGAGCGTCGCGGGCGAGAGGACCCGCTGGGCCGCATCAATACTGGCGAGAACGCTGAAGGCTGACTCTTGCGCGGGTGACGTGGCGTACGTGGCCAGGTTGGCGAGTGCGGTCGATACCGTCGTGCGTTGGTAGCGAAGTGACGGGGGGAGTCGAAGGACCAATAGTGCACCGACTTCCACCACCGCTCCCAGCGTCACCAGAAGCCCCAGGTGCACTGCGGTGAGGGCCGATCCCGAAAAGCGACCTAGAACGACGTACGCGACGATCGCCTGGGATCCGAGAACTGCTTGGGTCTGTCCGTAGAGGACAGCCATGCCGGCCACGAAGCACCAGGGAATCAACAACGCAGTGTGTAACCACGGCGTCGATCCGGTCATCGTGCCGGCCACGACCGACAGTCCCAGCCCGACGGCGTCGAGCAGGGCAATACGTAGCGGCAATTTCGGAGCTCCCACGAGTGACACGATGGCCACGAAGTTCGCTCCGATTGCCATCGTGATGGCACCGCGAGGATTGTGCAGTGCGAGGCCAATCGCGAAGACGGCCACCATCGGGATGGCCGTGACGAGACCGGTCACCGGCGCGAGTGATCGTACATTGACCTTGAAGGCTCCGCTAAAGGCCTCGCGCGTATTACCCACCGTGGTTCCTCATCGGCGCGGGACGAGGTGTGCGCCTCGCGTCACGCCTCGTCGGTGGAACGCGACGTGCGGTGTCGTGCGATCGGGTCGACGATCTCGAGAGCGAGCAGAGGTGCCGACGCCTTCGAAATGCACTCTTGGTATTCGAACTCTGGCTTGGAGTCGGCGACGACGCCACCGCCGGCCTGGATGGTCGCGACACCGCCGCGAAGTGAGACGGTGCGAATCGTGATGGCGAAATCGGCGTCGCCGCGCAACGAGAAATAACCGAGGGCCCCGCCGTAGGGACCGCGACGAACCGGCTCAAATTCGTCAATGATCTGCATCGCCCGTACTTTGGGGGCACCACTTAACGTGCCCGCCGGGAACAGGGCGTCGAAGGCGTCGAAGGCGTCGAGTCCCTCGCGAAGTCGCCCCGTCACCTGTGAGACCAGGTGCATGAGATGGCTGAAGCGCTCCACGTGCGCCAGACGCTCCACGCGAACGGTTCCGGGCCGTGAGACGCGTCCGACGTCGTTTCGTCCGAGGTCCACTAGCATCACGTGTTCGGCAATTTCCTTTTCGTCGCTCAGTATCTCTGCCTCGAGCGCCGCGTCGGCGGCGACGGTCGCGCCGCGCGGTCGCGTCCCGGCGATGGGTCGCGTCGTGACCTCGTCGCCATCGACGCGAACGAGCATTTCGGGCGAGGCGCCGACGATTTGACTCTCGCCGGTGTCGACCAGATACATGTAGGGCGACGGGTTGAGTGCGCGCAAGACCCGATACAACGTGAGTGGACTGACGTCGGTAGGCCGCGCAAATTGCTGGGAGGGGACGACCTGGAAGACGTCGCCCGCGTAGATGTAGTCACGGGCGCGTACGACGACGTCGGAGTACTCCTCGAGTGTGAAGTTCGACAGAGTCACCGCAAGGGCCCGAACGTCGATACGGGCACGTTCGGTGGGGGCGGTCGCCACCAGTCGTTCGATTCGCGGATCACTCGCGGGAGCGGGGGCGAGCAAGGTGCTCACGATGGAGTCCAGTCGCGTCGTCGCTTCCTCGAAGGCCGCGGAAGCGTCGTCACTGACGCCCGCTAGCACGACGACCGTCGTGGAGTGGCGCAGGTGGTCACAGATCAAGACACTGGCGGGAAAGGAGAAGTCAACGTCGGGCCACGGAGTTGGCTCGTCGGGTCGCGGAAGACTCTCCAACTGTCGCACGTAGTCGTAGGTGACTAATCCCACCGCTCCGCCGAAGAACGCCGGGAGGTCTACGGGGGCGTGCGTGCGGTAGGTGGCCAGGATGTCGCGCAGGGTAGCGAGCGCTCCTCGAGGATTGACCGCGTCGTCGCGACCTTCGAGTACGACGGCGTCGGCGTACGCGTGCAAGCGCCATAGGCGGTCGAGCCCAATGAAGGAGTAGCGTCCCGTGTCGTCGCCCAGGGCCGCACTCTCGAGCAGACAAAAGGCGCGCCCGTCGGCGAAACGCTGATAGATCGACACCGGGGTGTCACGGTCGAGCTGGAGGGTCTCGGTCAGCGCAATCGTGTTGAATCCCTCGCGCGCCAGGGATTCAAATTCAGAAAAAGTAAGCGCCACGTTGTTAGGTTAGTAAGGCCCACGACGTACAATGTGGCTATGTCGCGAGTACCGCACTTGTTGGTCATAGATAACTACGATTCCTTCGTCTACAACTTGGTGCAGTACGTCGGCGAGTTGGGCGCCACCGCCAACGTGGTTCGCAACGACAGGATCGACGCCCCCGAACTTGCCCGGGGGGACCACGACGGTGTTCTGGTCTCGCCGGGACCGGGTCACCCGCGCAGCGCCGGCAATTGCCTCGACATTATTCGCTTCTGCGGCGAGACGAACCTCCCCATGCTGGGGATCTGTCTCGGCCACCAGGCGCTCGGCGAGGCCTTTGGCGCGGACATCGTGTCAGCCCCGGAGTTGCTTCACGGTCGCTCGAGTGTGGTCGAACACGATTCGACGGGGGTGTTCGCGGGTCTCCCTTCTCCGATGATCGCCGGGAGGTATCACTCCTTAGTGGTGGAGCCAACGACGTTACCCGAGTGCTTTGAGGTCACCGCGACCAGCGGCGGACTGATCATGGGCATGCGTCACGTGAGCAAACCCCTCGAGGGCGTGCAGTTTCACCCCGAATCGGTGCTCACGCAGCACGGTTACCGGTTGCTCGCCAATTGGCTGACGACGTGCGGGTCGTCGGTCGCGGTGGAACGCGCGGAGGAACTGGTATCGGTGAGTGAATCTATTCGCCGGTCACTGCCCGAACCCGCGGCGGCACGCTAAAAGCTCTGACCCACTTCGACACGCCGTTCGACGACAGTGTCTCCGTCACGAGTCACGACGTACGCGCCGGGACCTTGCGAAGGCGAGACGTCAGTGTCGGCGACCACCCGCGTGGCGTTGACTCCTTCGTACCAGATACCGACATGGTCGTCGGTGGCGTAGGCCATCGCGGGCAGAGAGTGATCGCCGACGAGTTGTTGGAGCAACGGGCGTCGCTGA